>Ga0181580_10005647_pt1 | contig 10148 bp, 5 predicted proteins | sample 071ome_23_FD_132413 | JGI IMG/M metagenome (GOLD analysis project Ga0181580, IMG submission 132413) | Coastal salt marsh microbial communities from the Groves Creek Marsh, Skidaway Island, Georgia - 071403BT metaG (megahit assembly) | ecosystem: Environmental > Aquatic > Marine > Intertidal zone...
CGATACGGTCGTAACCAATTGGCAAATCCAACAGGGGCTTTTTGACGAAAGCGGATCCGAATTCCGGTTTCTCGTGGTGGAAAGCGGATGTGTCTATCACGCAGAGGCAGGTTACCCTGACCTTATCCATGCAGGATTGCGGGTTGGACATATTGGAAATTCATCTTGGAAATATGAAGTCGGATTGTTTCGAAACGACGATACCACAGCCTTTGCAGAAGGTTTTTTTGCGCAAGTCCTCGTGGATGCTTCGACGGGACGCCCTAAGGCATTGAGCGCAGAGTTCCGGTCCCAACTTGAGGCGATCAAAGTGACATCCGGTTGAGCGTGGCTTAAGCGCGGCGCGACAGGCAACAAAAAAATTACCGTTCGCGCAATGCGTCTTTGGACTTATAAAGCGGTTTCAACAGATATTGCAGCACACTTTTTGCACCGGTTTGAAGCTCCGCCTGTGCCTGCATACCCGGTCTGATTTCAATACGTGCTTGGCGGGATGTCAGATTGTCACGATCCACAATAATGCGGACCTTGTAATGGGGGTCTCCATCTACGCTGCGAGAATTTTCATCCTTAAACGTATCGGCAGAAACCACATCCACATACCCCTTAAGCGTCCCGTAGATCGTATAGTCATAGGCCGTCAATTTGATTGTCGCACTTTGACCGGAACGAATATTTGCGATGTCTTTTGGTTTGACTCGTGCCTCCACAAAAAGATCGTCATCAAGCGGGATGATTTCCAAAATCTCCTCACCCGGTCTCACTACCCCGCCAATTGTCGTTACAGCCAGATTGTTCACCACGCCGCGCATTGGGCTTCGCAGGATGGTACGGTTTAATTGGTCTTTGGATGCTTTAAGGTTTTGTTTCAGCGTCGAAAGTTCTTTGAGCACATCAGAATATTGATTGGCTCTCTCCAAGCCCGTACCTGTAATGATCTCATCTAGTCTGATCTGCGCATCTGCTAGCGTTTTACGTGCGCGGGTTACTTCGATCAATGCGACGACCTTTTTGGTGAGCATGTTTTCAAGAAGATTTGTCTCATTTTTCGCCTGGTCAAGGACCTTTTGCGCCCCGTCGCGCCGGCTCATGAAATCAAGTTGACGCGCCTCCAACAGAGCCCGTTCTGACGCGACCAGATCGGAATATTCCACCCCGTATTCATCAGGAACCGAAAATTCCAACGCGCCGTGCAATTCGGCCTCAAGGCGCAGACGGCGAATTTCAAGCGCTGCGATCTGATCCTGAAGGTCATCCACCGAAGATTGGAATTTCGTGTCATGCAAACGCGCAAGGATATCACCGCGATTGACAACATCGCCTTCAGCGACCTTGAGTTCGGCCAAAATTCCACCTTCAAGGTTTTGAATAATCTGCGGTCAAGACGACGAAATGAGCTCCCCGTCTGCGCGTACGATTTCATCAACCCAAGCATAGGCCGCCCAAATTATAAAGCACCATACAGAAATGGCACTGAGCCAAATGATCAGAGACGGTCCCTTCATGCGGGTCCCGAATTGGGATTTTAAAGAAATGCTTGCATCCGTCATAATCATGCCGTTGCCTCCAGTTTGCGTTCTGAGGCTTGATTGATATGGGCCAGCACTTCATGGCTTGGACCGTCAATTGCCATGCGCCCGTTCTGTAAGATCATTGTCCGATCAGCGAGCGACACGATGGGCAGACGATGGGTCGCCATGATGGTCGCGCGCCCTTTCAGCCATGTTTCAAGACGGCTAATCAATGTGGCTTCAAGCGTTTGATCGAGGGCTGCGGTGGGTTCATCCAAGAGACAGATCTTTGGATCCTGCAACCAAAGACGCGCCCAACCGATGGATTGACGTTGTCCCGAGGAAAGTCCCGTTCCCCCGTCGCTTAGCTGCAGATCAAGGCCTCTGGCGTGGCTTCGCACAAATTGACCAAGACCCGCAAAATCCAAGGCCTCAAACAACCGTGCATCGTCTTTTTCCAGCATATTGAGGTTTAAATTATCACGCAAAGTCCCGCTGAAAAGACGTACATCTGGTCCAAGATAGCCAATTAACCGGCGCAAATCTTTGGGCGCGATTTGACTCATATCTGTAGCATCCAAAAGGATCGTGCCACTTTGGGGCGCATAAAGACCGCTGAGCAGTTTCAGCAAAGTGGATTTTCCCGCCCCATTCGTCCCCAGTACAGCAACCTTTTGACCCGGTTGAATAATTGCGGCAGCGACATTCACACTCGGCGGAACATCTGGATCGTAGCGATAGATCACATCGCGTAACTCAAACCCGCCTCTTGTGTCATCGCGGCGTAGGTAGGTACGCGCAACGTCTGTGTCCTGAGGAGCGTTGACGATAGTTTCAAGCGCGTCAAGCGCCGACTTTACATTGCCCCAACGGGCCATAATTCCGGCAAGTTGGCTGAGAGGACCAAGCGTGCGGCCCGATAAAATGCCAACCGCGATAATAGACCCAACGGTAAATTCGCCCTTGAAGATGAGATAGGTGCAGGAAATCACCGCTGCAAGGTAGGTAGCTTGCTGAATGCCTTGGCTCCAAAACGTAAGTATAGATCCCAAGGTCCGCTGTTCCGAAGATTTGACCGCCGAAACGGTTGTCAATTCATTCCAAATGCGACGAAACCGATCCTCTGCGCGTTGCGTTTTAAGCGTATCTGCTTCCACCAAGGCCTCATGCAGCAACCGGTTGGTTTTGACAGAGGCTCCTTGCATTTCGCGGGTGATGCGGATCACCCTTTTTTGAAGGAAAAACCCAGGCAAGACCATCAACAGACCGCCAAACATCAAGACAAATACGATATTCCCCGCGATCGAATATACCAAAAGCAAAAACACGCAGACAAAGGGGATATCGGTCAGCGTTCCAAGCGAGGCAGAGGTAAAAAATTCACGCACAGAGCCAAATTCGCGCACTGCAGAGAAAAGTTCGCTGGGCGATCTGTTTGGTAGATCAGAGCGCATACCCAAAAGGCGGTCCATAAGAAGTTTTTGAATTCCGATTTCAATCTGACGTCCTGCCCCATCTACAAGGCGAGATCGCGCCATTTTGAGCAAAGCTTCCAGCACCAATGCGATCACCGCCCCCGCGGCAAGCACCCATAGCGTGGCTTCAGATTGATTTGGGATGACACGGTCATAGACCTGCAAAGAAAATAAAGCGACGGTAACGGCCAAAAGATTGGCTACAAACGATCCCATAGCCACTTCGAGGAACTGGCGTTTAAACGTTACAAAGGATCCCCAAAACCAGTGATCTGATTGTGGTTTTGCCGTATGGGTTTTTGACAGCTCTTCCAACGTGACTTCGGCGCGCACAACCGTCCCGGTGAAATAGGGTTCAAATTCAAATCGTGAAACTCGCGTTTTTTGATCTTTGGCGTCCGCTTCGTAAAGGATAAGAGTTTCGTCTTCCTGGCTTAAAACCAAAATATACTGACCGCTTGTCATCTGAACAATGGCTGGCCATTGATCTTCGGTTAATTCCGAAACTTGCGCAACTTCGGGTACCATACCTGTGGCTTTGATCCCTGCGGCAAGCTGATTGATTGTGTATCCGTCTCCGTCACCTTCAGATTTGGCAATGGCATCACAAATGTCCGTGAGCGTTGCACTTCTACCATTCAATCCAGCGTACAGAAAAATTAGCTGCGCTCTATTGCGCAGTTTTTCAGAATATTTTTGTGTCAGGATGGGCGTTTTTCTTTTTGTTTCCACAGTTCGTAAGTTACGTGCCGTTGCCCCCGTGATACTTAAGAGTGGTCTCTTCTTCAAATTTCCGCTCCATCTGCTAGTAATCCCATGTCTCGCGCCATCTTAAGCTGGGCGCGTGCGGCATCGTATTTATGTCCGATCTGTGATCTTTTTTGCCGTGCATAGGTTTCATACACGCCCACAACATCCATGATCTGGCGTTGGCCGGCTTCGTATTGACTTTGAAATACATCAAGATTTTGTTTTGCCTGTCGTGTCAGATTTTCTGCCTCAACGGTCGCTCTTTTGGCTGCGACATAGGTTTTTCCCAAAGTGCTCAGGCGGCGATCCGCACTTTCGTGTGCAAGGTCGACTTTGCGCGACGCTGCCTCTTTCGTTGCATCAACCGCTTTGAGCCGTGCGCCTGTGCCAAGATCAAATATTCCTGTGGTCTGGAGAGCTGCGTCTATGTCTGAGGACCCACTGATGCCCGTGGCCGTTGCCTTAAGACCGGGGAGGTTCGATGCGCGTTCAATTTTGGCGCGCGCGATGTCTCTGTCTTTTTCTGCGTGGGCTTTTAGAACCGAAAGATCACGTGTAATTTCCGGATCAACCGACACTGCACTCAATCCGCTCAGAGCTTTGGAGTTTTCCGCCCCCATGGCCTCCAGTTCAGCCATGGCTGTTGCCGCTTTTTCTTCGCCTAGGCGGCGGTCCGATTTAATCTCAGAAATTTTATGGTTGAGAATGCTAAGATCAGACAGGTCTGAAACACCCCCTGCGACGCGTTGTTCCATAATCCAGCGGAATTTTTCCATGTCCTTCAGTGCGATATTCGCTTGCGTGGCGATGTCGCGCCCTTCCTCGGCACTCAGATATAAATCCAAGGCGTCATAAACCCGCTCATTGGTATCTTGAGACAACAAAACAGCTGCAACTTCGACATCTGCCACAGAAAATTCACGCTCTGCTTTTTTACGCCCGTTGTCAAAGAGCACTTGCTCAATCACAAGGCTTGCGACGAAATCCCCAAGAGATGTCAGGCTTAGGGACGGACCAATGGTCGGCAACCAATTCTTTGATTGCGCTTCAGCACGCAGCTTTGCAGCACGCAGTTCCGCCTCGGCTGGTGCAAGATTGGAGCTTAAAACAGCTTTCGCGATCTGATCATAAGTTCCCCCTGCCGGCAGTAAAGAGCGCCGATCAGAGAGCTGCGAAATGACACCCGATCTTTCTCCGGTTGACACCGTCCCCTGTTCATCTGCCGACTTGCTGCCAAAGATGCCGCCCGAAGGCATCTTTGCCCCGCCCGTCGCCATACAGCCGGTGACCAAAAGAACCAGAAAGAGAGGAACCGCAGCCTTTATTGCGTTTCCCATCTTCATCACACCGTCACAGCAATGTCTTCGTCCAAATAAACCGTCGCCCCGTCATCACCCAAGGTGTAGATCGAATAGGTCGTTCCGGTATTGGCTTCGGTATAGGTTTGTGCCGATTTGGCCGCACCTTCCATTATGACTGTGTCGCCGGCATCTCCCCGAATGGTAACAATATCCGTTGTTTTTGACAGTGCGAGAATATCTGCCTCTGTGATTGTCAGAGTGGTGCCACCCATGGATTGAAGGTCAATCACGTTAATATCAAAATCTGACAACTGGTAATCAACCAAATTGCGGGAGCTGTCCGTTTTGGTATCCATGAAAACCAATGCGGCCGATTGATTACCCAACGCATCTTCTGCAGCCACAACAACGCTGCTTCCATCCGGAATTTTGGAATTGAACCCGATATAGGTTCTATCCTGTTGGGCAACGTCATAGGTAAAGACACTGAGCGATTGCGGATCACCATTTTCAAAAACCTGAACAACCTCAAGACTATCTTCGGTTTGTTCCACACTTAATTTTTCGTAGCCCCTGTCTCTACATCAAGCTCCTGCGAAATTATGTTTATTGCATCTGGTTTTTCCGTATCAATTGTCACCTGTCCTGAAATGGAAGCAATATTTCCCGCAGGATCGGTCGCGGTGACCGAATAACTTTCTACATAGTCCCCAGTTTTTATCGCAGAGGCCGGAACCGTTGCAGTCCAATTGCCGTTTTCATCGACGGTTGCGTCATAATTTTGCCCGTCAAACGTAACGGTAACCTTTGAACCGGGTTCAACTTTTCCAGTCAAAACCATTCCGTTCTGCATTTCTTCAGCATTCAAAATGGCATCGTCACCGCTTGAGTTTTCCTTTGCGGTGAATTTGTTAACCAAAGTATCTACGGATACAACGTCGTTAATCGTGCTCGTATTTCCGACCCCATCCGTTGCAGTGACACTATAGGAGGCAACGTATTCTCCATCGGCAAGCTCTGAGGCAGGAACCAGAGCGGACCAAGTTCCATCGTCATGAACGCTCGCAGTGTAGTTTTTCCCGTTATAGGTCACAAAAACGCTGGATCCCGGTTCTACGTCTCCGGTGATCAATAGCCCGTTTTGCGCTTCGCTGGCGTTCACAAAATTATCGGAACCACTTGATTGTTCTTCTGCGGTCAATTTATTGACGATTGTGTCCACACTGACTGCTTCGACTGCAGTGCTAGAGTTGCCAAATGTATCCGTCGCAGTTGCGCTGACTGAGACGTTATTTTCACCAGCAGGAAAGACACTTGCGGGAACGTTCACGCTCCATTCGCCGGTTTCATCTACCGTCGCAGCTTGCGTTAGCCCATTTACCGTCACAGAAACAGATGACCCGGGATCTGTTGAACCAGTGATCGACACGCTTCCATCGCTCAACTCCTGCGCATTGATCACCCCATCAGTTTCGACAGTTTCTGCAGAAATGGTTACATTGGCTTCTGTATCGACTTTCAATTTACCGGAACTTGTTGCAGTATTTCCTGCACTATCCGAAGCAGTCACCTTTACAGGCAACTCATAGGTTCCACCAGGTAGTGCGTTTGCAGGAATATTGACAGACCAGTTACCTGCGTCATCTGCCTGAGTTTCATAATTTTGGTTATTGACGGATACGACAACATTCGCGTTTTCGTCTGCCGTTCCAGTCAACACAACCACAGCTTGGGCTTCGACCGCATTAACCACATCGTCACCACCTGATAACCCCGTATCGAGACCGGCTGAAATTTCAGTGTCAATATGGATGACATGATTAACCGATGCACTGTTGCCTGCTTGGTCAACTGCGGTCACCTTCGCAATCGTCTGAACTTCGCCATCGGGAATATTTTCAGCCGGTATGCTCACAGACCAAGTCCCATCTTCTGCGCCTGTCGCAGTGAGCTTGAGACCATTCCATTCAACAGTTACAAAAGATCCGGGTTCTGTTGTTCCCTTAAGAACGAAACCATCCTCCGCTTCGGCAATATTCACAACATCATCAAGTTCCACTGTTTTAGTCTGAAGACTTGGTGCAGTCGTATCGATAATGTAGCTTGGTCCTGTAAGGTTGGTCTTTTCACCATCCGGATCGACAACCGTCACCTTCGCCGTATGTTTCCTGTCGACCGGAAAATTTCCACCTGTAAACGTGACCGACCAATTTCCATTGCCATCAACTGTGGTGGTTTCTGTTGCACCACCAATTTCGACCGAAACATTTGCGCCCGTTTCGCCAGTTCCATTCACGACGATGGACTCGGGTGTATTCGGACCGCCCATTTCGATAGTTGTTCCGGTTCCCTGCACCGTTGCCGGCGGTTGTGTCGACGGTGTAGCCGGCGGTTGTGTTCCTGTTTCAATTGGCGTTTCACCGCCACCTTCACCACCCTGTAAGATGGTTGAAGCAAGCGCAGTTGTTCCTAATACAGCCGCAACCGAACCACCGCCCAAAGCAAGCCCCGGGCCAAGCGCCATTGCGGTTCCCAACATAGAAACGGTTTCATCCTCATACCCTGTCGCAGCATCCGCTATACCGATCGGAGAGGGTTCTTCGTAAAATACCAGATCCTGCGATGGCCCCCATTTTCCCCAGCTTTCCGCGCCTTGGTACATAGGGTAGACACTGCCATCTGGCCCAAATTCAAAAGCAACTTGTTCTATCAGCCCATTTGAACTCAGAAACAATCGGTTGGCATCCGAACCGGTTGCACCAAAGTAATTTTCCAGAACAATTTCGCGGCCGTCGGACAAATTGAGGATCAAATCATTCCCAGAACGCACATAGCCAGCAACGCTATGGCGCGCCATATTAATAGAAATATCCTGATTGCCTAAAACTAAAAAACTGGATGCTTCCGAACTCTCGAGAAACAGCCCGTGCTCTGCCATACCCGCACCACGACGGGCAACGAAGCTAATCGCCTGCATTTTTATACCTACTCTACCTCAAATGACCTATTAGCGGCCAAATTTTTTTTATTACTTCCATGAATATATACGTTTAGGTCTAAGATTAATACTTTTTTACAATATTAATACTTTAGGATTGTTTTTCGGTGTTAGAAAACCACATCACATCAGGCGCAATTGTTTCGAAAATGGAACTAAACCGGCTAAATTGTTGCGTTTTTTGAAAAAACAAAAAGTAGGCGCAGACATAGCGCCCAAAATTTGACGACTGTTTTTTCCTGACAATTGCGACCATTTGGTCACAGTTTCGTGATCTATAAACGTCGGGGTTTCGCTAGAATTTTCTGCAAAACCGCAAAAATACTGTCAACCACACTTCGAAAAGCCACATGATGCGCAGGTCATGCAACCTTCAAGCATGCGCATTTCATATTGCCCACAACTCGAACAGGGTTTGGAAATGGCAATGTCCAAAATGCTCCCTTTCGGGTCATGTTTCAGGCCAAGGCCTTCGCCTTCCAAAAAACCTGTATCAATCATATGGGTTTCAATCGCCCCCCCAATTGCGGCAAGGATTGATGGAATATATTTACCCTTTATCCAAGCGCCGCCGCGCGGATCAAAGACGGCCTTAAGTTCTTCGACCACAAAGGATACGTCCCCACCGCGCCTAAACACCGCTGAAATCATCCGCGTCAATGCGACTGTCCAAGCGAAATGCTCCATATTCTTCGAATTAATAAACACTTCGAAGGGTCTGCGGTGACCATTCAGGATAATATCATTTATAGTGAGATAAATCGCATGTTCGCTGTCGGGCCATTTGAGCTTATAGGTTCGCCCCTCAAGGCTTTGAGGACGATCCAGAGGGTCCGACATATATATAACGTCTGCGCCTTTATCGACCTCCGGCGTCGCTTCACTTTTCTCTGAAACGCTCAGCACTGAACCGGTCACGGCATTGGGGCGGTATGTTGTACACCCCTTGCACCCTGATTCATAAGCCTCAAGGTAGACATTTTTGAAGGTTTCAAAATCGATGTCTTCGGGGCAATTAATAGTCTTTGAAATGGAACTATCGATCCATTTTTGCGCCGCCGCCTGCATGCGCACGTGATCAGCCGGCAAAAGCGTCTGGGCATTTACAAAATAGTCAGGTAATTCTTTATCGCCAAATTTATCGCGCCACATCTGCACTGCGTAATCTGTGACTTCTTCTTCGGTGCGCGATCCGTCTTTTTGCAAGACTTTACGCGTATAGGAATACGCAAAGACAGGCTCAATGCCTGAACTGACATTTCCAGCATAAAGGCTGATCGTACCGGTTGGCGCGATTGAGGTCAAAAGCGCGTTTCGAATACCGTGCACTTTTATCGCATCTCTGACGTCCGCGTCCATTCCAACCATTGTCCCTGAGGCAAGATAGGGCTCTGCGTCAAACAAAGGAAAAGCACCTTTTTCTTTCGCAATATCCACAGAGGCCAAGTAGGACGCGCGCGCCACTTGATGAAGCCATTTTTCTGTCAGCTCTGCGGCCTCTTTTGATCCGTAACGGACACCCACCATCAACAATGCATCGGCAAGCCCGGTAACACCCAATCCGATCCGGCGTTTGTTTTCCGCCTCACGTGCTTGCGCCTCAAGGGGAAACTTCGACGCATCAACCGTGTTGTCCATCATCCGAACGGCAGTTGCGACAAGGCTTTTCAAAAGGTCTTCATCAAGCTGTGCGGTCGCTTCAAAGGGGTCTACCACAAGACGTGCCAAATTTATTGATCCCAAAAGGCATGCCCCATAGGGCGGCAAAGGTTGCTCTCCGCAGGGGTTTGTCGCCGCAATCGTTTCACAGTAATTGAGGTTATTGGCGTTATTGATACGGTCGATAAAAATCACACCGGGTTCAGCATAATCATAGGTCGCCTGCATGATCTGATCCCAAAGACCCCGCGCTGAAACGGTTTTGAATGTCTTTCCCTCAAAAACCAGATGCCAATCAGCGTCCTCTTTGACGGCCTCCATAAAGGGGTCGGTAATCAGCACAGACATATTAAACATACGCAGCCGTGCCGCATCTGATTTGGCTGTTATGAAATCCTCTATGTCGGGATGGTCACAACGCAAGGTCGCCATCATCGCGCCACGGCGCGAACCC
>Ga0181580_10005655_pt1 | contig 10144 bp, 9 predicted proteins | sample 071ome_23_FD_132413 | JGI IMG/M metagenome (GOLD analysis project Ga0181580, IMG submission 132413) | Coastal salt marsh microbial communities from the Groves Creek Marsh, Skidaway Island, Georgia - 071403BT metaG (megahit assembly) | ecosystem: Environmental > Aquatic > Marine > Intertidal zone...
ACGATCAAAATCACCATGCTTCTTTATATCTTTCCTTGCACCGTACCAAGTTTGGCCAAATCCATTATCAGTCCATTGATCAAAAACTATTAACTGTTGTTTTGGTTCTTCTACTTCTAGATGTATAGGGATATTAACATTTATCATTTGCCAAGGTTCATCGCTATCAACATGTAAACTATACAAGTTAGTGTGCTTGTAAATGTTCCCACCTTGGCCTTTATTAGTTTTAAAATACTTACTAAAAATAGGATCTAAAACATCACGCAAATGTGTCCACGGACTGTTTATTTTTATAACATCAGGATTGTTTGGTTTGTGAACATGAAGCTCAGGATGAGTATCAAAAAAGTCTCTAATATACTTACATACATCTAACGGTATTACGTTTTCAAAACATGTGTGTCTCATTATCCATCCCATCTATCGTTTGGTAGGGCGCCTTCAAGTTTTTTATCATAATTTTTTAATGCCTTTGCTGTCATTTCAGTTATTCCTTGACTACTCAGTTTATCGACTAAGTCATTTACTTCTTTAAAACGTCTTATTCTAGTTTCTAAATCATTGTCTTTATATTTCCAGTCAATATTACTATTAAAATAATCAAGTTCGTCTTTAACAAGATCATACAAAGGCATAGATCTTGATAGCATAAGCGTATTCCCAAAACTAAATCTTGTATATTTGTCCCAACCGTTTGCATATACTTTTTCAACACATCTCAAAGTATGTTCATGATGTTCTTGTGTTTCTGTTGGGTATCCTACAATCATTAGTACTACATGTCTTATTTGGTGTTTGTTTAACATTTCCAAACACCACCAAAGGTCTTCATCTGTAAATTTTTTGCCCATATGCCATCTGACATCTTCACTAAAGGATTCTAACCCAATTTCTACTTTTATACAGCCACTTTCTTTCATAGCAATATAATCTGATTCAGGACTTTGTGATTTTGACCGTATTACCCACTGACTTATCCAAGATAATTCATTATCTTTTTCTTTTTTATAATCTGATAAAACTTGGCATAATTCTCTAAAGGCTTTCATACTGCCGTTTATTAAGCTATCTGTAAATTTAAAAATATTTCTATTGTATCTTTCTTTAATATAAATCATTTCATTTGCAATATTTTCGCCTGATCTAAATCTAAAATCTGGCCATAATTTATGAACATTGCAAAATGTGCATCTTTTAACACACCCTCTGCTTCCTGTAATATAAGTCGTTAATTCACCTTCAGGATCATAATATTCATTCCAGTCAATGTCATCATAGTTAGGAAACTTCATTGAGTTTAAATCATGTAATTGATTTATTTTTTCAACACTATCGATTCCGATATAGTCAAAATTTCCTTTTAAGAATTCAACTAGACTTTTTTCTGCATCTCCGAAAATATAATGATCTAAATAACCAAGTTCTACAAACTTATCAATACCGAACTCTATCTGTGGACCGCCCCAAAGAATTTTTATATGAGGTAATTGTTCTTTTACAAGTTGTCCAATTTTAATTGCAACACTTTGACTGTAAATTGATAATATACTTAATCCCAAATATCTAGGATTTTTCTCTCTAATTATTTCAATCCAACTATCAAATACGTGTTTAAATTCTTCATAAAACTCATTAAATTCATCACTTAGATAAGGGTCGGACCAATCTGTACTAAAAAAATGATCATCATAATTCCAAACATGTTCCATATTTTTTTCTTGTGCGGCTTTAAACAATTTAATATTTAAATCAATTACTTCGCAAGAAAATCCTGCATCTTGTACGTGTGTTTTTAATAATGCAGGACCAATAGTAGGTGCATCAGGATCTATTTTAGGTACTATTGCTATTAATATATCTAACATGTTAAAATCTAAAAGTAACAACTTCCTCTAAATTTGGTCTTTTATGGTGAGTTTCTAAATATACATTTTTTGTAGTATTTGTTCTAGGATCAAAAAATGTTTCTTCTCCGCTTTTATATCCAACGCCCATCATTAACTCAACTGGATTTTCAATTCCTAATTCATCAGCAAGTTCTTGTTTCATTTTAATACATTGGCAAAATCCAGTAGATAGCCCTGCATTTTCAAATGCCATCATAAGCATCATACTAACAATTCCAATTTCCATAAAAATAATTCTCTGGTCTGAAAATCCCCAAACATCGTTTGCTTGAGTCATTTTACTTGTGTCAACACCCCGTCTGCTAAAAAGTAACAAATGAGGTGCTAATGTTTGAGGATTACCGTAATCCTCATCAACTGAAACTTCTTCGTCTCTGTGAGTGTATTCAAATATACGATTCCTTAGTTCTTGATTAGAATTATCAAATACATCAATTTTATAAGGCATTCGTTTTTGTTTGCTTGGAACTTTTGCTAATACATTGTTTACAATTTCGATAATCTTTTCGTTACCTACATTTTCATCTGTCCAAGTAAAATTAGTTTTCCGGTTATCTACAAGTGTATTAAAATCCATAGCCGTTCTCCTCTAGATAAGCAACAAGTTCAGGATTATAATCTTTCATATCTGTATCATAAAATCCATCAAGTTTTTTAGTGGTTTCTAAAAATTCTTTCCAATGCTTCTCATTGTACTTACCACTTTTTACAAATGTATTTACAAGTTTTGATGCTGTAGTATTATCGCTGTTTTTTTCTAGTACCCAATTAACGTATGATTGTGGTGCATACAATAATGACAGGTATCTAGGATATCTTACAAAATCAACACTAACATGATATTTGTTTTGTTCTATTAAAAAATTTAAACTATGAGATAATTTATTTGCAGTTAACAAACTAACAGTGCAATGAAAATTTACATGTATTTTATCAAATATTTTTTCATACACTTTTGCATTATTAAATATTTCTGTGTAATTAGACCCAAATCTCTGGTAATCATTAACTTTATCATAAGCATCTAAACTTACATTTATGTATAACATTTCATACTTGTTTAGCTTGTCAATAATTTTTTGACTAGGAACTGTTGTACCGTTAGTTGCAATTTCTAATTTTATTTTTGTAGGATCAGAGCGAGTTTCAATATATTCTAAAAACTTTATAAAATTAGGAGATATAAATGGTTCGCCGCCTAATAACTTAATATAAACTAAATTAGAAAGATCGATATTATCAAATTTACTAAAGTTTGGTTCAAGTTTTTTAAAAACATCATCTTCTAAAAACTTGTCTCTTAATTGCAATTTACTACTAAATTTGCTATCACACATCTTACATTGCAAATTACAAATATTATCTAAGCTCATTTCGATGTAACGAACACTTTCAAAATTACTTGAATAATTTTCTTGCAAATAAGGGCTAAATCTCCAGTTTAAAAATTTTCTCAACGATGTTCGATCTGTAAGCTCTGCATTTTGCTCTTGTACAAAGCATTTCTGACATTCTGGTCGCTTTACACCGTTCAACATATCTTGTCGTAACTTTTTTAAATAGTCACTGTTCATTTCTTCGATACCGTTATTTTTTAGTGCATCTAAATTTATATTAACAGGATCATCTTTTGTTTGATATCTGCAACAAGGTTTTAAGTATTCATCTGGTCGTATACACAAATGAATCCACGGTAACATACAAAATGTATCGCTATTTTTGTAATCTTCTGCACTCATTATCTATCTACATCTATGCTTGCAAAACCGATTATACTTCTTTTATATTCTTTACTAATATTAGGAAGCATTTTATCTTGTAAAAACCAACTACTACTATGCCATCTACGGGTGTCGAATACCATTGCTGTGCCTACTTCCCATTGATATGCACTATGAAAAGTTAAATCTGCATATTCTTTATAATATTCAGTTCCTGCAGGATTATATTTTAAAACTTCTTGATCATATTCCCAATCTTTACGATATTCAAAAACTTCATCGTTATCTTGGTATCTCATTTCACCTTTTCTAAATTTTAATTTGCGAGGCACAGTTGAAATCATGTTATAATTAATTGTATAAGGTTGCTTACAATTCCATTCCAATGGAATAATTATTCCTAACACTACATAACAATCATGTGTAATGTATTCTTTATTTGGTTTCCAACTGTTTGGAAAACTTAGATAATCAGTATGTAAGCCAGCTGGTTCGCCACTATGGAAATATTCCCAAGTCCAATCATAATCTAAATCAAACTCTTTGTTCCAGTACGAAACTAGTTCTTTTTTAGTTTGCTTACTTACATTGTTAAATCTGTTAAAATCGTTGCGACCACTAATTTTAGCATCATCACTAGCATAGGTAGTGTGTGCTTCAGACAAATATTGTAATGGATCAAAATCTAAGATGTAAGAACCGTAGACTGGTCTATGAGTTTCATAATCTTCTAATTTTACAAAGCCATGTTCCATTTTTATCTCCGTGGTTTAATTGCGGCATTTTTCCCGCACGAACTATATTCTAGTATTTCAAAATTTTGTATAGCTCTTAATATGTTGCTTTTGTGATTTCTAACATTTAAATGTCTTGCTATTACTATTCCGTCCTCTTTTAATAATTCCATCGCATGTCGGTACTGTAATTCCCAATCTATTCTACGTGATAGTTGTCCTATGCTTATAATGTCAAATTTTTCTTTAGGGTTATAATCTTCAAAGTACCCATCAATTGCTGTAGCCCATGGACAAAATTTTAAAAATTTTTTCTTTGTCATTAAATTTGCTTTTTTTTCTTCTAACACATTTAGATCTTGGTGATAATCTATTTCATTATTTTTAGGAATATATGTGTGTTCACTACTCCATGCATTTACTGCAACATATTTCCAATCCGGAAAAAGAGGATGTAGATTTGTAAATAGTTTACCTCCAAAAGCACCTCCCTCAAGAATTGTTCCAGTTGTAGAAGTCATATATTTTTCATGGAGTGAAATTTCGCTGTCGCTAATCCATCCGGGTCCAATTCTCATTGCCTTTCCTCTCGCTCAATTTTGTTTAACCCTTTATCTGTTCCACGCTCATCAAAAATGCCTTCAATCAAAAATCGAAGAGGTGTACGCACACCAAACTGATGTCGTCCATTTTCGTCATTTAGCCAACCTACATGAATACTATCTGTTTCTTCAAGATTGAAATCGGCACATACTTTTGAATATAAATCTCCATAATTTCTCCACCAGTAATCAGTGCCAAAATGATTCATTGCTTCTACACCCAACCACATATCACTCACATTAGCATATGCAAAATCATTCATAATAGCAATAGGACCATTGATACGTTCTCTTGTATATCTAATGCCGATGCGCTGACTTCCCATTCCGAGTGCCTTACTTAAACTTACACTTACACTTTGTACCGCAGGATGTGTTACATCAAAATCAAAATTTCGACACTGTCCAAACCATGCGCCGTCAATATGTACTGGTATATTTTTAGTATAGCACCAATCTAATAGTTTGTCAAAATCTTTATGATAGTTAGTTGTAATACAACTAGGGTAACTTGCAATAAAAACATCTCCAGTGTATAATTCAGTGTAATGCTCAATTTGCTTAACTTCAAAATCTGTTAAGCGTCTGTGGTACTTATATTCACCTTTATAAACAGCTATATTAGCGCCGTGTAGCTGGTGTAGTTCATCTAGTTGGTGTGTAGTACCAAGTATTGCATCTCTGCGTGTAAACGCATCTAAACCAGTATAGCCTACATGTTTATGTGATTTTATCCATTCATCTATAGTGTTTAAAAAAGTTTCTGTATATGCATGTGGATCTCTTGGATAAGTTTTCATATCCAAGTTTTCTCTAAACTTTGTAAACTTACTTAGATACATAGGACGCTGTCTACGTGTACCTAGCATTTCAAATGTTATATCTTCATACTTCATATTCATCTAACCACGGCCATAATTTTCGCCAATTTGTTCCTCTACGTGTATCAATTTGATCAAGGGTAGATTTTAATTGTCTTATTTTTTTGTTATCCTGTTTTTTATTGTCAACTGTAGCCCAAAAACCTTTTAACCACTTTACTGTTGTAGGATCGTTATGATATTTGATGCACTTTTTAAACTGCTTGTTAAAAAACCCTGGAGGAAATATGTTTGCATCCATTTTCGGTCTACCGCTTGCAAAACTAATACTATGTTTTATAGGTCTGACGTTGTTCCATTCTGCTACTCTAGCACACAAGTCAGGCAGTGTGTCCATTGTTAAACTAATTATAGTTCCATGAATTTCTATTCTAATACTAGGATATTCATATAATATAGTTTTAAAATTTTCTTCCCATTGTTTTAAATTCATTCCTGTTCTAATATATTCTTGTTGCGGACCCCAGCAATCTAAACTACAAGTAAGTTGAAAAGATTTAATATGTTTACGTTTTTCAAGATCAACAATTTTATCTAATAATTTTCGCATACGTGCATTATCTACTTTAAGATTTGAAAATATAGTAAATCTTAGATCAGGGCAAGGATTATTATTGAAAAAATCAATATTTTGTTCAAATTCAGGTTGGAAGAAAGGTTCACCACCTAATATTCGATACTCGGCGATATATTTTGCACGGTCCTCCATCCATTTCCAATGTGCTTTTAACATTTCTGGATATTGTTTTCTATTTTTTTCCATCTCTGCTAATTCTAAAGGATTCCGCAATCCAAATTTCTTTTCTTCAGCTTCCCATACTGTACTATATTCGCCACTACAATAAATGCAATTTAGGTTGCATAAATTATTAAAGTAAACTTCAACCATACGAGGAGTTAAGTTTACTTTATTAGGATCTTTTTTCATTTCTACAGGTGCAAGATAATCATCATCTTGTAAATTAGTTCTATCACTCATTCCCCCTGCAAGTTCAATGTCTCTACAATACTCGCACCCGTCTCCAGGCCATTGTCCCAATTTCATCATATTTCTATGTTTAATTTTTGTTGGGGTATTGTGAAAATCAGAATAATTTTCTGGAGTAATTCTGTCAGATTTTACCCTATGACAACTATTTGTACTTCCTTCCATTAGTCGTATAGTACTCCATGTCCATTTATATAAACATACAGGATCTCTAAGTCCATATTTTTTTAAAAAGTCGCCCATTATATTATCCTTCTCTGGGGTAAATCTTGTATTAAGTCCATTTTTCAACTACCGCATCTAATTTGCAAGGACAGGCTTCGTAGTTACACAGAATAGGATCATCCGGCAATGTATACCCTGTAAATAAGTTTCCAATACTGCCGCCAACATTTTTTGTACAACGTTTCATATTTCCATTTGGTTCAATCATTAATCTTTTTAACCCTGCTGTACACATATATCCTTTAAATTTATGTAATCCTTGATCAAGGACTGTCATAAATTTTTTCTTTTCACCGTCAAAATGCAAATTACGTGGAATTTCCCAATCAATTCCAAACGGTTTCATTTTACTATAATAGCTATTTTGAATCCACTCTCTTTGTTCATCTGTATACTCGAAGTAACTATGACCATGAATGCTTGTTCTAGTAAACTTTGGTGTAATTTCTACGTTAAGATCTTTAAGACGTTCATATAATTTTATAGCTCTATCAAAATTTGCAGGAACAACCATTAGAGGAATACTAACACTTGCTTTATGTTGCATAATTTTTGCAACTTCATAAAAATGATCGTCATCCATTTCTTCGTAATGCCAACTTAAAAATACAAAAGCACGATGTGTTCTAAATTGTTCCCAATAGCGAAGTGTACGACTTGCATTTGTACTAAATTCTACAAATACTCTATCATCACTGATTGTATCTACAAAGTCCTGAAACTTTGGCCATACTGTAGGTTCACCGCCTAACACTTCGATATATAGATATTTGTTACGTTCTTTTAATTCTTCAATTAATTTTAAATAAGGTGTCCAATCTTCTGGCCAGCGACTAGATCCGTCTCTGTGATAATCACTACAATAACTGCAATTAAAATTGCAAACATTGTGTACAAACATTGTAACAATACAGCAATCTAAATTCTCACTTGTTATGTGCATCAAATAGTTCCTTGTATTGCGGTACAATATCTAATATATTTTGATCACGCACTTCATCAAGTTTTCGTGTTTGATCAATAAAGTGGGGCAACCATTCTTCGGAATAGTCTTCGCTCATCATAAATTTTTCTACGCCGCCTAGTACTTTTATCCAATTTGTTTTAACTTTATCAGGAAAGTCTGTAGTTTGTATCCAATCGTTATATTCTGCATAATGCTCAGACACTTTTTGTTTTAACTCGGGTGGTAAAACTTTAATATTAAAATATTTAGGACTATGACACATGTGATGCGTAATAATAGGTCTCATACCATCAATAGGATTAAATTTTGTAAGTCCGCTTTCAGTAAGTTTCCATTTCATAAATTCTGCCATATGAAAAACATTATATGGTGTTACAGTAAATGCAAACCATGCTTTTAAATTAATCTTATCATTTTCTTGCAAGCGCATCATATTCTTATATACAGCATCAAACTTAGCAGGTGTACGTTGATAGTTAAATACGTTTCCTATTCCATCAATGCTCACACCTATACGTATTTGCTTAAATTGTTCCCACAAATGTATTAATCTATCTGGAACCATTGTAAGATTACTGTTATATTCTAATTGAATATCTTTGCTTTTACCACTTGCTACTAGTCTTTCTAAACTTTCTTGGTGCTCTTCGATGATTAAAGGTTCACCGCCTACAATATATAATTTTTTTGCATTAGGTGCATACTGCTCAAAATTTGACCAATAACGATTATTGTTTTGGAACCAATCATATTGATCGGTAAACCAACGTCCTTTATCATTTTTTTGTAATTTAATACGCTCATGAGTGTCTTTATACTCTGTTTTGCCTGTAGTCTTTACATAATCGTCATACCATTGGTGACTGTCTGTAGGACCGCACATACGACATTTTAAATTACAAAAATTACCATAACGTATATCAATAAATTCTATAGGCAAACTTTTTGCATCAATTGTTCCATCTTCTTGTGTATGTGGTAAAACTTTTTCTAAACTAATATCGCCAAACCATTTGCCCCAATCGTCATTTTCATATTCACGTCTACTGCGAATCCCATTAATTTCTTCTTGACGGCAACGTTCACACTCTGGGTGCCATTCACCTTTCATCATAGATGCACGAACTTCTTTTAGTATTTCTGCATTACGTGCTTCATCCCAATCGTCTTTACCAGCATTATAAGGTGTACCATCTTCTTTCTTCATAATGCCGCGCTGAGGACTATAACTATTTGTATTACAACAAATACGCAGATCTCCATTATTGCGCATATTGATACTATTCCACGGAAGTGGGCAAAATGTACAACTCATTATAAATCCTTAAAAATATCTTTCATTTCTGGGAATGTTTCTGCAAAACTAATTCCTCGTTGTGTATCACATCGTTCTAAAAATTCTTTCATTTCAGGTAGACGTACACTCCAGTCTTCACTTTCCATAAACTGTAACATACCTTCAAGCCGCTTAATACCGTAACCTGCTTCTCGCCATGTATCATATGACACTTTACCTTTGTGCCAACTAGGAACACCTAGTTCCCAATTTGCTTCCCACCAAGGATAAAATTCTTCGTATTTACGACGACATTCTTCTTTAAACCATTTAGGTAAAATTTTAACGTTTAGATGAGGTGGATGATAAACAAAGTGGTAATTTACTCCGCCTGCGCCAAAAGGCCACATGTTTATTTTTTTAAATCCTTCTTGTAATTTCCATTTAATGAAATCTGGAATATAGTAAATGTTTAGTGCCTGTACTGCACACGCAACTGTAACTTCTACATTATCGCCAGTTTCGTTATCTAGAATATGGAAAACTTCTCTAGTTCTATCCCACTTGCTAGGATAACGAATATAATCATTCATTTGTTCAATACTGTCTACACTATAGTGGAATCTTACAAGTTTAAACTCTTTCCATAAATCAAAGAGATCTTCACGCCATTCGACTCCATTGGAGTTATATCGAAGTTCAAGATCTTTTGCATATCCTTGTCTAATGCACTCTTCAAGTATTTCATAATGTTCTTCAATAATAAGACTTTCGCCGCCTGCAAAATAAATCTGTTGCATGTTTGGAATTTGTTCATAAAACTGTTTCCAAAAGATCGGA
>Ga0181580_10005664_pt1 | contig 10138 bp, 6 predicted proteins | sample 071ome_23_FD_132413 | JGI IMG/M metagenome (GOLD analysis project Ga0181580, IMG submission 132413) | Coastal salt marsh microbial communities from the Groves Creek Marsh, Skidaway Island, Georgia - 071403BT metaG (megahit assembly) | ecosystem: Environmental > Aquatic > Marine > Intertidal zone...
GTGAAGTTCCTACTGGACCATCTATACTATCAACAACAAATGATCTTTGTGGAGAAGGATATATTGTTGTTGTTGCTGCACCAACATACGATCCACAAGTGAATTCTAATCCACTCATTGTTATTTCATCACCCACATCAAATCCGTGAGGTGTTGCTGTTTCTATAGTTGTAATACCAGTAACATTATCATACTGTGCTGTGCTTACAGCAACTATTCCACTTTGAGTTCCTTGAATTACAACAGAATCTTCAATCAATGCAGTTCTTTCTAAAACCAATCTTCCATCAATAACAACTAAAGAATCACTGGGTGGAATTTCTGCATTTTTTATTACTCTTATATTTCTTGTATTACCACTAGTTGCGTTTGCTTTACTAGTTCTTCGATGCGTAAATGTTACTGTTGGGTATGTATTTCCTATACCAACATTTGATACAGAAGCATAAAGAATAATTGATGACACACCAGTGGGAGCAGTATAAACAGTTTGCTCACCCGGTGCCACTGGAACCGCAATTGTAATAAATTTATTAAGTGGTGCGACTGCCATATTATCTCAACGCAAGTATGAGTGGTGTAACTTCTGCTTGTATTGCCTTACTAAAATCTCTTCCTCGAATTGTAGATGTTGTTTGATCAACCTGAATACCTTCACCAATATCAAAATTACCTTTTTGGTCTGTTGATGTGAATGGGACTTGTGCCCCTTCAAGAGCAACAACTTCATTCTCTTTAATTGGAAGAGCACCCCTAAAGGGTAACGCAGTATTTATACTGGTGCCAGAGCCAACATACTCAAAGGAGTGTGAACTCGTAAGAATTCTACTAATCCTTTGGAATGTCATAGGGTCATTAGCATATAATTGATAATCAATAAACTCATTGAAAGTGATTGTTGTAATTCCTGAAGAGGTTACGACTGTTGCTTCCGAGACTGTATAATAGATTGGTTCAGTTACAACCGTAGCAATTCCAGTATTACCTGCAACGTCAACTTCAAGATCTTGTGTTGGTAGATAATTTCTACCGGAATTGATAAGATTAAATTCTTCAATATTACCATCAAGACCTACCGTTGCTGTAGCCTCTGCAATGATACCTTGAGGACCCTTAGGTTGAATAGATAAGTCACTTCTATCTCTAATAACGACTGGTGGTGGACTTGCAGCAGAAAATCCACTGACATTAGCACCATCTATAATATCAATTCTTGCAACTCTTCTCAATGGTGACGTTAGTCTTCCAGATCCTACTGCGTCTGGATAGTTATCTAAATCAATTTTAAAGTATACTGCTTGACCATCATAAGGTCTTTGAGCCACATTATTTGCATCAGTAACACCATTTCCAACAACAATATCAGAATTATCTCCAGGTATTACATCAGTTAATACTGTTCCAGTATATTCTGTTGCTCCCAATCCTACAGCATATAATCCATAGTTGCCAAAGGATGAGTTTGAGTTTGTTAAGTCGCAAGATCCACCAGTATCACAATAAATTGCAATATCACAATTGATTGTGAAGATAGAAACCAACTGAGCATATGCATTATTTGTGATTGATACGCCAATACCATTCTCATTATATTGAGTAAATGAGTCGCAAACCATTGATTTAAGGTCTGCACCCGCAATTGATGCTGTTGCATCATTTCCATCAATCTTCATACCAATACTCTTGGTCATAAAGTTGGTGCAGTTACGAATATATGGAGATCTCCATCTTGGTGGCAAGTCGGCACCTTCATCTGCTGGACCAGGATCAGTAAAACCACTAGCTGCATTTATATCTGTCTTGGGAAAGGCAACTGCTCCACATCCAGTGTGTTCCACACCAACTGAACTTCCAGAGAAGTTTAAATTTTCAATCAAACATCCCCTTCTTACCCAGAAAACATCTGAATTAACATTACTCGGTTGAATTGCAACCAGTCGTAAATCTTCTCCAGTGACGGAAACATTTTCACGAAGTCCAATGGGATTATTTTCAATATAACGACCAGGACGAATTTTAATTGTATCATATGGTTGTGCTATTGATGCAGCAGCACCAACAGTAGCTTTCGCATCACCCTCTAACAATCCACTATTAGAATCATCACCATCTTTAGTAACCCAAATTGTTTTTTGAGTTTGAACACCAGGTGGTCTCCAAGATACTCCAGTGCCAACTGATGCGAGTCTATAATCTTTACCCGCAACTCCTGTTTGTTGGTTTATATCAATAAGTGTTGAGTCTAACTCAACAGAACCATGAAAGACAGAAGATAAATCAACATCTAATGTATTATTAAGTGTAGTTGCACCATCAACGTCTAATGTATTATTAAGTGTAGTTGCACCATCAACGTCTAATGTATTATTAAGTGTAGTTGCAAGGTCAACGTCTAATGTATTATTAAGTGTAGTTGCAAGGTCAACGTCTAATGTACTATTAAGTGTAGTGGCACCATTGACATTTAATGTTCCGTTTACATCTAGTGCAAATGCTGGATTATTTTGATTAATACCAACATTGGTCATTCTGTAAATATCACCAGAGACAGTATATCCCCACAAGTCTTGGGATTGTATGTCTGCAATATACGTAGGATTATCTGGATTTGGTATTGGAATGATAGTATCAGTTCCAAGACCTAAACTGTTAATCTGTTTAAAATTAAAAGTGGTAAATGACTGAGCTAAACCGGGAGATGGAATAAGGACACCTTCATCCTCTACATAAATTCCTTCCGTAAATTCTGGTGTTACTTCTACCCAACGAATGCCATATGCATCACGATGTAAATATGAACCATTAACACCAGGAGCTTCTGCAGAATCATAAATGTTTCTTGAAATTGATACAGATCCATCAATATCAAGTTTTAATTCTCCTTGAGTTGCAGTATTAAGACCAGAAATCCCATCTTCTGGGAGAGTTTTTCCAATTCCAACTCTCCCTTCTTCCGTAATTACAACAGTATTTTGTTCTTCAGAGTTTATTTGTACTCTCTGAAGAGGTATGGTAGTTTTTACACCAACATTGTCAGTTCTTGTATCGACATTTAATGTTGTGCCACCAACACCAACATCAAGTCGAGTTTTTACTGTTAAGAAACTTATCTCTAATTCACCTAAGATGGTTACATCTTTCTTAAAAAGGGCATCCTCTTCAAAAGTTGTTGGTCCTTTGAATAAAGAATTTCCATCAACAGTTAAGTTGCCAGAAACATTTAAATTTAAAAATGTTATATCTTTAAAGAAGTAAACATCATCGTAAAATCTTACGTCTTCATTAAACCAATTTTCTAGACCGTTTACAACTATTTCTGCCATTTGAATTACCTACTTTCTAAACAATCCGAGAGCAGTCATTAATTCATCAACACCAACACCACCAATAGTAATACCCCTAAACACTCTCATAAGAAGTTGTTTTTCTGGTGGTACCAAATTGCCAGATAATCCTTGAATCTCTGCACCAACTTTGGGATTTAAATTTATGTTATTTCCGTTTAAATTAAGGTCACCTTTTGCATCTAAGGTGAGATCACCGTCAGATGACAATATGATATGCTTTCCACTAATTCTGATGGCAGCACCGTCAGAATCAATTTCTACATTACCTTTTCTTGACTGTATAAAAATATCTATTCCATCAGCTTCATTTCTGTCCCCAGCAACTATTTCTATAGACCGGTCACTGTTTATTTTTAATAATCCTGCTTCATCAAGACCAATGGATCCTCTAAAGGATTCTTTATGCGTAATGCCATACATTTTATAAACATCAGGACCACCATAACCCATTGTTGGATTATTAATTTCAATCCTAAAGTTTGGACCATAAGATTCTGCGAATCTTTCATACCAATTTTGTTTTTTTAGAGGTCTTTCTGCCATCAGGTTACACAGTCAATTACTTGCTTAACTTCCCCATCAAATTCCTTTCTTATTCCAAGATTTGCTGCCAATATGGCTCCAGAACCAGTAGCAGTTTTAATACGAATTGTAGGAATATCATCAATATCTCTGCTATTTATTGGAGTGACTTTAATGATAGACCCAAGATAGATATCAGCCTTATACTCATTACCAAGGTCATCTGTTACGATATCATCTTCTTCATATCCATTACCAGGATCTATAACAGAAACACTATCAACAATATAAGGAATTTCCTCACCAACTGGATATCCTTCACCTTCAGAGACCACATAAACGGTATCTATTTGACCATTTTTTACAGTTGCTCTTGCTACACATCCATATCCTCTACCACAAGCATCTACAACCTCAACAAATGGTGGGAATGTATATCCATTTCCTGGATTAGTAACTTGAATATCAATGATACTGCCAGATTTATTATCATCTTCACCAGTTATGAGACCCATAAGTGCTGTTGCTGTAGCACCTTCTCCTCCACCACCGAAGATATTAATTTTCGGTGGACCACAGATAGTTGGAATACCTGCAAAGCAAGAATCTACATCACCAAGAAACTCTGATGCTGGATCCTTGATAGTATCACTGAATACTCCAAATCCACCAACAATATCTTGAACTCCATCTAGTGGGAAACCAGATACATTTGCTGCTGCAGATAATGCCTTTGCTGCATTAGCATTATCTAATATTCCTTTAATATCTGGCAAGTCTTGCTTGACTGGACCAACTCCAAGTCTATACTTACAAGGACCATACTTATCTTTCTTGACTCGTTTAGAGCAACTACGAAGACCGACGAGTCCAAGTAAAGCATCAATTCCATTTCTGAGTAAGTTTTCAAAACTAAAGTCCTCAAAGAATTGAAGAATCTTTGAGACGCCATTGAGTACTGGAAGAATTCCTTCAGTGACGAAGGATATGATACCATTTATCATTGCACCGACAGTTTGGTCAGCAACACAATCAACAAAATTTAAGACATTATCAGCAACAGACTTAAGTATATCTTTGACTGGAGAGAGCAATTTTGCAATAACTTGATTTACAATACAACTCAGAATATCTTGAAGTGCCTTGACTGGTCCAACCATAGCAGTTTGTGCTGCAGTACCTGCTTCATATGCAATAAGAAAATTGCCAGTTGCTGCTAATTTTTTAGCAAACACGGAGTTAAAAAGCATATCTAATCCTTTACTCAGGATTGGTATCAACTTCTCCATAGCACCATTTACCATGCCAGATACAACACCACCAAGAATTTCTACAAGTTGGTCTGCTCTTCTATCAATCTCTTTGTTAATCCAATCTCTGTAAAATTCTATCTTTTCATCAAACTTTGCCTTCTGTCTCTGAATCCAATCAGTAAACTGCTCTATAATTGTTTTAATTTTATTAATTGCCTTTCCTACCCCAGACTGGTCCTTAGGGTCATCTTCACAGGGACGGTCTACAACATACCCATCAGTTTCGGTATATGTCGCAGCTTTCTCTGGGTCTGCTTTTTTGGCGTGGGTTGATGATGTATTCCTTGCTGGACTGCTTGGAGATGCATCATTGGTATTGGAGGGATTGATAGCATATTTTGGTGGGTCAACAACTTTTTCAGATCCCCCGAATACACCAAATGGTATTGCTTCTCCTTCAGTTGCTCTATACTTACTATTTCCAAATGCTCCCATGATGACAGGTATTTGCCCATCATCTCCATCAAGGAAGAAACCAACTACAACATCACCCTGAGAGAATCTTACAGTTTTTGCAGTATTATTTGAGCCAGTTGCAACTCCCGGTGGCAACATAACATATGCCCAAGGAAGATCATCATCACTTAATTGTGCAGTGCTATATGGGTGATACCCCATAATGCGAACTTTGTATCTGTATCCCCACCCTTTTCCATCTACTTGCTCTTCCCAAGACTTCTCTGGTCCAATGTGTCCTATCCACCAGACAAATCCATCTCTACCAATAAAATTATTTTTTATTAAAAAATCTTCCATATCTTAGGCGTTTCCAAATTCTCCGTAGGTATCTCTTATCAATTTCATAGACGTAAGGGATTGCTCCCCATCAAAACTATGGCATATTTCCTTTATCATATATAGACCACTTTGCTCACGGTCATACTCTTTCGTTGCAGAAACTCTTGGGAAGTTACACTTAATGACATCACCAACTTCAAGGTTTGTGTTAACAGGTATTGTCATTGACAACTGTTGCATAAACAATAAGTTATATCTCATCAGTGCCTGACGTTGATATAAAAGTCCAGATCCGTTTGGATATATTGATGTTGCTCCAGAATCAACGGTTCCTACACTAGCAACAGATGCAATAATTCTACTTGGCATATCAGCAAGAGTAATTCCAGATTCATTTACCACTTTTGGTATCTCTGGGTCTGCACCAAGATTTTTTGTTTTGTTAGTATAATCATTTAGATTAAACTTTCCATTTTGTGGAAGAGTGAATACACCAGTTGCTGGATTGAATTCTGCAAAGAAACTAGAATATGTACCCAGTCTTAATTTTTTAAGAAGGTCATTGTTTCTTTCAATACTATAGTTAAGTATTTTAAAATCATCATTATCTGTTGGACTTTTTGGTGCCTCATAGTAAGTGTATGTACCTTTTGGGGCAGTGGTTATTAAGTTATCAACTGACTTAAACTTAAATCCACTCTTTGTTTGATAGAAAAAGAATCCTGCTATACCACTTTCTGGCACAGATTTTGATGCCAACCAAACTAAAAGATTAAAAGGTCTCTTCAGATTACCATAGAATCCATATTGATTTTGTGTCGTATCTATGTCATCAATATCAACTTTAAGAAACTCTTTAGCAAGATCTGTAACATGATCACTAATTCTCTTATTTCTCTCATACTTTTTATGAACTCTTGTAGTCTCATTAGTGATTGCTTCTCTAGAAACCAGGTCGAGAGCAAACAATTCCCTCTGACCTTCACGAATAATATTGTTTATACTTGAAACATACAGATAAGTTTCTGGTAAAGAAAAATCTAGTGCAGGATTATCACCATTTGGTTTCACCTTAATAGATACTCTTTCTCCACCTCTGAGTGGAAGACCACTATAGATTGACTCATACTTATCATCAGAGCCAGGAACTGTGCCACCAGTGTTGACTACAATCATCTTTGCAGTGATTGTTGGCGAAAACAAATCCTCATAGTATCTGAACGCAACAACACCCAGTCTTAGGTCTACTGATTTAGACCCATCATTAGATTCTATAATAATCTCTTGATATTCGGCAGAGTCTCTTGCTGACATTTATGTTAGATATGTAAGTTGTCTTTGTCCTAATGTACTATTTACCATAGCAGTTGGGAAGTTATATTCTTTTTCTTGTTGTGATGCTCTTGCTACTGGTTGTGTTACTCTGGTCGTTCTGTTTATAACTAAAAGGTTAGTTGGCATTTCTTCTTGCATAGAATTAGAAGCAAGCATAGTTGCTCTAGCAGCATTGAGTTTAGTTGCTGGATTGAATGATACTTTTTGTGCTGATGGTGGTGTTTGTTGCGATTTTGAAGGTGAAGGTCCTACAAGCTTATCAATAGATTTCTCAACTCTTTCCGCACTTACTGTTGCTGCATTTATACCATCACCAGAGTAAAAACTTTCCCCTCTTCTAACAAATCTATATTTACCCTGTGTCGGTGCTAAAACTGGAACTCCAGCAAATCCTTGCGCCAACTTAAGGGCAGTGCCAATTCTATCTCTTTTAAATGCTTCTACAGTGATACCGCGAGCCTTCAAAAATGCCAATGCTAGTTTATCCTGATTTTCTGGAGTAAACTTACTATTCATAGTAAGTCCAGCAAGAGTAACATACTGCTCTGGATACAAGAATTGATATGCACCAACTGCAGCAGATGCTCTACCATCCCTTAATTTTAACTTTTGAAATGCTACCAACTCAGTCATAGTCATATTAAGCATTTGTGGATATTTTTCACTTGGATACATTGAATCATATCCACCTTCTGCACCACTTATCAGTTGTAATAGTGGATTACTAGACCTTGTGCCTCCCCCTGCACTTCCAGTTTGATTAGTTGTCGTAGTTGTAGATGTTTCTGCTTCTGTTTTCTCCGTTTCAACACCAAGCATTTCTTTTAATTTATCCAGTCCAGGTATCTTGAAGTCTTTAATACTCATTCCAAGATAATCTAACAAATCATCAGCAGTTCGTATACTAGCTAAAACATTATAAAATCTAATGGCACTATTATAAATTCTTTTAAAAGAATCTTGCAACTTATCTAAAGTCTTATCAAATAATTCTTTTGTGCTTCCAAAATCAAAGAACTTTATACTATTAAATATTTCACCAAATTTTCCTGGCAGTCCAAGAAAGAAGTTAGAAACACCACCAACAAAATCCTGAAGTATTCCAAAATACTTCTGCATTCTCTTAGATACATCCGTAGCAAGTTTTATAATTTTTGGTAGATTTACTATTGACCACCCAACAAGAACCGTGCCGACATAATCAAGAATTCTTCCTAAGAATCCTTTAGTACTATTCATTGCAACTTTGCCAGTTCTTCTGACAATACCAGTAACTTTCCCTGCCTCAAGAATATCTTCTCTTTCTCTTCTCAAAGTTGCCTCTCTTCTCTTCCTAAAGAGATTTGACCCCAATGATAATGACTTTCTTTTATCCCTATTACTTTCCCTTAGAGATTTTGTTATTGTTGCAGAAGATGACTGTGCCTTCCTTACACTCTCACCAAGAGAATTAACAGACCTATTGATACTCTTTAAGTTTAGTGATGACCCTAATGCTAGTGTGGAATTTGCCATATTATCCTACCACATTATATTGTATTTGAGAATACATTAAGTAGAAATTATCTGGATTTGAACTTGCTATTGGAGGTAAATATGTTGCCTCACCAAGAGTTGCTGGGACATTTTGTTGAACACCTTCTGTGCCACCATCAACATTAACAACATTAACCTTTGGCACATTATTTTTAGCACTTTGGGATAATTTTTGGAATAACTGGTCTTTTGTTATTCCAAGTTGCGGCACAAATTGCTCAGCAGTTGGTTGTATCTGCTGATATGCCATATTTGCCAGGAATGGTAATCCAATACTAGCAGCAAGACCATATGGACCTGTCAACCCAAGTAATCTTGGAAGTAGTGCTAATCCACCAGCAGTTAATGATTCTCCAATACTGCCACCAGTAAAGAAGTTAATAATTGCTGCAAGTGGTGCAGCAAGTTTTGGTGCGGGAACACCTGGCGTGTTTCCTCCCCTTGTCGGAGTAGCTGCTGGTTTTTGTTGTCCTTGCTGCATCATTGCTGCTGCACCTGCAGTCGCTGGTAATGCTCCCGGTATTGCTGTTGCCGCTTGACCTGCTTTTGATGCTGCTGCAGCAGTTAGACCCGGAATTGTTATCTTGCCTAAGATATCTTTGATATTAACAAACACTCCTTTCACTACGTCCAACATCAACCTGATAGGTCTCATAATAATGTTTCTAGTAGCAAGTCTTGTAATCAGACCTGTGACTCTGAGAAGAGTGGTTAATATACTGGTAAATCCACCATTTATTCCTAAGAATATACCACCAACAATAGCAAGATCTTTAACTATCTTATCACCAAGATTTTTAAGACTTAGTTGACCCTTCTCCGATAATTCAGATACAGATTTTAATACACGATTAAGTAAGAAACCTCCAAGTAAGATATTAAAGAATCGTCCAAGATTAAAGAGAGCACCTTGTGCCTTTGCACCTACTTTCTGAATTGGTGCAACTAGTGCTGCTTGTATCTTAGATTCTACTTGACTTTCCTTCCCTTCTCTTATCTGCCTTTCTGCTAATATCCTTTCCTGGTTTGCTTTCTGCTGTTCTTTTAAATTCTCAATAGCAGAAGATTCTTTAATTTGATTTCCAATACCTTGAAGAGATACTGAAAGTACACTAACTTGCTGTGCAATTCTTGTCAAAGAATTATTTACATTCGAAAGTGCAAGTTGATTTTGTCTAAGTGCAACAGTAGTATCAGCATTATCTGCCTGTTGCACTCTTTCCTGCGGAGTGCGACCTAAAAGAGTATATGGTGATATTCTGCCTCTAATTGGCTCAGCCATTTAATTCTGCTTGTCTTTGTTTTAGATTCTCTTCTTCAATGTATTGTTGGAGAAGAGTAAGATAA
>Ga0181580_10005668_pt1 | contig 10135 bp, 10 predicted proteins | sample 071ome_23_FD_132413 | JGI IMG/M metagenome (GOLD analysis project Ga0181580, IMG submission 132413) | Coastal salt marsh microbial communities from the Groves Creek Marsh, Skidaway Island, Georgia - 071403BT metaG (megahit assembly) | ecosystem: Environmental > Aquatic > Marine > Intertidal...
CCTTCGAACTCAGCCATTAATTCGTCTAATTTGTCTTCTAAGTCAACTACACGGTCTTCTAAGTCTTCATCTTCTTCAGACTCTTCTTCACCTTCGTCTTCTTCTTCTGTAACGCCTTCTTCGTCAGCTTCAATGTCAGCAATTAAATCGTCTGCTTCGTCGCCACCAACTTCTTCTTCTGTTTCAATTGATTCTTCAACTTCTCCGTCAGCTGATTCTTCAACTTGTTCGTCTTCAGATTCAACAACTTCTTCAGTTGCTTCTTCTTCTGCCATTAACTCTTCATAGATGTCACGTGATTTTTCAACCACTACATCATGGAAAAGCTCTTTAGCTTTGTCTTCTTCGTCGTTAATGATATACTCAATTAACTGTTCAAATTTATTTTCCATGTTTTTTGTCTCCATATATGGCTTTGTGAGTGTATTTACACTATTTTTCTTAATATTGGAGTTTTTTAAGCGAAAAAGGCGCCTTTTTGAGCCTTTTTTAGGAATTTCTTATAGTTGAGGTGCTTCTGCTGGTGTTCCGTACTGCTGTTGAACACGTTTTGCTTTTTGTGTTTGTTCGTATGATCGAACGTCATTCATAATACGTAACTTGTTTAACTGCTTGAGAGTCAGTTTAGTTTTACGTAGATCGCCAATACGGGCCTTGCTGTGATCTTGGTCAGCGTCTTGATAGCCTTCTGGTTGTTTGTCGTAGAGTTCGTTAAGTATCATAGTAGTATTTATACTTCTTCGCCGCCTTCTTCAGTACCTAGATCTAAGTCTGGTGCTTCTAGGTCTGCATCAATCTCTTCACCTGTGGTTAGGTCTGCGTCGATATCGCCCGGGCTAATACCAACGGATCTTAGATCACTGCCTGATGCTCCTTGTGAATCCATGTTGTCTGACTCTTCTGACCATAAGTCTTCGTTTTGTCTTAGTTCTTCTTCAGTCAGACCTAGGAAACGTTGTAGAGCAAAACGCTTACTGATATACGGAACACCTTCTAAGGCTGTAAACACATTAACACGCTGTGCGTCTAACTCTGCTTGTCTGTATGACGCAAAGTTTTGTGGTGGATTAAATTTTAAGTTAAACAGTGATGAGTCAATGTTAAAACCTCTAAAGCGTAGGAACATTTTAAATTCATCATCTAGTTTATTGATAATTTGATTCTGTAGTCGCATACAGTATTGATTAAATCTATATTCTTGAATCAGTGCTGTACCAACTCTACCATCACTCAATGCCTGTGCTGATTCATCTGGGCCAGTAGGTAAGTATGAACTTGGTACTCTTAAACCTCTAGACAATTTATTGTTAAAGTATTTTAAGTCATCAATCTCGCCTAGGTTTTGTCCACCAGGTAATGTATCAACACTTGATCCTCTTCCGTCTGCTGTCACTGGGAAGAAGTAGTCCTCGTTGATTGATAGTGGATTATATGTAGCGTCTACTTGGCTAGCACCACCACTCTGTGTTGGAATACGACGTTGATGTATTTCATTTTTAATACGTTCTACAAAGGCCATTGCCATGTGACTTGGCATATTACCTACGTCAATTTTGAAGATTCTACGCTCCGGAGCACGTTGTACTCTATAGATCAATATAGCATCTTCTAACAGTTCTTTTTGCTTGTAGACCTTGTAAATGTTCTCTAATACTGATGTGCCAAACGGCCATTTGAAGTCTAATCCTTCTGATAATGATAAGTGTACTACGTGTCCTGCTTCAACAGCACTTTCATTCATTGCTTGACCAAATCTACCTTGTCCTGCACCACCCATAGCATTAGGTGCTGTAAAGTTATTAGGTGGAGTATATCCACCCTGTGTTGGCGGATTAGTGTTAGCATCTTGTGCTGTTTTGGCCGCTACTGTCAAATTCTCAAAGTTAGGATTAATATCTCTAACCACATACTGTTCTGGTTTCTTGCCTTCTGCTTCGTTGACAATAACTCTAGAAACTTTTGACATGTCAACCCAGTATAGCTCAAATGTTTCTGGATCACGAATGAATACTTGATCACCATACTTGATAGTATTTCTAAATAGTTTGAAAATTCTTTGATCAAATTGATTTAGTTTGGTCCACTGCTGTAGTTGTTTTTTAATAATATCAACTTCATGGTCTGTTGGTTTTTCTGTAAAGGCTATTTCAAATGCTGTACCGTTTTGATCATTTACCTGTGTTGAAAATTCTGCGATAATATCTAAACATGCGTTGATCTCAGAATCCATGTCCATAGCTTCGTATTGGTTATAACGTTCAACACGATTAGGGTGTCCTGAGTAGACTTCTGGTAAACTTGATTGATAATTACGGAAAGCAAAGTCGTCTGAGGCTCCGCCTTGTGGTCTATTCATACCACTGATAGGACTCATTGATCCATCTGTACGATTTGCTACTTTAAAATATTTTTTCCAACTTGCCATAGGTTAACCTTTTGTATATGGATAGTATTTATCGCTATTCTAAACTTTAGCAAATAAAAGTCAAAAGGTCAATGCGGATTTAACCAAAAAGGTTATTGTAGTGCTGATGCTGTGCGTTCTTGTGTTGATAATGAACGTTTCATTATAGTAATAAGTTCATCAAGTTTGTTATTTTGCGATAACATAAGCTCGTCATTTTTTGTATCTGTTGTTGTCTTATTTGATGAATCAGATAGTAAACTTGCTTCTAATTCATTTTGGATTTGTTTTTCTCTAGCCTGTGCTGTTTCTGTTTCAAATGTTTTTAAATAGTTTTCTAGATTAGAACCACTTTCTAGTCTAGGTAAAGCAGGTCCAGTGGTATTACCCATTGCTGTTGAAGTCAACGGTCCATTATATGATTGTATGCCGTGTATAAAATCGTTCAATTCTTGTCTCTTAGTGTCATCCAGCGAAACAATAGTTTTATTGCCAGTATCACCAAGCTGTGAACCTAAGCGAAGCACTTGTTTCTTTCTTTCCCGTTCATCTGCGTATGTCAATGCTTGTTTAGGATTCATTGATAAATGATTAGGTATTATGTCTCCTGCAACTTTAGGTACAAATACTTCTGGACCTTTTTCACCAACAATGTAAGGTGTTTTAGCAGTAACTGATCCACCATCCGCCATCATATGATGTAACGGTACATCATTTTTAACAGCATCGTCATACATTTTTGATGACGCTTCGTTAAAATTTTTAGGTGCTTGTATTACACCATTTACAAACTTTGAATATGCGGCTAATGCGTCTGTTGCTGGGCTTATTCCTTTAGCGATTAAATCTTGGAAAGCATTTCTTGCTTCGTATTGTAAACCAATTGTTGCTTGTGTAAACTTAGCAATACTACTTTCCTGATTAACTATTTGTTGATCAATTACTTTTCTTAAATTTTCTTCAGACAATGACCTAGCACGTATTCCTGCATCTAATGCCTGTGCTGTATTACCAAATATGCCACTAATATCTGCTCCTGCTTTGGCCGCTGTTAAAAATCTTTGTTGAGTCTCAGCGGCTGATATTGAAACTTGTTTAACACTTTCGAGCGAAGACAAACTCGAGTCGTTGAGTATTCGCTGTATCTCAGGAACCGAACGATAGATCTGCATTGACGATTCACTAGTTCCAATAAAGCCTGTTGATGCGTCAGCTACACCTTGTGCTAGATCTTCAGCACCAATAGATGTGTAGTAAGTGTACATGTCCATAGCTTTCTGCATTTTAGCCATACGTGCAGTATCACCACTCAATCGTGCTTCTTCATATGCGGCACGGAAACGTTGTTGTCCCATTACCTTATCTTGTGCGGCCTGTTGTTGTTCAACACTAGCACCTGTCAATCTACTTAATAGGTTTAAGTTTTCTAAATAACCATAAGTGCTTCTAGTCAACTCTTCGTTGCTCATTGACTGTGTGAATCCAAGTCTAGTTTGTAGTTTTGTATATCTTGCTGAGGCTTCTTGTATTTCCCCAATACTTAAACCCATATTCTGTAATCGTTCGCCCAGTCTACCATAAACCAATGGTTCTACCATAGAACTAAACTGTTTAGTACCGTCTACTACTGACCCACCAAACATTGATAACGCACTAGCATTCTGTCTAATCAATGCCGAATATTGTTCAAGTTGTTCTAGACCAAATCCAGCTTGTTGTGCTGTTTTAGCAAGATCCTCAAGACTTGTCCCAAAGCCTCCGCCTACGGTACCAATCTGTTGGAATGTATCGTATAATTTTTGTGCCTTATCAACTGACTCTTTACCAAATAGTTTTGCTAGTTGAACAGCTACAACGCCAATTAACCTACCAAGTTTGCCAAATGGCCCTGCAAGGGCAATTAACACTGTTAAAACATCGGCCGCTTGTTCAATGGCAATAGCAAACTGTTTACCTGCTTTTTCACCTCGATAGGCCGCAGAAATATTTCTGCCAATTGTTTTTTCATAAAGTGCCAGAGCTTTATTAACTTCATGGGTTGCTTTAGTGTTATTATCTTTAGAAGAAGTATTTTTTTCTGTAGAATCTCTTTCAACACGACGCACTCCAGAGAGATCTCTAAGAGCGTTAGCGGCTTCTCGGGCCTGTCGCCCTAATTCTTCTAAATCTTGATCTATGTCTGCCATTTAATTTTAACCTGATTTTATACGTATATAAATATGTGTGTTATATAACATATTTATCGGAAAAAAACCATGGCTGAAAATCAAGCAAATCCGTTGTCTAAGTTTTTTAGACAACCTGCAATTTATGTAAAATTACCTAGTGAAGGTAAAGGATATCCCCAAGGTGTTATTGATATGCCACCCAATGGCGAATTACCTATATATCCGATGACTGCTTTAGATGAGATTATGTCTAGAACTCCGGACGCACTGTATAATGGTTCTGCGACAACTGAAATCTTTAGAAGTTGTGTACCTAATATTAAAGACCCATGGGCTATATTACAAACTGATGTTGATCTATTACTGGTTGCTATTAGAATTGCTAGTTACGGCCACGAAATGGAAATGGGTAGTACTTGCCCTGAATGTAAAGAACGATCAGATTTTACTCTTGATTTAAGAAATGTTTTAGATAAAATTAAAACAGTTGACTACACCGATCCACTAACAACATCGGGCATGACTATATATTTCAGTCCAATGTCATATAAACAACTAAATGAAAATGCTACACGTCAGTTTGAAGAACAAAAAGCATTGTCAATGGCCGATAATCCAGATGTATCTGAAGAGGACAAAGCATCTTTATTACAGAGAAGTTTAGCTAATATTACAAATTTGACTATTGATAGTTTAGTTAATAGCATCAATACTATTCAACTAGACGATACTCCTGTAACAGATAAACAGCAGATACGTGAGCTTTTAGTAAACTGCGATAGAAAATTGTTTAGTCAAATTAGAGATCATGTTGTTGCTCTTAGAGGTCAAGGGGAACTTGAACCACTACAGTTAACATGTCCAGAATGTAAACACGAGTTTATTCAGGCATTCACTCTGGATCAAGCAAATTTTTTCGGATAAGGCTTCTCTCCTTGGATTCTGATGAGATTGCCAAACTCGTCGATGACATGGAAAAGGATGTAGGAGCCATAAGAGAAGAAAGTCTAAGGCTAACATGGTATATGAGGGGAGGACTCACATACACCGAAGCCATGCAACTATCACCAGAGGAAAGAAGCACTGTTTCTAAAATTGTTAAAGACAATATGGAAACAACCAAAAAAACCAAAATGCCGTTCTTCTAGACTAGATCTTGACAAAATAATCAAAATATGCTATATTACTATGTAGGCTTGAGTAATAACCCAATATTATGAATGGCTGTAGTTATGCCAATTGGGGTATTTTTTATAACTATGTAGATTATACGAGACTCAAAGTCTAAATAAATTAATACTACGCTAAAATTGTAGTATAAGTCTGCCATACAAAATGTGGTAGTTTAAGATTAAGTGGTAACACTTGATCACTTTTTAGGAGGTAATACTTATGAAAGTATTAGAAAACGTAAAGAAGTGGGCTAAAGAGATTGCTCATTTAGCAGTAACTTTAATGGCAATGTTTATCGCTTTAGAAATTTTATTCGGCGGTTCAGCAATTCCATTTCTTCCAGCAACAGACGTTATTGGTTCTGTAGCTGGCTTAGTTAAATCACTAGGCGAACAAGGCTTAGCAGGTTTAATCGCAGTATGGGTTTTATATACAATCTGGGAAAAGAAGTAACATTCTGAATCTAGAGTAAAACTAACTAAAAAGGATCATGAGGAAAGATGGTCCTTTTTTTATGGCTATAAATATTGTTATGTTAGTAAGCCACACGCACAAATTTATCTATCTCAAAACACGTAAAACAGCAGGTACATCTGTAGAAGCATACTTTGATCAATTTTGTTTACCACCTAACGAATCATCAGGCCAACACGATTTAGTTGGTAGACAAAGCAAATATGGTATTTGTAGCGGACGCAACGAACTAGCACATATAGATCCTATCATAGACCCAGATGTACAAGCCTACAGTGTGTACAATCATATGAGTGCTCAAGAACTTAAACATGAATTAGGCGATAATATATGGAACGGTTATTTTAAGTTTTGTGTTGTACGCAATCCGTTTGACAGAGCTGTGTCAATGTTCTGGTACAAAGACAGTTTACTTAGATGGAAATTAACCAACAGTCCAGAATTGTCCAAAGAAGAAATTGTAAAACAGTTTGACTTTTGGGTAGACAGAAATGAACGATGGGTAACTCCAGACTACAGTGTTTGGTCTATAGACGGACAATGTATAGTTGATGATGTTATTCGTTATGAAACTATTAATGAGGACTCAGCTAGATTAAGTTTAAAATTTGGCAAAGAATTTACTGAATTACCAAGATATAAAACTGAATCACGTAAACAGAAACATCCTTACCAAAGCTATTACACAAATCCAGAAACCTTGGAAAAGTTAACAGAATTGTTTACACCCTACTGTGAGCAATTTGGTTATACCTTTTAAGATGTCTACGACATCTACTTCTTCGCTTACGCTCGAAGTTCTTTTCTTTCTAGTTTAATTAAGATTAGTTAACAGTGATTGTATAAACCCTACTGCGTATCATCCAGATATAAGTCATAATTCACCTATCCGCAGGCAAATTATGACAACGCATCATCCGAGTACTGCGTCATACTAACTAAAAGAGATTTCTTACGAACGGAAGCGGTCACCCGGTACTCCCTACTCTAGATTCATGTGGCGGATGCTTGATAATCCCTAGTTAGCGAAATTATCTAAGCACGTAGGTTGCTTTTTCTCAGAGCCTACATCATTTAGCTTTTATACTTAATTGCCTGGTTGTCGTCCCGGGTACAAGTCTAGTCTTGTACGTTCCACGTGTTTAACACGATCACCTCATAGGACACAGAACACATCTGCATCAGTGACTAATTTAAATCTTCTTTTAATATGCCTTTGACTGAGCCTATGCCTAGTCTTATATTGATAATGCCGTTATAGTTGTCTTCACGGAGTAATACATGCTCTTTCATTTGATAGTAGCACTCCATGTAGTTTGTTATGCCTCTTGTTTTACATAAATGGATTATTTCGCGAGTGAATTTATCTTTGCCTATTGTTTCGATATCCTGTTTCAGCCGGTCACTAGATCCCCAGTAGGTCTTCCAGTCCGTTTCAACAGTTTCTCGTCTTTTGTTTTTCTTGCCTTTGAGTGGTGGACGTTTCTTTACTGTCCAGAAGAATTTCCTTCCAATATAGTCATGTCCATTTGTAGTATTTGTGATACGATAAATGAAACCGTAATTGTCGCCAATGTCTTCTGATTCAAAGACAGCGTTGTTGTATAACCAGGGGTTATCGTATGACAATTAATGATTCCTTTCATCGAAGTTTGTAGCATATAACATTTAGCCTAGTTGCTAGGCCGGGTGAAAATTTTAGACCGATTCTACGTCTGTACCGTACGTAGTAAAGCCGTTTTCCTTGGTTACTGTCATAATATTATTAACACGTCCAGACAGTTCGTCTTTGTGCGACACTAACCAAATACTCTTGTTTTGTTCACGTGACATCTTTTTAAGTATTGCAAGGGCACTTTCTACACCACTAGCATCCATGCCCGAGTCAATAAGTTCGTCAATGAATAACAAGTTAATAGGGTCGTAGAGGCTTTCATAGACGTCTCTGAAACTCCATGACAGTGAAAGTATCAGTCTATTACGTTCACCTCTACTTAAATTGTCAAAATCTAACTCACGGCCAAGTTCTGTAATTTCCACTGACAGATCGTTTAGGAAGGTGACTGTGTGTGGAAGTCCGATCCTGTCAAGGTAATAACTTAACCGTGCGTTAAGATAACTTAGATTTTGATCAATTATTCGTTTTCTAATAAATGAATCTTTATTAGTTAATAGTTTTTGTAAAAATTCTTGATGTTCTCTTAGTTTAGTAAGAGTATTAATTTCTTCGTAACTAGGTTCTTGTGTTGAAGTTTCTTCCATTTCTTTAATTTGTTCAACATATGGATCAGCTTCGTCTTGTTTTGATTTTAACTGTGCTTCTAGTGTAGTAATTGAATTCTTATGTTCAAAAGCATCTGATTCATTGGGATAGAATACTTCTGGAGCAAAGCCAACGTCACCTAAGTCATTTAATGCGTCTGTAAGTTGCTGTAAGCTCTCTGTGTAGGTGTTTACATCGTCTTGGACTCTAACTAGTGTTGCTTGTTTTTCTTCTAACTGTGCTACGTGTTTGTCGTCGTGTATTTCTTGCCCACAACTATGACACTTGTGTTCTTTTAATAATTGTATGTCTTGTTCTAGTTTAACTACATTACCTTGTTCACGTTTAAGATCACGTTCTGTTCTTGCAATAGCATCTGTAATGTCATCATGATCTTTTTTACTTTGATTAAACTTAGCCAACTCTTTATGACTAGCAAGTTCTAAATCAATATCAATCTTTTCTAAGTTTTCAATAGCACTGGTTAAACTATCTATGTCTTCTTGTTTTTTGTTAGCCCACATAGTTTGTCTACGCTTCATTGACTCTACTTGTTCTTTCATCTTTTCGGTAGCATCACGTTGAGCATCAATTCTTATTTCTTCTTCTTTGATCCGATCTCGAGTTTCTTTTAAACGTTCTTTAAGTGCGTCTGCTTTTTCACTCAGCATTGTAATACCAAGTAACTGTTCAATGATATCCTTTTGATCGTTAGCACGTAAGTTTAAGAAAGGTTCAGTATAAGTGTTTAAGGCTACTAAGTGTTTGAACATTTCATGACTCATACCCAACATACTTTCGATAGCCTTTTGTGTTTCTCGACTATCGCCTTGTGCCATGTCTGTGATTTCTTGCTCGTCATCACCAACAAAGAAACGCATGACGTTTTTCTTACGCCCACGTTCTATTTTATATGTTTGTCCTTCATGTTCAAAGTCTAAACTAACTAACATGCCTTTTGAGTTAGTTTTATTGATCAAGTTATCACGTTTAATGTTAGTCAGTGCTTGACCAAACAATGCGTATGAAAGGGCATTGATGATAGTGGTCTTACCAGTACCGTTCCTAGCGCCACTATCATCGCCTCCGAGGTCAATATTAACACCAAGAACTAGTGTTAGGTCTCTGCGATCAAAGTTAACTGCTTGTGTGGCATTACCCACACTCATAAAGTTTTTAACTGTTAGTGTTTTTAGTTTGAACATATTCGTACATTAAATTAGCCACGTGGTTGTGACCTTCTTCTAAGAAGTGTCCTCCTGGGCCTATAGGAAAATCTTGACATAATTGTCGAAGATTCCATATATCGTTATTTGGACTATAAAATTTGCTCCAATCTATTAAGTTATAATAATACTGTATTTCTTCTGCTTCTGCAAGTTTTTCGGCATCAGACTTATGTTTTAACATCTGAAAGTCATTGAGATATTTTAGTATTTGACTTGCTTTCCAAATTTGTAGCTGACCAGGAAACGTATGAATCATTAGATAGTTTTTATCTTTTAATAAATTCTGACAGTGTATTATCTGCTGTAAAAAACGTTTAAAGTTATAGTGGCTGTTACACCATTCGGCATATAAAGTTCTGCCCCAGTCCCAAAAGAAGGATTCTTTGCCAAACACAGGATGAAACAGTGTAGGAACAAACGCTAC
>Ga0181580_10005670_pt1 | contig 10135 bp, 9 predicted proteins | sample 071ome_23_FD_132413 | JGI IMG/M metagenome (GOLD analysis project Ga0181580, IMG submission 132413) | Coastal salt marsh microbial communities from the Groves Creek Marsh, Skidaway Island, Georgia - 071403BT metaG (megahit assembly) | ecosystem: Environmental > Aquatic > Marine > Intertidal zone...
AAGCTTGATCAGTTCGATATCAATTCAGATAAGCTTGCCGAAGATGCACATAAAGTTTTAACCAAGGCATCTGGCGGTAAACTTAAAGTTGCTAAAGTTGATAAAAAAGAACGTAAACGTAACTCCACAGCTCCGTTTATTACATCTACTATGCAACAAGAAGCTATTAGGAAGTTACGCTTCTCAGCTCAACGTGCAATGCGTACTGCGCAACAGTTATATGAAGGCATAGATTTAGGTTCGGGACCTGTTGGTTTAATTACTTATATGCGTACTGATTCTGTGGTACTGGCAACAGAGGCAGTCGATGAAATTCGCGGTCTCATTAAAGACCGTTATGGAGATAAATGTTTACCAAAAACACCTCCGACATATAAAACTAAATCTAAGAACGCACAAGAAGCCCATGAAGCTATTCGTCCCACATCTGCATTAAGAATCCCCGAAGAAATTAAAGAATTCTTATCTGATGAGCAGTTCAAACTGTATGACTTAATTTGGAAGCGCACCGTTGCAAGTCAAATGACACACGCAACTCTTAACACCGTAGCTGTAGAGTTACACTGCGGCAGTGATGAAAATATATTCCGAGCACTTGGTTCATCAATAAAATACCCAGGTTTCATGACGGTTTACCAAGAGGGTGCCGATGATAAGACTGCAGACACTTCAGATGAGAAATTGTTACCTGCAATGGAAGCAGGTGACGAAGTTAACCTTGATGAAATTCGCTGTGAACAACATTTTACTGAGCCACCACCTCGTTTTACTGAGGCAAGCTTAGTTAAGGCTTTAGAAGAATATGGCATAGGTCGACCATCCACTTATGCTTCAATCATTTCGACGATTCAAAATAGAGAATATGCTGAAATAGAAAGTAGGCGCTTTTTCCCAACTGATATTGGTCGTTTAGTTACTCGTTTTCTGACCAAACATTTTACTAAGTATGTTGACTACGATTTCACAGCTAATCTTGAAGATGAGCTTGATGAAATTTCTCGTGGAGAAAAAGACTGGGTCCCCGTAATGGAGTCCTTTTGGCACCCACTTGATGAACTAGTCAAAGATAAAGAAGTATCTGTTACCAGAGAAGAAGCCGTAGAAGCACGTGAATTAGGTATTCATCCTAAATCAGGTAAACCTATCAGTGTTCGTATGGGTCGTTACGGGCCTTTTGTACAGATAGGTACTAAAGATGATGAAGAAAAACCAAAATTTGCTGGTTTACGGCCAGGACAAAAAATGGATTCTGTCACTCTAGAGGATGCACTTGAGTTATTTAAATTACCCAGAGAGCTCGGTGAAACAGAAGATGGAGAAAAAATATCAGCAAACTTTGGTCGCTTTGGTCCGTACGTTAAATTTGGTACTAAGTATGCATCAATTAAAGGTGAAGACCCTCATACGATTACTTTAGAACAGGCACTGGAATTTATTGAAATCAAGAAACAAGAAGATGCCAATAAATTTATTAAGGAGTTTACTGACGAAGGCATACAAGTACTAAATGGCCGTTATGGTCCATACGTTACTGATGGCAAGAAAAACGCAAAAATCCCTAAAGATGTTGAGCCTGATTCTCTAACACTAGAACAGTGCCAAGAAATGATAGCCAAAGCGCCAGCCAGAAAGGCAAGACGAAAAACGGCTAAAAAGAAAAAAGTTTCTTAGCTTTTAATTGATGGCAACATCATCACAGCACCAAGCTGCTATAGTTTTAAAACACCAAGGTATTATTGCCCACCAAACTGATACTATATTTGGTCTTGCTTGCTTACCAACACATAACTTGCTTTCTAGGCTAAGCAAAATTAAGAAACGTCCGCAAAATAAACCTTTCTTATTGCTAGCTTCTGACATTGATCAACTTATTTCTTTTATTGATGTTAACGAGGGTGAGCATGAAGCGCTAAGTGAAGAAACTAGCACACCTACTACTTGGTTGGTGAGAGCAGCTAAAGAAATATCACCCCACTTAACTGGTGAAGGTTATAAAATTGCCGTTCGGATTACACGCTATGCTCCAATTGACGCACTGTGCAAAAAGATTGGACCCATCGCTTCTACCAGTGCAAACATTTCTAACCTCGATGTGTGCACAGATGTAAATCAGATTCGCGCTATGTTTGGACCTAACATTGATTACATTGATCCGAATCAAACCCCAGGTACTGGAAAATCAAGTACCATCATCGATCTTTCAAGCGGCAACATTATTCGCAGGTAAATTATGAGCTCAACTCCAGATTTAGAGGCAGTATTATCTTACTTAGAGTCGTTACAAAATAATATTTGTAATGCCCTGAGTGATATAGATGGGTGTGAATTTATTGAGGACAGTTGGACTCGTAATGAAGGTGGTGGCGGTAAAAGCCGTGTACTTAGAAATGGCAATGTATTCGAACAGGCAGGTGTCAACTTCTCCCGTGTTAGTGGCTCGCAGTTACCTAAAGCAGCAACGACTCAACGCCCTGATTTAGCTGGGTGCAGTTTTGAAGCAACGGGTGTTTCTTTGGTGATACACCCACACAACCCTTATGTGCCTACCAGTCACTGTAATGTGAGATTTTTTCTTGCTCAGCCTAAGGACAAGCCACCCATATGGTGGTTCGGTGGTGGTTTCGACTTAACGCCTTATTATGGTTTTGAAGAAGATGCGATTCATTGGCATCAAACAGCCAAAGCTGCGTGTGAGAATTTTAGTGAATCTGCATATGACGAATATAAAAAGTGGTGTGATAAATATTTTTACCTGCCTCATAGAGAGGAACCACGAGGCATTGGTGGATTGTTTTTCGATGATTTAAATCAGCCTGATTTCGCTCAGTGCTTTTCTTTTCTACAAAGCGTCGGAGATCATTTTGTCTCCGCTTACTGTCCTATTGTTGAGAAAAGAAAAGACCACACCTTTACTGATCGAGAGAGACAGTTTCAATTATATCGACGTGGCCGTTATGTAGAATTCAATTTGGTATACGATCGTGGCACTTTGTTTGGCCTTCAGTCGGGCGGTCGTACCGAGTCCATTCTAATGTCACTGCCACCCCAAGTACGATGGGAGTATAATTGGCAACCTAATAGTAAAAGCCCTGAATCTGAGTTATACACAGAGTTTCTAATTGCCAAAGACTGGTTAAGTTAACGAGGACCTTAAAGTGAGTTACTTCCCTAATTCAAGAATGCGACGTATGCGCGCAAGCGACTTCAGTCGAGCGCTTATGCGGGAAAATACACTTACGATATCAGATTTAATCTACCCTATGTTTGTTATAGAAGGTCAGTCATCTAGAGAACCCGTTCCGTCTATGCCAGGTGTCGAGCGTGTCAGCATCGATGAGCTGGTCAAAGAAGCAAAACAACTAGTTTCATTAGGTATCCCTGCTATTGCTCTTTTCCCAGTCACACCGCAAGAACAAAAATCACTCAAGGCAGAAGAAGCTTATAACCCTAATGGCATAGCACAAAGAGCTATTTCGGCTTTGAAACAGGCTGTTCCTGGGCTTGGTGTGATCACTGACGTCGCATTAGACCCATTCACCTCACACGGACAAGATGGCCTAATTGATGAAAATGGCTACGTAGTCAACGATGAAACAGTGGAAGTTTTAGTAAAACAGGCTCTCTCACATGCACAAGCCGGTGCTGATATAGTAGCTCCTTCAGATATGATGGATGGGCGGATAGGCAGTATAAGAACTGAACTTGAGAGCGAAGGCTTTATCAATACAAAAATTCTCTCATATGCCGCGAAATATGCCTCTAGTTTTTATGGGCCTTTTCGTGATGCTGTCGGCTCATCATCAAACCTAAGTAGTGGTAATAAGTACAGCTATCAAATGGATCCCGCAAATAGTGATGAAGCCCTACAAGAAGTGCAACTGGACTTAGATGAAGGTGCTGATATGGTTATGGTAAAACCTGGTCTGCCCTATCTCGATATTATTCAGCGAGTAAAATTAGAGTTTGGTGTTCCTACATTCGCTTACCATGTGAGCGGTGAATACGCCATGCTGAAAGCTGCTGCTATCAATGGTTGGTTAGACGAGAAAGCATGTGTGCTTGAAGCCATGCTTAGTATGAAGCGAGCAGGTGCGGATGCGATTCTTACATACTCTGCAAAAGATATCGCTATGTGGCTCAATAGCGGAGCTTAATTAATAACCTTACCAAGGTTTTATCTGAGTGAATAAATACGCCGTTATTGGCAACCCGATAAATCATAGCAAGTCTCCTCTAATCCATGCTGCCTTTGCTGAGCAAGAGAACGTGTGCATTGACTATCAACGTATGCTTGCAAACAAAGACAACTTTAAACAAACCGTTAATCATTTTTTCAATAATGGAGGCAATGGTTTAAACGTCACTGTTCCTTTTAAGGTAGATGCATATGAACAATGTATTCACTTAAATGAATATGCACTCGCGGCTAAAGCGGTTAACACTATTTGTGTCAATGAATCAAAGCAATGGCTAGGTGCTAACACTGATGGCATAGGTTTACTTAGAGATTTAAAAGAGAATATCAATATCTCACTACAAGGGAAAAACATACTAATTTTAGGTGCTGGCGGAGCCACACGCGGTATATTGCTACCCTTACTACAAGAGCACACTGGCAAAATAGTTATAGCTAATCGCACTGTGGATAAAGCACTTGAACTTGCCAATGCCTTTAACGAGTTTGGTCTTATTCAAGGATGTGGTTATGAGGACGTAGAGCAAAAACCGTTTGATCTCATTCTTAATGCCACATCCGCAAGCTTAGACAATACAATGCCACCGATTTCTCAGCAGGTCGTTAATGAACAATCTATTTGCTATGACTTAGTATACAGTGACCAAGCAACCACGTTTATGTCTTGGGCAATAAAAATTGGTGTTAAACATACTTACGATGGATTAGGTATGCTCATTGAACAGGCCGCTGAATCTTATTACATTTGGCGGGGATTTAGGCCTAGCACAAAAGAACTATTTAGTTTACTTAGACCATCTAGTTAACTAGCAGATGACTCATGCATTTGTTTAACTTTTACATAATGTTTAGCTGAGTAAGATAAATATTCAATCTCTCTTTCACTTAACTCTCTCACTCTCTTCGCAGGGCGCCCCATCCAAAGATAACCTCCTTCAAGCTCTTTACCGTTAGTAACTAAAGAGCCTGCACCTACCATCGCATACTTATGCACTATGGCATTATCTAAAATCACTGAACCGATACCAATTAAACAGCAATCATGTAAGGTACATGCATGTAGCACAACTGAATGGCCCACTGTTACATCATTACCTATCACCATCTTAGCGCCTCCTGGACTAAACTCCCCGTCATGACTGACATGTAAAATTGATCCATCTTGTATATTAGTCCGTTGGCCTATTTGTATAGTATTAATATCACCACGTACAACTGACATTGGCCATATTGAGCTATCTGCACCAATAGATACTTGCCCAATAACTAGCGCTGTAGGATCTACATATGCCGTTTTATCTATAATCGGTGAGTGGTTTTGGAATGAACGAATAGTCATATTTATGAAATCAAAGTGTCATGAGTTATCCTGCTAATGCTATCATGCTCTTTATCAGGCAGTTAACTTTGTTATTAAAACTATGCCACTAACACAAAAGCTCCAAGCATATTCCCAGTTAATTCGCTTAGACAAACCTATTGGTATTTATCTCTTGTTGTGGCCTACATTATGGTCTCTGTTAATCGCTAGTGAAGGAGAAATTAATACTGTAGTTTATAGTGTGTTTATTATAGGCGTCTTCCTTATGCGTTCTGCGGGATGTGCGATAAATGATTTTGCAGACCGTAACATTGACGGCCATGTAACAAGAACTAAAAACAGACCTATTGTCACTGGTAAAGTAAGCTCTGTTGAAGCTATTTTAATTTTTACTTTACTTTGTATCATTGCGTTTTGTTTAGTAGTATTTTTTCTAAATCAACTAACGCTATTCTTTTCTTTAGTCGCTGTTCTACTCGCAGCTTCCTACCCATTTACAAAACGCTACCATTATTTACCACAAGTTCACCTTGGTTTGGCATTTGCCTGGGCAGTACCAATGGCCTTTGTTGCTATTAATAATGACTACCCTCCCACATGGGGTTGGCTGCTGTTTATTGCAACCATTATTTGGACAACTGCATATGACACAATGTATGGCATGGTCGATCGCAATGAAGATGTAAAAATTGGTGTTAAATCAACAGCGATATTATTTGGTTCTTCTGATCGACTTATTATAGGCATTATGCAAATTTTCGTAGTACTCGCATTGTTAGCCGTAGGAAATCAAACAGATTTACGTTACTGGTATTTTGTTAGCCTATTTTTCGTAGCCTTACTTTTTATCTATCAACAACTATTAATATACAGTCGACAAGCAAATGAATGCTTCGCCGCCTTTTTAAATAATAACTATGTCGGCATGATTATATTTTTAGGTATTGCTGCAAGTTATTGGGCACCTATATAACGTTTATTCCTCGTTCTAGCCAATGCCCATACACTAACTTTTTTTACTCCTGCATTTTTCAAGCAACGACTTAACTCATTAACAGTCGCCCCCGTTGTCACCACTTCGTCAATAATGGTTATATAATCATGTTCAATCAAATGATTAACAGTGAATGCATTGCGTAAATTTCTTTTTCTTTGTGCTTTGGTTTTCCCTGTTTGAGTTTCAGTATTTTTACATCGACTCACCAATTTATCGTCATAATAAAAATTATGTTGTCTTTTAAATAACTGGACTAGCTCATAAACAGCATTGAATCCTCGCTGTCGAACTCTTGAAGGATGGCTAGGTACAGGAATGATTAAGCTATCTTTATGACTAGCAATAAAAGAGTTTTTACATAACTCAATTAGTGTTTGAGCATTTTCCCAATAATTCAGATATTTATATTGAGTAATAATGTCATTTATAGGAGGCTCATACCAATAGACTGCAGATAAACAATCATAATAAGGTGGTTGTTTTTGACACTGCCCGCATATCAAAGTGTGATCTGTATCATTCTCAATTTGCAGGCCACACACTTCACAGCTTGGTTCTTTATTCCACAAAGGCAGTAACCGTATACATAGTTGGCATATGCTTTTGTTACTCGTTGAGCCACCACATATTGAGCAATGCCATGGGTAGATACTATTAAGCCATTTAGCTGGATACTTGTTAAATTTTTTTAGCACTATTATTTGACAAGTTTGAATAGGCGTTTAGACTCCCGGGTCTATATATACCTGTTGAGTAATGAGAATGTCTAAAAAAGTATGGAGTAAACAAGAGGTTAGCGAAATTTTTGCGCGCTCTTTTAATGATTTATTATTTGAAGCTCAGACAGTACATCGCACTAACCATAATCCAAACAGCATTCAAGCTAGCACCTTACTTTCAATTAAAACAGGGGCTTGCCCCGAAGATTGTGCGTATTGCCCACAAAGCGCACATTACGACACGGGTTTAGAAAAAGAAAAATTACTTTCATTAGAAGAGGTCAGAAACGCAGCAAAAGTAGCTAAACAACAAGGTGCCACCCGTTTTTGCATGTGTCCTGCATGGCGAAACCCAACAGATAAAAGTCTAGACACTGTGATCGATATGATCAAAGAAGTTCAGGCAGAAAAACTCGAGACCTGCGTCACACTTGGTATGTTGACGGAAAAGCAATCTCAGCGTTTAGCTGAGGTCGGTTTAGACTACTACAACCACAATCTCGATACCTCACCTGAATTTTATGGTGAAATCATAACCACTCGTGACTATCAAGACCGCCTAGATACTCTTAAATATGTACGTGACTCTGGAGTTCACGTTTGCTCAGGTGGAATATTAGGCATGGGTGAAAATCGACAGCAGCGCGTGGGCTTGTTACATGAGCTCACAAATTTAGACCCTCAACCAGAATCAGTACCGATTAATTTACTAGTTCAAATTGAAGGCACCCCCTTACATGGTACCGAAGAACTCGACCCTATCGAGTTTGTTCGCATGATTGCAACGGCTAGAATTTTAATGCCTGCTACTTACATTCGTTTGTCTGCTGGACGAGAATCAATGGATGATGCTATGCAAGCTTTATGCTTTCATGCTGGGGCAAACTCTGTTTTTTTTGGTGAAAAGTTATTAACGGCAAGCAACCCCGATATAGAACAAGATGCTCAACTATTTGATCGCCTGGGCATGACATTAGAAGCACAAGCTACACATTGATATAAACAGTTGTGACTTCATTGTCAGAACAGTTGCTGGAGCTTCAAAATCAAAACGCCTATCGAGTACGACAAACTGTAGAAACTCCACAGGGAGTAAAAATCACTGTTAATGGTCAACCGTATATATCATTTTGCAGCAATGATTATTTAGGTTTAGCGAACGACCCTCGTGTATGTGAAGTAACTAAAAAAGCGATTGATCAGTACGGTGTAGGTACCGGAGCATCTCAACTTATAAGTGGATATACCAACGCACACAAGGAACTAGAACAACATCTTGCAGATTTTTTTTCTTACCCTCGTTGTGTTTTATTTTCTTCTGGGTTTTTAGCTAACTTAGGTGTGATTTCTTCTCTTGCGAAAAAAAATACCACTGTTATTGAAGACAAATTAAATCATGCCTCTCTCATTGATGCAGCGAAGTATGCAGGTGCAAAGTTAAAACGTTACAAGCATTGTGATAGCGATCATGCAAAAGAAATACTTGCGTCTTTAAATTCAGATGATTGTTTAATTGCTAGTGATGGTGTGTTTAGTATGGAAGGATCAATAGCACCCATCAAACAATTAGCATCGATAAAAAACAACAATACGCTTATTATTGATGATGCTCATGGCATAGGCGTGTTAGGCAAACATGGAAGAGGAAGCCTTGAGTATCACAACATTTCTTCCTCGCACGTTGATATTCTAATTGGTACTTTTGGCAAATCTTTTGGCGTTAGTGGCGCTTTTGTTTTAGGTAATAACGAAATGATTGAATATCTGATACAAAAAGCTCGTACATTAATATATACCACTGCTGCACCTGCTGCACTTGCGATTGCTGCAAGTAAAAGTCTTAAAATAATTATTAGTGAATCAGAACGCCGCGACCGTTTACACGATAATATTAGCTACTTTAGAAAATGTGCGCATCAAGCATCGCTTGACTTGCTTGCGTCCAATACGGCTATACAAAGTTTAGTCATTGGCGATAATATTACTACCGTTCAAGTTAGTAACAAACTAAAGCAAAACGGCCTGCTCACATTAGCTATTAGGCCCCCAACTGTGCCTAAAAATACTGCAAGATTAAGAATTACCTTAACAAGTGAACACTCACATCGTCATATCGATATGCTTATAAGTTCCTTAGCCCAGATCGTTAAATCTATTACTTAAAGCATCCCATGCTCAGCCATTGAGTAAGTTGTTTCACCTACGATGACATGATCAAGCACAGTGACATCAATTAAATCTAACGCTTGTTTTAGCCTAAATGTAATCTGTTTATCAGCGATACTTGGTTCATGACTCCCTGAAGGATGGTTATGAGCGAAAATTACTGATGATGCATTATATTTGAGTACCAGCTTTACTACTTCACGTGGATAGACGCTTGCATGATTTACAGAACCAGCAAACAACTCTTCATATCGAATTAATTGATTTTTTGCGTTCATTAATAAACATGCAAACACTTCAGAATGATAATCTCTCATCGTTGTAAGTAAAAACTGGTTAGCTAATTTTGCGCTATTAATAATCGGTTTTTCACATAACTCATGTTTCAAACTTCTTTGCGCTATTTCCTTAACGGCTACAATTTGTGAATATTTCGCTAAACCTAAACCTTTAATCGATTTAATTTGATTAAAATCACAGGACAACAAACCACGCAAACTTCCAAACTGATTCAACAGCTCTTGTGCTAATTGCACAACGCTCTTACCCTGAGTGCCAGTACGTAAAATGATAGCAAGTATTTCTGCATCAGATAGATTACGTGCACCTTCGCTAAGAAGGCGTTCGCGAGGTCGATTTTGATCAGGCCAATGTCGTAACATATTTGTCGTCTTTTTAAGTGAAAAACCTAGGTTGGATTCACGATCTAATAGTTGATTCTGGTACACTGCCAACCA
>Ga0181580_10005672_pt1 | contig 10134 bp, 7 predicted proteins | sample 071ome_23_FD_132413 | JGI IMG/M metagenome (GOLD analysis project Ga0181580, IMG submission 132413) | Coastal salt marsh microbial communities from the Groves Creek Marsh, Skidaway Island, Georgia - 071403BT metaG (megahit assembly) | ecosystem: Environmental > Aquatic > Marine > Intertidal zone...
GTTCTGAGGATCTTTTTGCAGATTGTACATGAGAGGCAGAAAGCCTCCAGTTGTTGGGTCTCGTTCCGGAAAGCCTGGTTGGATGATGTTTTTCCGCCAGACTCTGTTCGGGAGTTCATAGTCTCCATCCCCTGCTCCTTCGATCAGCTTCCAATTTCCCTGACGTATGGCGAATGTTCCATTAACGGAATGGTGAACGGTTGCTTCCCGGAGCGGTTGGTCATAGGGCTTTTCCAGAAGAACGGAAGTGATGTCATAGCTGTCTTCGCCAGCATCACACGGCAACTTGTGACCCAGCATCGTTGCAAATGTCCGCATGAAGTCGAGCAGAGTCACCGTCTCGTCGGAAGTGCTTCCGGGTCGAACTTTTCCTGGCCAACGAACAACTAATGGCACTCGGTGCCCCGCTTCGTAGATGGTCCGTTTGGTGCCTCTCCAGGGTCCATTGCATTCATGGCCATTCATGCCAGACATGGGCCGGGCTCCATTGTCACTGGTAACAATGAGGATGGTGTTTTGGGTAAGGTCCAAACGGTCCAGTGTGTTCAAGACCTCCCCGACGGCCCAGTCAAACTCCGCCACAAAGTCCCCATAAACCCCAGCTTCCGTCGCACCTTTGAACCGTTCATGCGGCGTTATGGGAAAATGAATATTGGTGGTGGGATAATACAAAAAGAAAGGCCGATCTTTATTCTCCTCAATAAAGGAAACCGCCTGTTTGGAAATGTCCGTCGCCGTGTCTTCCAGGCTACGAACAGTTCGCTTCATCACCTCCTTGTCCCGATAGTCTTCTCCATGGTTCAGGCCGATAATCCGGCGATCTCTCATGTACACCTGTTGGGGCTTGGGACTATTGTGACTGAATGGGACTCCAAAGAAGGTATCAAACCCCACCTCCAGTGGTCCCGGCTTAACTTCACCATTGAAGGCAATGTTGGGCTCATTGCCCCAGCCCAAATGCCATTTCCCAATGCATCCCGTGTAGTATCCGTTCTCTTGAAACATCTTCCCCATTGTCAGCCGATCCTGCTCCACCAACAAGGGATGATTGTACATCAATACCCAATTCTTCAGCCAAGTCCGCCAGCAATATCGCCCCGTCAATACAGAGTACCGGGTCGGAGTACACACCGCTGAAGGTGAATGGGCATCTGTAAACATCATCCCCTCCCTGGCAACTCGATCACAATGCGGCGTCTTCACCTTCGTAGCCCCATAACAACTGAAATCCCCATACCCCAAATCATCCGCCATGATGAAGATCACGTTGGGAGATCGCCCCTGCAATGACACATAAGAAAGCAACAATACCAACCAAAGACGCAGGACAAAAGTACTCATGAAGATAATGCCAAAATGACTCTCACGATAAAGTCAATTCAAGGAAAGAGTGTAGAGCAATAAAGTGGCGCATGCTTCCAGCTTGCGAATCCCACCTACTCCCCAAACCGCAAGCTGAAGCATGTGCCACGATCCTACAAGGTGGCTTTAAACTGTTGTAGCTCCGTGGCGAGTTGGTCGACTTTCTGCTTCAGTTCGGGAAAGAGTTCGCTGACCCGATCCATGTCTCCATTGACGGCACATTGGTCCATTTCTGTGATCAGTTTCGTGGCTGTAGGTGCAGCAAAGTAGGCTAAGGTACCTTTGAATGAATGGGTGGCTTTGGAAAGCGTGGCTTTGTCTCCGCCCAATGCACTTTCGATGTCGTTCATCATCGTGAGGTAATCCTCTTCGAAGGCTTCGATCATGCTCAGTTGCAAGGAGGCATCATCCCAGTTCGCCTTAAACAGTTTCGGGTCGAATGTTGAATACATGGGTATCTACGATTTAAAATATCTTAAGACTCGAGGCTGTGGAATTGTGCATCCAGCACCTCCTTCAAATCATCTAACTTGATGGGCTTAGTAACGTAATCATCCATGCCAGCATCAATACACTTTTCGCGGTCTCCCTTCATCGCGTTGGCGGTCAATGCAATGATCGGGGTATGATTACCTGAAATTTCTTCCAACTCACGAATGGCTGCCGTGGCTTCATAACCATTCATTTCCGGCATTTGAATGTCCATAAGCACGGCGTCATAAGCTCCTTTTTCATACGCTTCCACGGCCTGCTTCCCATCGCCGACCACATCCACGATATGTCCGCACTTTTCGAGCAAATTTTTCGCCACCATCTGGTTTACTTTGTTGTCATCAGCTAACAGGAATTTGAGCGTAGATTGGGGCTTCTCTTCTTTCCTGGCTTCCACCATTAGGTGTTCGAACGGAGTACGGGTATTGATTCCCAGACTACCCACTACGGTCACAAGGAGGTCGGAGGCTTTGACCGGCTTGGTCAGGAACCGTCGGATACCAGCCTTGCGCAGATTCTCTGGAGGACGGCCTGCGGAGGAAAGCATCACCAGCGAAGGTTTTTCGGGAATTAACTCATTCTCCTGAATACGTTGAGCGACTTCGACACCATCCATTTCCGGCATCATCTCATCCAGCAAAACCAGACGTACACGGGGCCTGGCCTGCTCAAGAATCGAGAGTGCTCTTGTGCCGCTGTTGGTCAAAATCGGTTTCATCTTCCACCCTTGCACCATGTGCTCAAGGATTTGCCGATTGGTTTCATTGTCATCAACGATCAGCACGGGGACATCTTTGAGAGATCTGGGGATGCCCAAACCCGTATCCATTTCGCCGGGCAATTCGAATTTAGCCGTAAAGGAAAAGGTCGATCCTTTGCCCAGTTCACTCTCTATCCGGATCTCCCCTCCCATTAGCTCCACCAACTTTTTCGAAATGCTCAAACCCAGCCCGGTACCACCATAACGCCGGGTCGTCGTCCCATCGGCCTGAACAAAACTCTCAAAGATACTGGCCTGCTGCTCTTCAGAGATGCCGATACCTGTATCTGTTACATGAAAAGCCAAGAGGACAAAGGAGTCAGCGATCTCTTTCTTCAACTCCAGCCTGACCACGATTTCCCCCTCCTCGGTAAATTTGATGGCATTGCCGACCAGATTTACCAGAATTTGCCTCAATCGAGTGGAATCGCCAATCAATTTATCAGGGATTTCTTTCGGGATGTGGTAGGCCAATTCGAGCTTCTTCTTACTCCCCGAAAAGGACATGGTTTTCATGACCTCATCAATGTTGTCCCGCAGTTTAAACTCGTGAGGATCGATTTCTAATTTCCCTGCTTCAATTTTAGAAAAATCAAGAATGTCATTGATCAGAACCAGCAATTCGTCGGCGGAATTCTTAACAATGGTGGCAAAATTCTGCTGCTCCCGATTGAGCTGGGTGTCCAACAGAATGTCGGTCATCCCCATGATGCCGTTCATGGGGGTCCGGATCTCATGGCTCATATTGGCCAGAAATTCACTTTTCAACCGATTGGCCGATTCCGCAACATTCTTGGCAGTGACAAGGTCTTTTGTTCTTTCTTCGACTCGTTCTTCCAGTTCCTCGTTGGCCTGTACAAGCTGTTTTCTGACATCTTCAATGGTACTCATCATGGCATTGAAGGCATCCGTCAAAACACCGAGTTCATCATTACCGGATTTTGGAGCCCGGATAGAAAAGTCCTGGTCTTCGGAAACACGTTTGGCGGCCGAGGCAAGTTCTTCCACCGGGTGGGTAATGATTCGCTGAAGAATGGTGGCCAGGACAAGAGCAATCAACAGGGAGAACAGGAGAACTGTGATCGAGATTTTGATGTACCCAGCGATTCTATCCCGAATTTCACTCACACCGGAAACCATGAGAATGATCCCGATCTCTTTCCCATCCAGCAAAATGGGTTGGGTCAGAGAGATGCGATTGGATTCAATCAGAGGTTCCTTGAACTGGGGCGTAGTTTCCGGGACGTTGACCTCCTGACCATTTGTAGTGTACCAGGCAAAGAGCTTTTGCTGTTCATCATAAATGGCAGCCAGGAAAATATCGGCTTCCGCATTCAGGCCAGCCAAGGTCTCCTGTGCAGTCTGAGCATCTTCAAAAGTGATGGCGGCCGTACTGTTGGTCGCCAGAACTTGAGCCAAGCTCTCCATTGTTTTCACCCGTTGCTTTCGAAAGGATTGAACCTCAAAAAAGATGAAGGCAGTCACAGCCAGCAACAGTGCACAACTGGTCGTCGCGATGATCAATACTTGCAGCTTCTTTTTGATTGGAGCATCCCGAAGTGTCAGTTTCATGCGTATTAACCCCTATTTCTTGACAATTCCCAATCTCAATACCTTGGAACTCACCCGAAGGCCTGCCTCCTTGATGGCCTTGGGGCTGATTTCAAAACTGATCCGTGTTCCCTTGGGAACAAAATTGATCATGCCTCCCACATTCATGAATGTATCCGAGTCTGCAACGGTCAAAACACTTTGTTTCTCAAGGGCGGAGAGGATGCGGGCAAACTCCTTCTTTTCCGAACGGGAAACAAAAATAACGTGAGAATCTTTCAGGTCTTCTAGACTGCCTCCACGCTTTACCGACACTGTCCTGCCTCCAATCTCCTCTCCTTTACACACTTTATCCAATTCCTGCCCAAATGGGTCCTCTCCTAAAACCCCGATGACAAATGGACCGTCCGAAGTAAAGGAGCCGGAGGGCCATTCCACAAACTTGGTCAGCTTGAACAGAAAAACGGCCTTTACTTTGTATTCCACCGAGGTCTCCGCCTGAAGAGGAGTAAGGGCAGGAAAAACAAAAAGTGCGACCAACCCAAACATCAGGCGAAACACAAGCCTGCTTCTGAAAAGCTCTGAAGTTCTTTGATTCTTCATATTCAATGTCAGGAAGGGGTATTAAAACTTCCTGCGCACACCGATCACACCATTAATGGTCTCCTGCGGAATGGCGATACTCAGTGGGCCTCCAAGAGCATATTTGTGATTGGTGATGTTCTGGATGCTTGTGTAGATTTCCCAGTCATTAGCGGGTGCATAAAGCACATGTAAATTCATTTGCCAGGGATTCTCTACTTTATTTCCCAGTGAATTTATTTCAAGATTCTCAGGATGAGATCGCCCTACCAGACTTGGAGTAACAAAAAGATCTGGAGTGATAGCCCAGGTACATCCCAATTTATAAATTTGATGAGAGATTCCCGGTAACCCATGAGTCTTCCCCATACTCTTCTCCTCAAATTCGACAAGGGAGTAAGCCCCCCATACATTGAAATTATCGCGAATCCTAGCTTTGCCGTAGAGGTCCACTCCCATATTCCAACTCGTTCCACTGTTAATGGCACGAGTTAAATCCCGGCTTATGGTCCCGCTAGGGTCCAGAAAAACGGTCCCCAGCACAGGTAGGGTACGCTCTCCCCACAAGAGTAAATCCACCTGCTCTCCATAGTAAAAGCTGGAGCCAAGATTAAGCCAATCGTTGTGCCAGGTCAGATTGATTTCATGAACCTGAGATTCCTCCGGCTCCAGATTTGGGTTAGGTAGCTTGAGCGTGTTGTTGATATCAAAGATCTCGTAAGCGAAGTAAGGGCTGGGTGAAATGTAAGCCGTAGAATAAGTGTATTTCGCGGTAAAGTTCTCGGACACATCATAAATCAATGCAATTCGAGGGGTAATCGAAGGGTCATCAATACGGGAGTCCTTGTCGACTCTGGTCCCTGCAAGAATTTCAAGCTTGGGTAAGGCATCCCAACTGATTTCAAAGTAGGCACCATATCGCTCCCAATCAATTTCGGCGACAATGGGAACCTCCTGAATAGAAGCAGGGTTTCCCGCTTCCGTATAATAGGTCAGTGTGCCTCCCTGTTGCACCAGTGATGCATCCGAACCTCTTTGGGCTCCGCCGACAAAAGTAGATTTGGGAACAACATCATAATTGGTGTAGGCGACCCCGCCCAGCAGTGAAATTTTCTCCGAAACATCGAAACGAAGCATCTCTTCCAGTGTAAAAGCATTCTGATTCCCGTAATTATGGTTGTTGAGAGACCACTCAGTTCCATTCAGAGGGAAAGCATACAGGGAGTCCGGGTGTACCTCATACCAACTGTAGGTGGCAATCGAATCGACCGTGAGTCGATCATTCACCTGCCAGACATATTTTGCTTCCGTGACCCAGGAACGGTCCCGCCACATGTTCTCACGGAGATAAGGAAAGAGGGCGTTAAAACCCTCCCCTGTACCTCGTTCGGAATCCCGATACCAGGTTTGAATCGAAAAATCGCCCACATTGAAACGTGTGAAAGCATTGAGACCAAAATCCTGCCGGTAGGGCGGGTCACCTTGTCCCCCTCTGGCTTGTGCCAACAATCGATAGTTATTCCACCAAGTTGGGTAATCCTGATCAATTTCCGTCAAATGGGAATTGTGATATTGGATGTACCCCGTCAAAGACATGTCCTCCCGTTCAAATCGTTTGCTGAAAGACAGCCAGGCATCCCTCTCATCCCAGAGACCCACCTCCGCTCCTCCGATAATCGCCAAGTCATTGTCCTTCAACATGGTTTCTGCATCCTGCGTTTTCACATTGATGACCGCACTGATGGCATCCTGGCCATAGAGAGTGGACCCCGGACCATAGATGACTTCAATCTGCTCGGCAGTTCGCACACTGAAATCACTGCGAAAAGGAAAGAACTCCCCTCCTGGTGGATTCACCCGCATACCATTGACCAGCACAACCGCCTTGTGGTTTCCAGTGAGGCCACGAATCGCGACACGGGAGCCCAGTTCAGAGTAAAAAGATTCCGTAACATCCATCCCCGGCAAATCCCGCAGAACATCTTTCAAATTACGGTATCCCCGCATTCGAATATCCTTTTTATCTACCACAAATACCATTCCTGGTGCAGAAGTCGCTTTCTCAACCCTCTTGGTAGCCGTGCTGACCGTAGCCACTTCGATGCTCATCAGATCCTCCAAATCCAGATCCTTCAATTCATCAATGTCGACTTCTTGTCCTGTCAAGGAACACAAGATTAAGCAAACTCCCAACCAATAGAAAATGTTCCTGATCACTTTTTTCATACCTGATGGCTACAATGAAAGAATTACCTTAGTAATGCAAAGAATAATACACCACTAGGTGAAAACAGTGAATTGATTACAAAAAAGGTTACAGCCATTGGGCTTGGAGAATAGAAATCCACCGTTGGGGTTCATCATTCATCCCGTTGCTTAAACTGAATCCGGCCTGTTGAACCCTTGGATTCGCCAGCCTTGATATCCCCCAACATTGGAGCTGCATGAATGCAACCATGATCCCTCTCCCAGTTATTGAAAAAGTACGCGACCTGACCTTCAACAATAGATTCCACCGTCCATTCCCCATCTTTGGAGTCGACAGCAATCCTGTCCCCTTCCAACTCCTGAGCACTGGTCGCTCCGTAACGCATGAATCGCTCAAATTCCGGTAGATCGAGCCCACCTTTGGTCGGATAAAACTGAATCGTCCGAGTCGCCCTGGTCTTTTTTACAGTGGAAAGCTGAGCCGTATTCATCTCCCCTTGCCGAATCCAAGTCCGCTTCATTTCAAAATCCACAAAAGAAGGAGCATCGACCAGATTGAAACAGTTGAATAACGCCACATCACTCAAATCCTGCGCCGAATTGTTGGCCACCTCATATGTCCATTTCAGAACACTCTCCTTACCCAACTGTGTATAATCCAACGTCAACTTCACAGAAACTCCTTCTGAAGCCCACTCCGCCATAGCCTTCCCGCCCGCCGTCTTCCAGGTAGGCCGCACATGCCAACTCCTCTCCCTTGACGTCAGCCACTCCGGAAAGATCAGTAAAAAGATGTCGTCTGGAAAGGGGTCCACCCGAAAGCTAATTGGCTTCAAACTGGGCCAATACTTTGCCTTTTCCCAGGTAATCCCGATTTTCTCCACCGCAGCATTCGAAACCCCAAACAAAAGAATCCACAGACACTGGAAAACTAGGAAATTTTTCATAACAACAGGAACATAGAAATATCCTGTTGATCCAGTTCATCCTGTCCAAACATATATTATTGCGAAACAAACTCGTCTCACCTTAGCTGCACTGCGTACATTCACAAATTATGCTACTCGATTTAGACGGTGAACATGCAGAGAAAGCCTACCCGATTCTCGCATCTTTGGTAACACCCCGGCCCATTGCCTGGATCACAACGATTAATACGGATGGCATAGTCAATGCCGCTCCATTTTCCTTCTTCAACGTCTTCGGCTCCAAGCCACCCATGGTCGCCGTAGCTCCGGGCAACAAGTCTCCCGGCGTCCCCAAAGACACCGCCCGAAACATCCGGGAGACCAAAGAGTTCGTCATCAATATGATCGATCAATCCGTTGCCAAGGCGATGGTACAGACCTCCAAACCTCTCGACTACGGAGTCAGTGAAATTAAAGAAGCCGGGCTCACGACATTACCCTCCGACCTGATCCGCCCGCCTCGAATCGAAAATGCTCCGGCAGCGATGGAATGCACAGAAATCCAAACCATTGAAATCGGCAGCAACCGCCTCGTCATTGGCCAGATTCACCGAATCCATGTCCGGGATGGAGTCTTCGATCCGGAAACCCTCCGCTTCCAACCGGAAAAGTACACACCCATCGGCCGCATGGCCGTTCCCGACTGGTATTGCACCACCGACAACCTTTTTGAAATCCCACGTTAATATGATACCACTCTCCCGACTCCTGCTCTTACCGCTTTTTCTCACGTCACTCCTCGCTGAGGAACTTCCCACCAAATGGGTTCCTGCCAAAGCCCATGTCATCCCCAAGGAAACCGCTACAGATGGCGAAGGTTATTTCTCCATCATTGAAGGGCACAACCGTCGCCTCTACATAGGCACACATGCCAACGCCATCAACTCCTGGCTGGTCGAATTCGATCCAACGACCGAGAAGATGAACATCGTCGTCGACGCCCACAAAGAGATCGGCATCGACCTCAAAGGCTTCGGCGCTCAGTCCAAGATCCACACCCGTAACAACACCGGCAAACTCACAGGCCGCATCTACTTCGGCACCAAACAAGGCTATCCTACCAAGACCGAAAAACGCGAAGACTACCCCGGCGGCTACCCCATGGTCTATGACCCCAAGACTGGGAAAACCAAAGTCTATCCCATCCCCGTTCCCTACCAGGGCATCAACAGCATCACCCCAGACGAGTCCCGTAGCGTTGCCTACATCTCCACCTGTGCCGATCATCGCCCCGGCCCCGGAGAAAACGCCGTCTTCCTCATTCTCGACCTCAAAACCGGTAAATACCGTGAACTCATCGACACCAAACATTTTTATGGATTCATTGTCGTCGACTACCTTGGTCGAGCCTACCATCCCATGCACGGAGGCGACATCGCCCGCTATGATCCCCGCTCCGATAAACTCGAAATTCTCCAACAAACCATAGACGGCAAACCACCTACTGAGGAGACCCGCCTCGCCTTAACTCCCAAACCTGATCCCATCAACTGGGACATTTCCCCTGACGGCAAAACCCTCTACGCCAACCCCATGCGTGGCAATGCTCTCTATGCCTACGACCTCACCGCCGATGGTTGCACCCTTCCCGGCCGAACCCTCGGCCCACTCATCCCCGGAGCCGAAAAGACCGATTGCCGAGCACTCTGTGTCGGACCCTCTGGAACCGCATGGCTCGGAGTCACTATTCCCACCAAAGCTGGCCGACTCCTCCACCTTGTCCGCTATCGCCCCGGCGACAAAACCCCAGTTGACCTCGGAGTCGTCGAAGTCACCAATCCCGACTTCACCCAATTCAAAGACGACCAAGGCAAACCCCTCAAATTCCACGCCGGCTTCACCACACTCCCCAACGGCAAATTCGTCTCCAAATACGTCATCCTTGGCATCTGCGAAACACAGGACGGCAACGTCAACATCCTCGCCCTACATCCCTACTCTGTACTCCAGGTCAAAGCCTGTGACCTAAAGTAGCATCTACTTCTACCCCAACGGGGTGTAACAAGAAAGCCCAGGGTTTCAACCCTGGGAATGCATGATGCAAAAAGAATCAAGCCCTGTAGGGGCGTAACAAAATCGACCTGTCATTTTGTGTTACGCACTTTCAGTGCTTAGTATATGTGAATACATATAAACCCAGGGTTGGCACACAGGGCTATCGTCTTAAGCCCCTTTGGGGCAAGAGGTGGAGAGGTTCATTTCCCTGTCTCA
>Ga0181580_10005679_pt1 | contig 10131 bp, 8 predicted proteins | sample 071ome_23_FD_132413 | JGI IMG/M metagenome (GOLD analysis project Ga0181580, IMG submission 132413) | Coastal salt marsh microbial communities from the Groves Creek Marsh, Skidaway Island, Georgia - 071403BT metaG (megahit assembly) | ecosystem: Environmental > Aquatic > Marine > Intertidal zone...
ATCAATCAAAGGTTTCGGAAGATCATAGCCAGCTTCTGAAAATCTGGAGCCGGCACCTGCCATGGGAACAACGATATTAATAATGGTAACACCCGGAAAAAAAATAAAAACCCAAGTAATTATGGAGTGTGTCAGGGAAAAGGCAAATTGAATTTCATTCGGGTATCGTACCTTCGAGATTGTGACGCTTTGGGGGTGAGGCGCGTATGCTACGATGAGAGGTGAAATGAGATACCGGTGATATTTGATATGGTGCTGATGCGAAGAATCTTCTTGTCGCTCTGTCACCGACCAGCTAGCCTCACGTCACAGAAATATTGAATGTCGGTGCCTCCGTGACTAAGAACACAAACCCAAATAGTTTAGAACTTATAGGCCTTCAAAAGAAATATGGAGAGACGATCGCCGTTCGGCGCGTTGATCTGGCATTAGCACAAGCGCAATATTGTTGCCTCTTGGGGCCGTCAGGTTGCGGCAAGACTTCGCTTTTGCGGATGATTGCCGGACATGAAACCATAAGTTCAGGTTCTGTTTTGATCCATGGCACCGATGTTTCCGACGCGGCACCGGCGACAAGACCCACCTCGATGATGTTCCAGAGCTATGCGTTGTTTCCGCATCTTCGCGTGATCGACAATGTGGCCTTTGCGCTGAAAATCATGGGTGTGGCAAAGGCTGAGCGACATGAGCGCGCCTTGGTCATGTTGCAAAGTGTGCAGCTTGATGCCCTGGCCGACAGGTTCCCTGATCAATTGTCCGGTGGTCAGCAGCAGCGTGTTGCGCTTGCCCGAGCATTGATCACCGAGCCAAAGATACTTCTCCTTGATGAGCCTCTTTCTGCGCTTGATCCGTTCCTGCGTATTGAGATGAGAGCGGAATTGAAAACACTTCAAAGGCGGTTGGGTATTTCCTTTATCCATGTCACGCACAGTCAGGATGAGGCGATGGCGCTTGCCGATGTGGTCCTTGTGATGAATGACGGGATCGTTGAGCAAACCGGCACGCCAATGGAGATTTTCAATAAACCACGGAATGCGTTTGTGGCGAATTTTATCGGTGGCCACAACGTTATAAAAGACGGTCAAAAGACATACGCAGTGCGCGAAGATCGTATAAAAATCACACCGAATGGAAATAGTCAGATTGGTGCTATTGAATTTATGGGCGCAACCGTCAGGTTGAAAGTGGCTGACGGTGCCGGAGGAAATCTGATTGTAAGCCAGACTGACGAAGAATTTGCCAAGCTTAAAGTTGAGGTTGGTGATTCGGTCAAGGTCAGCTGGCAAAAGAGAGATCAACTCGAACTCGCAGCATAGGAGAGGATGAAATTATGACTAAGAAGTTTAACCGACGTACGATGATTAAAACGGCTGGCGCAGCCGCGGCCTTTACAGGCTTTGGTCTTGCCGCGCCAAATGTAATCCGCGCCAATGATAAAATTGTGCGTTACCTCGGTACCGCGACAACGATGGGCAGCGAAATTGACAAGCGCTTGTTCGATGACACGGGCATCAAAGTACAATATATCCCGGTCACAACTGACGAAGTGACCAAGCGGGTTCTGACCCAGCCAAACAGTTTTGACATTGTTGATACTGAGTATTTCAGCCTTCCAAAGCTGGTGCCGTCAGGCAATATTCTGGGCATGGACTCAAAGCGGATCACAGAGTTCGACAATATCAGCACAACGCATACGCTGGGTGAAATCGGCGGCAAGAAAATTGGTGATCAGGGTACAGCACCAAAGAAGGTTTTCTACCTCAAGGACGAGAACTCAAGTGAATTCTCTGCTGAGCCAACCCGTTGGGCAACTTTGATTCCGACAGTATTCAACGCCGACACGCTTGGCATCCGCCCTGATCTGATTGGTCGTCCAATCAGCAGCTGGGCAGAGCTTTTGAACCCTGAGTTCCGTGGCAAGGCCTCGATTTTGAACATTCCATCAATCGGTATTATGGACGCGGCGATGGTCGTTGAATCCATGGGTGAGTACCAGTATCCGGATAAGGGCAATATGACCCGTGACGAGATCGATCTCACAATCAAGATTCTGATTGAAGCCAAGAAGGCCGGTCAGTTCCGTGCATTGTGGTCAGACTTCAACGAAAGTGTGAACCTGATGGCGTCTGGCGAAGTTGTGATCCAGTCAATGTGGTCGCCGGCGATTACAGCGGTGCGCACACAAGGCATTCCTTGCGTCTACCAGCCTCTGAAAGAGGGTTATCGTGCATGGGCCGTCGGCTTTGCCCTATCGGCAGCGACTAAGGGATATCAGGCTGATGTTTGTTATGAATTCATCAATTGGTACCTGTCCGGTTTCGTTGGTGGTTACCTGAACCGTCAAGGCTATTATTCGGCTGTTCCATCAACCGCCAAGCAATATATGGAGGCTTACGAGTGGGATTACTGGATGCTCGGTAAGGCGGCAACTCAGGACATCATGGCACCTGACGGCAAGAAGCTGGCCAATGCGGGCGAAGTTCGTGACGGCGGCTCCTTCGAAGAGCGTATGGGCGGTGTTGCTTGCTGGAACGCGACCATGGACGAAAACCGTTACATGGTTCGCAAATGGAACGAATTCGTCGCAGCCTAATCAATCGCTGTGCATCAAAAAACTGTGGCACTCCTCGGGGTGCCACAGCCATATATTCAAGGGTTTGAGAGTTGAGCATATTTGGAAAATACAGCGCCACCCTGCTTTCGCTGCCGTTTATGCTGGTCATCGGGCTGTTCTTCGTATTGCCATTGCTTTTGGTCGTGATGGTAAGCTTCTGGGATTATAATTCCTACAGCATCATTCCTGATTTTATATTTACCAATTATGAAGATATTTTTTATGGATGTATCAGGGGTTTGCCCGATCTGTGCACGGCCTTTGCCACCTATTTATCAACGATAAAATTCGTCTTTATCACCTGGCTGGTCACCCTGATCGTCGGATTTCTGGTGGCGTTGTTTCTGGCATTTTGTGTCCGTTCGTTGCCGATGCAGGTTGCATTATTCCTGCTCTGCACAATCCCTTTCTGGACGTCCAATGTCATCCGGATGATCTCGTGGATTCCGCTTCTGGGACGCAATGGTCTGGTCAATACGGGCCTTATGGATGTGGGTCTCATTCAGTCGCCCTTTGAATGGCTTCTCTATTCCGAGTTTGCCGTGATCGTCGCCTTCGTCCATCTCTATACGCTGTTCATGGTGGTTCCGATCTTCAACTCGATGATGCGTATCGACAGGTCACTTCTTGAAGCAGCCTATGACGCCGGTGCTTCGACATGGCAGACTTTGGCAAATGTTGTCATTCCGCTGTGCCGTCCCGGAATCATCATTGGGTCAATCTTTGTGGTGACGATCGTCATGGGAGATTTCATCACCATTGGTGTGATGGGCGGGCAACAGATCGCATCTGTCGGCAAGATCATCAATGTCGAGATGCAATATCTGCAATTCCCTGCGGCCGCGGCGAATGCGGTGATCCTCATTTTCACGACCTTGATGATCATCTTCGGCATGACCCGCATCGTCGATGTGCGTAAGGAGCTGTAGATGTTTGGTACCCGCTTTCGATTGATGATGACCGCCGTCTTTGTGTTGTTCATCCTGTTTCTATACGGGCCAATGATCTCGATTCTCGTGCTGTCTTTTCAAGGGCCAGATGGTGGTTTGACCTTCCCCATGCGCGGCTTTTCTACCTTCTGGTTTGAATCACTTTTTGACGGTGTTGGCGTGATTGATATTTGGAGCGCTTTTGGCCGCTCAATCCGCCTTGGCCTCGTGGTTATGGTGCTGACAGTTGTCTTAAGCCTCATGGCCGGGTTGGCGTTTCGCAAGAAATTCATGATGGCTGGCGCGCTGTTCTATGCAACTGTGTCGAGCCTGATCGTTCCGTCAATTGTCATCAGCCTTGGCGTCGCGCTGGAATTCAGGATCCTTGATGACATGATCAAGGCATTCGGAGACAGCCAGCAGATCACCTGGATCATCGAAGATTTCAGAACAACAATGGGTTTGTTCAGCTCGGGACTCGGCGCTCAGCTGACATGGACGTTGCCGTTTGGTTTGTTGATCATGTTCGCCGTATTTAACCGGTTTGATCCATCATATGAGGAAGCAGCACGCGATCTTGGTGCTGGACCATGGAAAACATTCACCGAAGCTGTTTTGCCGATCATTGCGCCTTCACTGATTGGGGTGGCACTCTTTGGCTTCACGCTCAGCTATGATGAATTGGCGCGTTCGTCACAGGCGATTGGTGGATTGAATACGCTGCCGTTGGAGCTGCGTGGCCTGACGACAACGGTGACTGATCCAACCATCTATGCGCTTGGCACGCTGACAACGGGGATCAGCTTTACCGTCATCGGCCTTGCCCTGTTGTTATATTTCATTCTCAGGCGCCGTACCGTTGCGCATCGCAGTGCATAGAGGCTGACCCCGTTGGCAAAGCGAATTGCTTTTATCAACCCGAATTCAACCGAGGCGATGACGAACAGCTGTGCCACCAGCTTTGCTGGCATCATCGGCAACGGCTATGACGTGCGCGCTGTGACCAACCATGACGGCCCCCCTGCCATTCAGGGCGAAGAGGATGGTGCGGCATCGGTTCCGGGGTTGTTGTCAGCCATAGCCAAAAATGACGATTGTGATGGTTTTGTTCTTGGCTGTTTTGACGACACCGGCCTTGCCAAGGCACGCGCCATGACACGCAAGCCAGTTATAGGTATCGGGCAGGCATCATTTCATCTTGCTGCGCTCAGAAGCGGCCATTTTCATATCCTGACGACACTTGCGGTATCAATTCCGGTCATCCGGGCCAATATCGAACAGCAGGGCTTTGCCGGTGTTTGTTCCGCTGTTCTGGCCAGTGGTGTACCGGTGCTCGAACTGGAGCATAACCCGGATCAATCAGCCGACATTATTTCTGAACATATCGCCGCGATTGAAGCAGAAAATCAAAACCCGACGATTGTTCTGGGTTGTGCCGGCATGACCAATATCCACGGGCAACTTCAGGCACGTCATCAGGCGGTTCTGATTGATCCGATCATGGCGGCGGCACGCCTGATGCCTGCGCTTCTGCTCTAGAACGAGTTCATGATTCTGCCAGTAAGGCGAATAGAAGCGTAATTGTATGGGCTGGACGGTGCGCCCGATGCATTACATCGTCATCGCGTCATGTCACATCTGGCAGGGTCAGTTTTGCATGGCCTCATCGGGGGCTGCATCCTTGATCCTGTCGAGTTTGCGAAGCTGTGGGAAAAGCAGATATCCGGCCACCACAACACCACATGCCATGACGCCGCCAATAAATGCTGTGACAACCGGGCCCAAAAAGGCGGCTGTACTGCCAGCTCTTACATCGCCCATTTCATTTGAAGTCACGATAAAAATACCATTCAGGGCGCTTACCCGTCCGCGCAGATGATCGGGCGTGGCCATCTGAACAAGGCTGAGCCGGATGTTCACGCTTATCATGTCGGCAGCGCCATAGACAAAAAGTGCAAGGACGCTGAGCCAATAGTGGCTCGATAGCGCGAACAGGATGATCGAGCCGGCAAACACCAGTAACGCGATGAACAATTTTTTACCGCATTGGCGCATAGGCGGCAGGCTTGCCAGTATGATTCCGGCGATAACTGCACCAAAGGCGGGCATGCCACGAAGTACACCAAGCTGTTCAGGCCCGATAAAGAGAATGTCTAACGCATAAATTGGTAGCAGCGTAACAACGCTTCCCAGCAAAACGATAAACAGATCAATCGCAATTGCCCCAAGGACAATCGGGTTGGAGCGCGCATAATTCACCCCGCCAATGAGCGTCGCCCAGGTTCGTGGTGCCATCTCAACGCGTGCCAGACGTGGCAGAAGCAGATAGGCCAACCCGGCCAAACCCAGCGCGGCTGCCATCAGGCCGTAGATCTGCAAATCGATCAATGCGATCAGCAGACCTGAAATCAGTGGACCGCCCGTCATCGCAACATTGCTGACTGTGGAACTGAGCGCAATTGCCTTTGGTAATTGTTTGGCCGAGACAAGGTTGGGAATGATGGCCTGTTTCGCCGGGAAATAGAAGGCACGAAAACTGCCGTTGAGAAACAGTAAAAAGAACACGAGGGTGAGATCAAAATCGCCATGCAGCATCACTTTGCCAAGCGCGGCCAGCGCAATTGCTTCGCCAAAAACACAGGTAATCAACACCAATTTGCGAGAGAAACTATCGACAACCCATCCGGTGACAAAAAAGAACAGGAATGTCGGGATGATCTGCATCAGTCCGATAATTGCCAGATCGAACGGATTGCCGGAATGCCGGTAAATATGCCAGCCCAGCGCCACAGACAGAGCCGTGGTTACAAGATTTGTAAGGGCGGCCGCAAACAGATATGCATAAAAATGGATCGGCATTATGCGCCAACCTCTTGGATCAGCTGCGTCCGGGCTGGCCGTTTTCCGGGATCAGCCCTTTGGCATGGCAAAACAATGTCAGAATTTCCAGCGCGACAGTTCCGGCCAGAAAGGCTGTCATGCCACCAACATCATGTGGCGGTGACACGGTGTTGATGTCTGCGCCAACCACATTCAATCCCGAAAGCGCCTGTAAAAACCCCAGCCCTTCACGCGCGGTCGCGCCGCCCCAGGTTGGCGTACACACCCCGGGTGCGCAGGATGGGTCAAAAAAATCCATGTCAAAACACAGATACACATCACGGCCCTGAAGATCATTCACGATCGAACTGGCCATGTTTGCAAGACCGGTTTCAAAAAGCTCATGACCGTCAACAAGCTTGAAGCCTACATCACGCGTATAGTCAAAAACCGTGTTGTCGTTGGTTGGTCCGCGGGGACCGACATGCATCGACGCGGCAACGTCCATCAATCCTTCTTCAGCAGCGCGGGTAAATGTTGTTGCCACATTGTAGCGCATATAATCCTGATTGCTGTCGCTGCGATAGGTATCGGTGTGGGCGTCGATATGAACAACCACAAGGTTTGGATAATATTCATGCGCGGCCCGCAGCAGCGGAAGCGTGATATTGCCATCGCCACCAAAAGCCAAAGGCGAGGCTCCATCCTTATATATTGCGCTGGCGGCGGCTTCGATTTCGGCAAAACTGTCTTCGATGATGCTTGGTGTCGTGTCGGCATCCCCGCAATCAACCAGTCGTAACAATTCCAGGGGATTATAGGTTGCGTGGGGTGGCTGGAAGGGCCGAACAAGCTGTGATTGTTCGCGGATTGCCGCCGGACCCGTTCGCGAGCCTATTCTTGTCGGATGAAGGCCGCCATCATAGGGAACGCCCAATATGACCGCCAACGCGCTGGTAAAGTCTGTCGAATAGGGCACATTCATGAATGTTTGCGGACCGATGAACGGGCCTGTTTTTTGCGGAGCTGGAACGCCGATTTTGGCCATGAGCACCTCTATGCCGTAGATTAAAGCGAAAGCTTATGGCATCTGCCTGCCAGAGGCAAATGGGCAAATGCCTCTGTAGGATGTGTATTTGCGCCTGACCTTAACATTGAGGGAATTGGCATGAGTGCCGGTGCCTTGGTCCGGGGGTTTATGATGGCGGCGATGACGCCAATGCCAGCTCTAGTCGTCTGTCCGAAAGCGGCTGTTCTGCACAATGATGACCGCACCAACAGGCACCGCAAAGGTGATCAACGCCACGGCAATGATCAAAATTCCCAACTCGGAATAATCAGCCGTGGTCACGATCTGATTGGTGACCTTGTCCTTGACCTCGCGCGTGACAACAAAAATCTGGTTGAGATATTTGGTCCCAAGTGAACTTGCAGACAATGCCAGATTGGTGAATGACGCAAAGACGGCGAAAAAGGTGGCTTTCATATTGTCCGGCGCGTTTTTCGCGATCCATGCCAGAAGCGGAATCATCGATACCTGACCAAGCGGCGATTCAATAGCTGTGTTGATAATCGCAATGAATTTTGCATCGACGATGCCGCCGGTCATTGCCGACGTCCATTCATGCAGGCCGTAATACATCCCGATACTCGGCAGAAACAACAGACCGCCGGCAATCGACAGAATGACGATGATCCGGGCAATTGAATTCTGCGACATGAACGGACGCAACAGGATAATGCCGGCCAGCGTCAATACCGCCACCATCAATGACAGGACCGAAAAAAACTGCTCGTTGAAGCGGAGAACATCGATCTCGAACCAGGTCAGTCCCGGCCCCGGGTTTGGCATGGCACGGAAGGCAAAAATGATGATGGCTGTTCCGATTATCATCATCCGCTGGGACTCGGGCAGAAGCTGAACAAGCCGGTTCATCAAAAACAGAATGATCGCTACCGAACCAGCAAAAACAATCTCCTGAGCAAAAGGTACGTTGAGCGTCCCCACACTCACCGAAAAGACGACAAAGACAAGACTGCCGATAAGTATAGTCCAGTTGACTTCTGTTTTGGGGTGGCCGTTTGCACCCGCATCGATTGTGATGCCGCGGGCGATAAAATCGGCTGCCTTGCGCCGTGACATGAATATTGCCAGGAGAACGCCAAGAACCGAGACCGCCGGAACGATCAGCGCATAGGCATAGATCGCTGTATAAAGCTCTATTTTCTGGGCCTCACTCAGCGCATCGACATCCCGAAAGAATATTACATTTGCCAGTGCCACAAGAACCGTTCCGCCAATGATGGCGAACCGCCCGAGTGTTTGCATTGTCGTGTGCATGTCCTTGATTGTGTCTTCACTAATGGGGGCGCCGTCTTGGTCAATGCGTGGTACCGCCTCGACCGTCATGGCATCAGCGACAACGTCCTGAATGACAAACCCTACCGGGGCAAGGATGACGCTGACGACATACCAAGTTTCAACCGGCATGATCGCCGCCATGTCCTTGGTATGACCGATGAGGCCATACATGATCAACAGGCTTGCGGCGATGACGCCGGCACCCAGAAACACGATGTAATTTTTTTGTTTCCAGATCAGATCAACCAGATGCCCAAGCGGCATTTTTAGTGCCCATGGCAACCCCACCCAAAAGCCGAGGCCGGCAAGAAATGCAGCTGAAAGGTTCAGGTAGTCTTTGATAAAAAAGGTGCCGACAATAGCTGTCAGGCCGGATATTCCGGCGGCAGCATAGATCATAAGCGGTGGCAGATAGGACCATCTGAGCAATCCGGGAAGGTCTGAAAACGCGTGAATGCAATATCTAAAAAACGCAACCATAGGATTATTTTAACGCAATCGGTGTCATGTCACCAGTGGTACAAGGCAAAGATGGCATATAAAACATCGTGATCACAGGAGCCACCATCCAGCGTCTCTCTCAAGGCTTGAAGGCTGTGAAATTTCCATGATGATGTAAAGAATGTTTAATATTGGATGCTGCGTCTGAACGTCTTTTATGGTCAAAGGTTTAAGCTATGACAAAACCCTGCATTATCTGCGTTGCAATTACCGGATCGCTCCCGCGCAAGGAGATGAACCCAGCCGTGCCAATCACGGTGGATGAGCAAATCGAAAGCACACAGGCTGCTTATGAGGCAGGGGCCAGCATCTGCCATGCACATGTGCGCAATGAAGATCAGACACCATCGAGTGATCCGGAAAAATTTGCCCGCCTGAAGGAAGGCTTGGAGAAACATTGTCCGGGTATGATCATACAATTTTCGACCGGTGGGCGGTCCGGTGCGGGCAGAGAACGTGGCGGCATGCTGCCATTGCATCCAGACATGGCTTCGCTGACCGTTGGATCAAACAACTTTCCAACCCGTGTCTATGAGAATCCGCCAGATCTTGTTGACTGGCTGGCGGCGGAAATGCTGCACCATGACATCAAACCAGAAATTGAGGCATTTGATCTGTCCCATATTCATCAAGCCGCAGCCATGCAGGCTGATGGTCGCCTGAAGGGGCCAGCATATATACAGTTCGTGATGGGGGTGAAGAATGCCATGCCAGCTGATCGGGATGTTTTCGACTATTATGTCAAAACCGTTGAACGGCTGCTGCCGGGCAGTGAGTGGTGTGCGGCCGGTATTGGCCGTCACCAGATAGAGGTGAATGAGTGGTGTGTTGCCAATGGCGGGCATGCGCGCACGGGTCTTGAGGATAATATCCGACTGAACCGTGAAACGCTGGCGCCGTCCAAC
>Ga0181580_10005689_pt1 | contig 10120 bp, 10 predicted proteins | sample 071ome_23_FD_132413 | JGI IMG/M metagenome (GOLD analysis project Ga0181580, IMG submission 132413) | Coastal salt marsh microbial communities from the Groves Creek Marsh, Skidaway Island, Georgia - 071403BT metaG (megahit assembly) | ecosystem: Environmental > Aquatic > Marine > Intertidal...
CTAAGTTTTGCATGGTTCCGATAATTGGGATTCCATATTCATTCATGCCGTACGCGTTTAACATAATTTTTTCAAAAGTCTTAGAAACTGGATTATCATCCGTTCTAAGTCTCCTTTCTTCTTTTACAACTTCTATTTCACTTCTTAATTCATTTTCATCTAGCCTTAAGTTTTTCATTCTATCTGCTTCTAATTCTATACATCTTTCAATATCTGTAGTGTGTATCTTTTGAAAATAACCAGTGTAATCTTTACTTGTGAATGCATTCTCAGTTCCCCCCATTTTTTTTACAATAGAAGAAAATTCTCCTGGCTTAAGTGTTTTAGTACCTTTGAACATCATGTGTTCTAGCACATGAGATATGCCGGTTTTACCCGAAGCTTCATGGCTGGAACCTACTTTATACCAAATACTGTTTACTACAGACGGGCTTCTTTTATCTTCAATTAAAACTACCTTAAGGCCATTTGACAATGTATACGATTCCACTCTGTCGCTGAATTTGATCTCTGACTGAACAGAACTGAAGAAAGATATTGAGATTAATAATACAGAAATTCTAAAGATGATATTCATAATTTATAATATCAAAAAATGTAGATATTTGTGTTAGATTCACTGTAGATATTTAACTTAATTTTGATATCAATTACTTGAAATAAGGTAATCAATAACTATAATTAACATGAAGATTATGAATAAAAACCTTACACATAATGTAGTTGCTAAAGAAATCGCTATTGATCTTGAGTCTTCGGATGCCCTTAATTACTACTTGGCGCAGTTGAGGGAGACCCCTTTATTGACAAAAGAACAAGAAGAGGAGTTATTTCAAAGACTTCAAAATTCAGATGATATGGATGCAGCGCGAAAACTCGTCATGTCTCATTTAAGATTTGTAGTGCACATAGCGAAGACCTATAAAGGTTACGGTTTGCCATTATTGGATGTGATTCAAGAAGGTAATGTAGGTTTGATGAAAGCTGTCAAAAAATTTGATCCTAGTAAAAAAGTTAGATTATTATCATTTGCAATTTATTGGATTAGAGCAGAAATACATGAGTTTGTATTAAAAAACTGGAGAATTGTTAAAGTAGCAACTACTAAAGCACAAAGAAAACTTTTCTTTAAATTAAGAAGTAAAAAAACATCTTCTAGTTGGCTGTCTGAACAAGAAACACAGGATATTGCATCAGAATTAAATGTTGATAGTAAAACTGTTAAATTAATGGAGAGTCGACTCAGTGGAACAGATGTTGCATTTGACCCTGTAGATGAAGATGACAACTCGCCAGCTAGTTATTTGACTCAAAATACAAATCCACTGTCACTTTTGGAAATACAAGATACAGATAATGACAATGCAATGAAATTAAATGTTGCACTAGATAAACTGGATGATAGAAGTAAAGATATAATCTCACAAAGATTTTTGTCTGATCATAAACCTACACTAGACGACCTTTCAAAAAAATATAATGTATCAAAAGAAAGAATCAGACAAATCGAAGAAAAATCTCTAGCTACACTTAAAGAAACAATCCTGCTCGCATAATCAGAGCATTAAAATATAGTGATCAAAAAGAAGCGCTGCGAATAATAACGCAAGGTATGCAATTGAGTATTTGAACAGCTCAAAAGCTTTTCTGTCATTTTTAGTTAAATACAAACTATATGAATCAACAATAAATTTCCCGCCAAGAATAAGTACAGAAATTAAATATATGTATGACACAAGATTAAGAAGATATGGAAATAATGTTATGCAAAACAATAAAATTGAATATAAAAAAATATGCAATCGAGTAAAGTCGGCGCCATGTGTCACAGGTAACATAGGTACATTTGCTTTGCTGTAATCCTCTTGTTTATATACTGCTAATGCCCAAAAATGAGGTGGGGTCCATAAAAAAATAATTAAAAATAAGAGTAAAGGTAGCTCACTCACACTATTTGTCATTGCAGTCCAACCTAAAAGTGGAGGCATAGCTCCTGCAATACCACCTATTACAATATTTTGTGATGTTAAGTTTTTTAGATAAACTGAATAAATAATAGAATAAACAATAATTGAAAAAAGTGTCAAGATGGTAGTGATAGTATTTACGTACTCAAAAAGAATATATGTCGAGAGTAATGAAATACTTAGAGAAAAATATATAGCGTGATTGGTCGTTACATTACCTCTGATTAGTGGGCGACTTTTGGTCCTATCCATAATGGCATCTATCTTCTGATCAACAACATGGTTTATAACCGCTGCTGCAGATGCGGCTAAATATATGCCAATGCTAGCGTATAGCATTAATGGATAGTCTAGATTAAAATCTTGGGCAAGAAGCATCCCAACTATTGCTGTAAATATTATTAAAAAATTTACACGAGGTTTTGTAAGAGCAATTAGATCGAATAAAATCGAATTAGTGTTTCTAGCTATGTTGTTCATCTATTTTATTTTATAGAATGATATCAGACAATAATAAAAAGCGCTTGAAATAAAAGCCATTAAGATTGCAGCATTCATTGTGTGCCACACTGCAATGTTAAGGGGTAGACTGTATACCACATTAGAAATGCCAAGGATTATCTGTAAAATAAAAAATATGATACTTACGCCCATGAGTTTTTTTAGAAAAATATGTTCCTTTAGTTTTAGAATTGTATAGACTGCTAGTATATAAATTACTGTTAAAATTAAAGCTGTAATTCTATGCGAATAATGAATAGCAACTTTTGCTCCATAAGCTAAAATTCCTCCTTCATAATTTAAATACGGCAGTCCTATTAAATCAAAAGCGCCATCAAAAACCATTTCTTTCGGATACCATTGGTCGAGACATTTTGGAAAATCAGTACATGCCAACGACGCATAGTTAGTGCTTGTCCATCCTCCTAATAAGATTTGAGCGATTAAAAATAACCAAGTAGCAGATATTAAGACTAGAGCAAAAAAAGGGATACGCTTAGGACTTACATTTATACCAGAATAATTTATAGCATTTATAAAAAGTAATGTGGCAGTTAACATTCCAAAAAATAAATGTGTCGTTACGATAGTAGGTTTTACCAGCATAGTTACTGTGAGCATGCCCATAATTGCTTGTATCACAATCAGAACAGATAAGAGGACCGGTAATGTATAATTTTTTTTTGAATATTTAACTGATATGAATGTGATGAAAAAAACATATAGTCCTAGAATACCTGCCATATATCGATGTAACATTTCTCTCCATGCTTTACCTACATCTATGTCTGCATCGGGATAATATTCTTTTGCTTTTGCCAATTCATCAGCTGTATCTGGTGTAGTTAATAATCCATAACATCCAGGCCAATCTGGGCAGCCAAGGCCTGCATCTGTTAATCTTACCCATGCCCCTAGTGAAATAACCACTAAGGTAAATAGTGCACCGATAAAACTTAATTTTGCTATTTTTAAATCATCCATGATTTTATATTTTTGAATATTTTAGTAGTTTTTTTAAATCTTTTAGTAGTCCTTTAGCCTCAAAATTTCGATTATACCCTAGTATAATTTTCCCAAAAGGGTCGACAATGAATATTCCATTATTCATTTTCGATAGTTTATTATAGAGCGTTTCTGACTTATCTAAAACAATAACTTTTGGATAGTTTTTCAAGTATTGATACTGATTTTCATAACTTCGATTAAAAAGAATGTATCTTTCGACCCTATCCATATTCTTACCTAATAACGTATTTACCTGTCTAAGCATATAAGTGTTATCCTGGCATTTTAAATCACATTCTATTGGCAGAACTTGGAGAAGTGCCCAGTGTTCATCTTGATTATCTAAATTAATATTAATCTCTTCATCCAGAAACTTTCCATGATTTGTTGTACCTCTTGAATCTGTCGCGTTGTTCATATAGAAATATTGAGCGAGTATAAAAGGTGTTATAAACACGAGAAGTATAAGTATAAGTTTAACTTTTCCCATTTTTCCTCCTGTTTAAAATAAATAAAAAAAACATACCAATCATTGTAAACAAAAACCACTGTCCCGCATACATGTAATGTTTCAGATGATTGTTCTTATTTTTAATAGGAATGTAAGTATATGCATATTGATTCTCTTCATTAAGATTAATTATGAAAGGATAGATATCTTTATTTAATATTTTAGAAATTTGCTTTGTATTTATATTTTGTATTACATATGGTTTTTTTTTAGTAATGTTGTTAGAGCTCAGTTCAAATAACTGCATAGGGTACTTTACATATCCTTTTATGGTTACCATGCTTTTAGGGGTTTCAATTATTGGGTATTTTTGTCTAGAGTAATTATCTACCCATCCTCTATTAACCAATAATACTTTATCACCTATAATCAATGGTGATATTACGTAATAACCTGCTTTGCGTTTGAAAACAATATTATCTAATAAAAAAAATGACTCATCAAAAATACCTGTTGCATATAACTTTTTATATCTAACTGGTTTATCTACTAACTTTTTAATATCAGAGTATTCGGTATTGACTTGAGATTCAAAGTCTCTTTGAATAGAAAGTTTCTCTTGACCCCTATCAATTTGCCAAGTACCTAAATAAAAGCATATGCCTATCAAGCTGATTAAACTTAAGTTTTTTAAAATATTTATCATTCTAGTGTTAACATGACTCTATGTTTAAATACGCGATTGTAACTTTACTAATATTAATTATATACAATCTTGTTATGGGATTTATATATATACTGAAAGATAAATCATCTAGTAGAAGAGGACTTGCATCACTCAAAACAAGAATTATTCTATCATTATTACTTTTTATCCTGATTATTGTCGGGTTTTACACGGATATGATAAAACCAAATAGTTTTTAATCAGAGCCAGTAGACAAATACAAATAGCCCTAACCAAACAACATCGACGAAGTGCCAATACCATGCGACAGCCTCAAAACCGAAGTGGTTCTCATTTGTAAAGTGACCTTTTATACATCTAAACAAAATAACAGTAAGCATAATTGCGCCTAATGTCACATGAAACCCATGAAATCCTGTTAACATATAAAATGTTGATCCGTACATACCTGAAGTCATTTTAAGATTCAAATCATTATATGCATGTGAGTATTCATAAGCTTGGAATCCAACAAATATAAAACCTAATAAAACTGTAGCAAGTAGTCCAAGAATAAGTTGATTTCTTTTTCCTTCTTTTAGACCGTGATGTGCCCATGTTACTGTCAAACCACTAATAAGAAGAATTATTGTATTAAGAGCTGGTATTCCTGCTGCTTTCATAACAACAAAATCACCTCCATAATTTGCTGGGCCATTAGATGGCCATACATTTTCAAAAGTAGGCCATAATTCTTGGTTTGTGCTTACTTTAGTGCCCTCGCCTGCAAGCCAAGGTAAAGACAATTCTCTGGCGTAGTACAAAGCGCCAAAAAAAGCTGCAAAAAACATTACTTCTGAAAATATAAACCAAGCCATTCCCCATCTAAATGACATGTCTACTTGTGCATCATATAACCCGCCTTCACTTTCATTAACAACATAAGAAAACCATCCATACACAACAAGTAAAAGTAAAGCTAAGCCTGTGTATGTTAATGTTAAGTTTGATTCATCATTCATATAATTTGCTAGACCTATGAACATTACAATTAATGCTACAGTTGTTAGAAATGGCCACTTAGTTTCGTGTGGTACGTAATATGATGATCCGCTCATAATTTATTAGTCTCCTTAATATTATTTGAAATATCGAACATTGTATAAGAAAGCACAATGTCACCGCTGTCGTTTGGTAGCTCATTATCAATAATAAATTGAATACCTAAATCTTTAACCTCGCCAGCATTAATTGTTTGTTGGTTGAAACAAAAGCATTCAATTTTTTTAAAATATTCTGCGTGTTTACCTGGTGTTACACTTGGGCTAGCTGTTGTATGTAGCTGCTTGCTTGAATTATTTTTCATTACATAGTGAGTATTGTATGGTTTTCCCACCTGAACTGTCATCTCTGAAACTGAAGGCTCAAAATATAACGGTGCTGAATTTGCTACATTTGAAATAAATTTAACTGTAACAAATCTATTATCTTCTTTAATATCATTAGCTACGTACGCAATTTCATTGGTTTTGCCATTTAATCCTGTAATCTCACAAAAAGTATCGTAGATAGGTACCAGAGCATATGAAAAACCGTACATAGCAACCACTGCTAGTGACAATTTTGTAATTGTTGATTTTATTCCTGTCATTAGTCAACTTTTGGTGGAGTATCAAATGAATGGTATGGCGCTGGTGATGGTAATGTCCATTCTAGTCCCTCTGCCCCTTCCCAGCTTTTATCAGCTGCAGTTACAGGTTGTCTTAGGGTTAAGAACAAAATGTAAACAAATAATAATTGGGATAAACCAAAACCAAAAGCTCCTACTGAAGCAATCATATTAAAGTCCGTAAACTGTACCGCGTAATCTGGTATCCTTCTTGGCATTCCAGCTAACCCGACAAAGTGCATAGGGAAAAATGTAATATTTACAAATATTGTTGTCATCCAGAAATGAATTTTACCTAAAGTTTCGTTGTACATTTTCCCTGTCCATTTAGGTAACCAATAATATACAGCTGCAATAATAGCAAATACGGCACCTGGAACGAGTACATAATGGAAATGTGCAACTACAAAATATGTGTCATGGTATTGAAAATCAGCTGGTGTTATAGCCAACATCAATCCTGAAAATCCACCAATTGTAAATAATATGATAAAGGCTAATGCAAATAACATAGGAGTTTCAAATGTCATAGAACCTTTCCACATAGTAGCTACCCAGTTGAAAACTTTAACACCAGTTGGCACTGCTATTAACATAGTAGTAAACATAAAGAATATTTCTCCTGCTAACGGCATGCCTACAGTGAACATATGATGTGCCCATACTATGAATGATAGAAGAGCAATGGATGCTGTAGCATAGACCATTGAGTCATAACCAAATAGTTTCTTTCTTGAAAAAGCAGGAATGATTGTGGATACAATTCCAAAGGCAGGAAGAATTAATATGTATACTTCTGGGTGACCGAAGAACCAAAATATGTGTTGAAACAATACAGGATCTCCACCACCTGCTGCTGTAAAGAAACTAGTTCCATAAAAACGATCTGTTAGAAGCATTGTTATAGCACCAGCAAGAACAGGCATTGATGCAATAAGAAGGAATGCTGTTATTAACCATGTCCATACAAATATTGGCATCTTCATTAATGTCATTCCTGGCGCTCTCATATTCAGAATAGTAGCAATCACATTTATAGCCCCCAAGATTGACGATGCTCCGAGTAAATGTAGAGAAAATATTACAAATGGCATAGAATTTCCACCCTGTAATGATAGCGGCGGATAAAGTGTCCACCCTGCGGCTGGACCTCCACTTTCAAAGAATAAAGTGCTTAGTAACATTGTAAAAGCGAATGGTAAAATCCAGAAGCTCCAATTATTTAGTCTTGGTAAAGCCATATCTGGTGCTCCTATCATCATAGGCAACTGCCAGTTTGCTAAACCAACAAATGCAGGCATAACTGCACCAAAAATCATTATTAATGCATGCATGGTAGTCATTTGATTAAAGAAACCAGGAACAACAAATTGTAATCCAGGTTGAAATAACTCTGCACGAATCACTAGTGCCATGAGTCCGCCAACAAAAAACATTAGTAGACTGAACCATAAATAAAGTGAACCAATGTCTTTATGGTTAGTAGTTGTTATCCATCTCATCAAGCCTGACGGTTGATGATGTTCTTCTTTTAAGTGATCTATATTTACGCTCATTTTAATTTCCTTATTTTGATTTATCTGCTACGCGATTTTTTTGATTTAATGATACCCATTTTGTATATTCCTGCTTAGGTACTGCGCGGACAACAATCGGCATGAAACCATGATCTTTTCCGCATAATTCTGTACATTGACCTCGATATACTCCTGGCTCTTTAATGTCTACCCATAATTCATTGATATATCCTGGAATAGCATCTTTTTTACCTGTAATCTCTGGGACCCACCAAGCATGTATTACATCACTTGCAGTTAATAATATTCTTACTTTGGTATTTGTAGGTAAGACCATTTCGTTGTCTACGTTAAGTAGGTAGTTATCAACTTTATTGACATCGATTTTAGATCCGAGTTGTCTCGCCTCGTTGCTACTATCAGCTAGTTTACTGAAAAAAGAAACATCATCTTCTACATAATCATATTTCCACATCCACTGGTATCCAGTAACCTTAACTGTAATCTCTGAATTCCTTGTGTCTTCCATCATTATCAGTGTTTTAGTAGCTGGTATCGCCATTCCTACAAGTATTACAAAAGGGATAACGGTCCATATAACTTCAACTGTCGTACTTTCATGGAATGATGCTGGTTTAGCACCCTTAGATTTTCTATGATGATATATTGAGTAAAACATTACTCCAAAAACAACTATACCTATTACCACGGTGATATAGAAAATAAGCATATGTAAGTCATATGCAGCATTAGCTGTTGGTGACACACCTCTTGACATGTTTACTTCCCAATCAGCCAGGGTTGTTAGCGGAGCTAACATTGATATTATTAATATTGATAATCTATTCATTTTCATTCCCTAATATATGGTTATTGATCCTTCAATAACAACTTTTTTCGCATCCCAATATTAACAAAATATTAGTACTTATGGAATTTCTAATTTACTCTTTTTTTACTTCTTTGATGTGAATCAATTTTCCTGATTTATCAAGGGTTTTTGCCTCTTTTAGAGCATAACCAAATATTATTTCGTATGTTAATTCGAATGAATCTGATGCTTCATTATATAAATTATCTCCGATTGCTTGATACTCATGCTTATGGAGATATTGGCTATGATCATTACTAGTTGTATTTGTGCCGGTCAAACGTAAAGATTTCAGAAGCTGTTTAAGAGAGGGAAACTCAAGTGTTATAAATTCGCTGTCAACAACAGGATCCTTGAGTTTAGCGTTAAACATAAAATCACCATAGTGATGCATGTCAATAAAATTGTTAAATCTAAGCTTTTTATAAATAGATTCAGGACATTTTCTAAACTCTCTGAAAGTACCTGGGCCAGCTGCTGAAAATAATAGTAATCCATTTGGTCTCAATAAATTTGAATACCTTTTAAATAAATTATCATCTAAATCGCACCAGTGTAATGTCAGGCTAGACAAGATTGTATCAAAAGATTCATTTTTAAAAGGTGGGGCTTCACCTTTTGTTTGAATACATCTTGCAGAATAATTCTTTTGTTTGTGTTCTTTTAACATTTCATGAGATAAATCAATGGAAACTATATCTATACCTGGAAATTCTCTACAAAGAGTCTCAGATAAATTACCAGTTCCAGACCCTATCTCAAGCAGATGTTTTTTATCATGCTTGATAAGGTTAAGTCTATTAAATAATCTGTCGTTAACATTTTTTTGAATAAATGAATAATCATCATAGCTACGAGCTCGTTTAGAAAATGATTTAATAATTTTTTTCTTCATAATATTTTTTTTATGATGTCATATATTTTTTTAAATTCAAAAAAAGGATAATGAGGACTATTCTTAAGTATATGCGTAGAGATTTTGTTTTTTTTGAGTTGATTAAATTTATCTAAACTATTAATTTGATCATGAGATGATTGAATAATATGAACATTTTTTGAGTAAGAGATATCTTTATCTGCTTTATAAATTTTTTTTAAGTCGTCTAAGCCTAAACAAAGATTTTCTATTGATGGAATATAATTATTATTAAAGAGACTTGTTAATTTAATAAAATCACTTTTATTATTGTTGGCACCTTTAGTGCAGTTAAACATAAACTTTCGAAAAGCTTCTTTTGAATTATTTTTAATACTTATATATAAACTATCAATAGTATAAGTTTTAGGTTCAAAAAAAGGGTTTATCAGTATAACTATCGCTTGGCATGAACTTAATTTTGAAGAGTTTAATATCAACGAGGCACTATAAGAATAAGCTATGATCATATCTCCCTTTTTTGCCGTAGATAGAACATTATCAATCTTTATAACATTACTAAAGTTACTTTTCTCTTCATAACCAGACAATA
>Ga0181580_10005696_pt1 | contig 10111 bp, 9 predicted proteins | sample 071ome_23_FD_132413 | JGI IMG/M metagenome (GOLD analysis project Ga0181580, IMG submission 132413) | Coastal salt marsh microbial communities from the Groves Creek Marsh, Skidaway Island, Georgia - 071403BT metaG (megahit assembly) | ecosystem: Environmental > Aquatic > Marine > Intertidal zone...
GCAGTCGCTCGATCAAGAAGAGGTCCGACATACACCCGAGTCAGTGACTCTTCAGTGCGCAAATACACTCTGCCTACGTCGAGAGCTTCAAGCTTTGTCTGAAGGGCTTGAGCATTCTCTCGATTTTTAAATGCGCCGACTTGAAGAATAAAACTCGCCTGAGACTCATCACCAATAGGAGCACCCATCAACGCATCGAGTTTGTCGCGACTCGCATTCAGTGCATCTTGGTCGATCACAGGAGGAACGACCGGTTCAGATGCTATTGCTGGAGGGTCAGGCAAACGGGCAAGTTGAGGCCCTTGTTCTCGAATTGATTCAAAACGCGGTGTTAAAAGCCAAGGTAAAACAAGTGCTGCCAAAGCCACTAAAGTTGCCGCACCAATCCATTGATGCTTGCGCCGATGAGAGGTCGGATTTGTTTGCGCTTGTTCAGTTGAAGAGGTCATGCCTAAGTGCGTCTGCCACTAATACAAAGGATCCTATGACCAGTATCTGATCATCTAAATTCAGTTCAGAAGGAAGCTCCCTCATCGCATCGCCAAGTGTAGCAAAACTACGCCAACACGTCTGTTCAAAAAGAGACAGCCAAGAGGCATTCAATCCATCAATAGACCGACCACGAGCACCATCAATTCCCACCAATACAATACGGTCAGCATAGGCTTTCAAGATTGGTAGCATCGCATCGACATCTTTGTCAGCTAAAGCGCCAAATATGACAACACGTTGCGAGCGTGGAATTACCGCATGAAGTGACTGGGTCACAAATTCGCATGCTAAGGCATTATGACCAACATCGAGTATGAATTGTCGCCCGCCAAGCACGTGACGCGACATCCGCCCTGTGACCACTGCTTGATTTAACCCGGCTTCAATTGAGCGTGACTTGATGTGTCCAAGTGCATCCATCGCAAGACAAGCTAATGCGACTGAATTATTTGGCAAATGTCCATCCGATAGATCGAGTTGCAATCCAGCTATCGGCAAATTAAGTATGCAACCATCGAACGCCTGATCAAGCCAAGACAAGGTAGCGCTGTAACGAGCAGCTTCTGTATTTAAGGTCTCTCGGACATTTGATGCGGCAGAAAATGTTTGAACGTCTTTCCGCATCACACCCGCTTTTTCGGATGCGATAGCCTCTATCGAATCTCCCAAATACGCCTGGTGATCAAGACCAATCGAGGTAATCACTGATACATCAGGGTCAATGATATTGACCGCATCAAGGCGGCCTCCTAGACCAATTTCTAAAATCCACAGATCCAACTGTGCTTCATCAAAAAGAACAAAACACGCTAACGTCAAGAACTCAAAGTACGTTAAAAAAATACCTGACTGAGCAGACTCGACTGTTTCAAACGCTCGAATCAGCTGATCATCCGAGACTATTTGACCATTGATGCGTATCCGCTCATGAATGCGGTGGATGTGCGGAGAGGTGTATTGCCCATAAGAGAGCCCCGCGTGATCAGCAATAATACCTGCAACCTCGACGGTTGAGCCTTTACCATTCGTGCCAGCGACAGTCACAACTTGCAATGGACCAGAACGCTTAAGGCGCGACCATACCTCTCCAACACGCTCAAGGCCTAATTCAATATGAGAGGGAGGCGAGAGCGTCTCGAGATGACGCTCCCAGTCAGATAGCGTTCTCAATGGCTCAAACGAGATAACACACGAGCGATAGTGTCACGCATCTCCGGACGCGGGACGATCATGTCCACTGTGCCATGCTCTAAAAGAAATTCAGCCCGTTGAAAACCTTCTGGCAACGTTTCACGAACGGTCTGCTCGATCACTCGAGGGCCCGCAAAGCCGACTAGGGCCTTAGGTTCCGCAATATTCAAATCACCAAGCATTGCAAATGAAGCCGAGACACCACCAAACACAGGATCTGTTAATACAGAAATGTAAGGAATACCCTGCTCACGCATTTTTTCAAGGACAGCAGACGTCCGCGCCATTTGCATCAATGACAATAAAGCCTCTTGCATACGTGCACCGCCAGAGGCAGAAAAACAGACAAGTGGAATTCGTTTCTCCAGGCAAAGTTCAGCGGCCCGAACAAATTTTTCACCGACGACCGTACCCATCGAACCACCCATAAATGCAAACTCAAAAGCAACAGCTACAAGAGGTTTGGACTTGAGAGTACCTTCCATCGCAATTAATGCATCATTCTCGCCGGTGGCTTTTTGGGCCTGAGCAAGACGGTCTTTATATTTTTTTTGATCTCTGAACTTCAGGCGATCATCGGCGACCAAGTCCTTAAATAGTTCTACTTGAGAACCTTCATCAAGGAATCCTTGAAGGCGCGCTCGCGCACCCAGTCGACCATGATGTCCACACTTCGGACAGACACTCTGATTACGCTCGAATTCTGGTTGGTATAGCACCGCTTCACACGCACTGCACTTTGACCAGAGTCCGTCAGGAACGCTCGCTTTCCGTTCGACTGCTTTTGAACGAACAACGGTTGGTACGATTTTATCGAGCCAATTACTCATGCATTCTCCCTGCGACTAAGCGTTTGCATCCATTGCATCACGCATTGGCTTCAAAATTGATTGTAGGGCTTCTGGAATCTTAGTTGGCTCATTCACCAACGCCTCAACCTGACTCACAAGCACAGATCCCACGATACTTCCATCAGCTGTCGAAGAAATCGCAGCCGCATCTTCCGCAGTGCGAATCCCAAAACCGACACAAATCGGCACAGAGATGTGTTGACGCATATGTTCGATTCGCTTCGATACCTCAGTTGTATCGAGCTTGGATGAGCCTGTAATACCTTTCAGTGAAACGTAATAGAGATATCCAGAGGTTGCTTGGCCGATTGTTGCTAAACGCGCATCTGTGGTTGTTGGCGCTGCTAGATAAATCAAATCCAATCCGCGAGCTTTCGCGGCCTGAACCAGTGAACCTTCCTCTTCAGGTGGCATATCCACAATCAGGAGTCCATCAACACCGGACGCTTGGCATCCATCACAAAATGCAACTTCACCCATAGCGATCAATGGATTGAGATAACCCATCAAAACAACTGGAGTATCTTGATCTGTTTCTCGAAACTCAGAAACGGCATCCAAAACACCACGAAGCGTCATGCCACTGGCGATCGCACGCTCGGCACCTCGCTGATTCACGGGGCCATCAGCAAAAGGGTCTGAAAATGGCATGCCAAGTTCAATGATATCGGCTCCAGCCTCAACCATCGCATGCATTGCAGGCACAGTGACGTTGGGCGCTGGATCACCAGCAACGATGTATGGAATAAGCGCTTTGCGGCCAGACGCTTTTAATTGGTCCATGCGCTGTTGAATACGGTTACTGCTCATGTCAGAGAGATTCCTTCCATCTTAGCGACCGTCAAGATGTCTTTATCGCCCCGCCCCGACACATTACAGACCACGGTCTGATCTGGACGCATCGTCGCCGCGAGTTTCTTTGTATACGCCAACGCGTGAGCCGTTTCGAGTGCAGGAATGATGCCCTCAACTTGCGAGACCTCATGAAACGCAGCCAAAGCTTCTTCATCAGTGGCACCCACATAATTAGCGCGACCGATATCTTTCAAATACGCATGCTCTGGACCAACGCCAGGATAATCGAGTCCTGCCGACACAGAATGTGTATGGGCAATTTGACCATCGCTGTTATCCATCAAATACGTTTTTGCTCCATGCAATACACCTGGACGCCCTGAGCATAAAGGCGCTGCATGCTCATTCGTCGAGAGACCTCGACCTGCGGCTTCAACGCCATAGACGGCAACTTCCGTGTCTCTTAAGAACGGATAAAACATACCGATCGCGTTCGAGCCACCTCCAACACATGCCACTAAGGCATCTGGATACTTGCCAAATAATTCTTTAGATTGCCATTTCAGCTCACGCCCGACCACGGCATTAAAATCACGCACTAATTGCGGATACGGCGCTGGGCCCGCGACAGTACCAATGATATAAAATGTGTCATCGACATTCGTTACCCAATCACGCATCGCTTCATTGAGTGCATCCTTCAAAGTCCGCGAACCCGATTCCACTGGAACTACTTTTGCGCCCAGTAACTTCATGCGATACACATTTGGAGACTGCCGCTCTACGTCATCGGCACCCATATAAACAACGCACTCAAGACCAAGGCGAGCGGCCACGGTCGCTGATGCAACACCATGCTGACCAGCTCCAGTTTCAGCAATGACACGAGGCTTTCCTGAATACTTGGCTAAGAGCGCTTGACCAATCGTATTGTTAACTTTGTGCGCTCCAGTATGGTTGAGATCTTCTCGCTTGAAGTAAATCTGTGCTCCGCCGATCGCTTTCGACCAACGATCCGCATGGTACAAAGGGGACGGACGCCCAACGAAAGAGGCCAAATCCGCATCGAACTCTCGCTGGAAATCGGGATCATTTTTTAGTTTCTGGTAGTTCTGATCAAGCTCACTTAAAGCTGCCATTAATGTTTCAGAAACATAGCGCCCACCGTAATCACCGAAATGCCCGCCGGCATCAGGTTCATAGTCCAGTGATCGTAATTCGTGTTCTGTCAGTGCCATAGTGCTCTCAGATTAGTTGCGACACGCGTTCATAAAACGCGCCATTTTATCAGGATCCTTGCGTCCTGGCTTGGTTTCGATGCCACCGCTGACATCTAAAGCCCAGGGTGCGACTTGCTCAATCGCGTCCTTCGCATTATCAGGCGTTAACCCACCTGCGAGTATGATTGGTACATCGGATTGAGGAATCAGACCCCAATCGAAGCGCTCTCCAGTTCCACCTGGCTGCCCTTTCACGTATGCGTCCAATAGAAATCCGGACGCATTTGGATATCGATCCATCTCAGCTCGAAGATCCATCCCCTGCTGCACACGAAACGCCTTGATATAAGGTAGCCCCAAAGTGTCGCAAAATTCAGGTGTTTCATCACCGTGATATTGGATCAAATTCAGTCGAGCGGTCTCAAATATGCGCTTTATAGACTCTGCTCGTTCGTTGACGAACAAACCCACGCGAGTCACAAAGGCTGGTACCGAACGCGTTAAGTTTGCCGCATGTTCAGGCGTCACATAGCGAGAGCTCGGTTCGTAGAACACAAAGCCTAAGGCATCAACACCCAAAGTGACCGCTTGGGCGACATCATCTTCTTGGGTGAACCCACAAAACTTTACTCGCGTCATGCTCCACACTCTAACGGATCTGTACGCAAAATGTCTCTGGCTATCTGCGGAATTCTGACGGTCTCTGGAAGGTCAAACGAAGCATCGTATGTTGGACCAAGAAAATACAAACCATGAGGTGGCGCAGTAACACCTCCCTGAGTGCGATCTTTCGAGTCCAGCACTTGTTTCGCCCAGCTCACTGGCTCTTCTTGCGCACCAATTGCTGATAGTACACCGACAATATTCCGCACCATGTTTTGTAAAAATCCATTGGCTTCAACGTGAACTGCGATTAGTCCATCGTGGTAATGCACACTCAAACGACTGAGAGTCCGAACAGATGTTTTCGCCTGACACTGGGCAGACCGATAGGCATTGAAGTCATGTGTACCAACAAGACACTGTCCAGCATCAGCCATTAATTGCGGATCAAGATTTTTGTGAGTAAACGTCAACGAGTTACGCATGAGCGCACTCCGAAATGACGAGACCTGAATCAGATACACATACTGCCTCGATAATGCACCGAAACGCGCATGAAACTCCGGATCAACCTGTTGCGCCCAAGACAAAGAAATATCATTCGGTAGTTGTGTATTCACTCCCATGACCCAGTTGTAAGGATCACGAATAGCGGTTGTATCGAAGTGACAGACTTGTGAACATGCATGAACCCCAGAATCCGTCCGTCCTGAACACGTTACTGCAACTGATTCGTCAGCAATTTTAGAAAGTGCTTTTTCAACTTCAGTCTGCACAACTTGCGGGTCATGTTTTTGCGCCTGCCAACCGCGATATCCTGAGCCATCATACTCAACGGAAATCGCAATTCGGCGAGATAGACAATCAGCTTCGATGGACATCAAGAAGAGCGCGAGCCTTCTCAGCGCTCGCTTGATCAGGAGATACCGAAACGCGCTCTAAGAGCTCGATGGCCGTCTGAGTCATACCCATATCGAGGTAATTTTGGGCCAACTCTAACTGATGAGACGCAACATCAGCCTCATCATCAGGATCTTCACCCCATTCAGGGTTTTTATTCAATGCATCCGCAGAAAACGCATCGATCAATGCGTCATCACCCGCGCTGTATAATTCTTCTGCTTCTTTGAGCTTCTCAGGGTCTTCAATCTTAGATTTCAGCCGCTCTATGGCAGTCTCTAGCGCTTCAGAGTTGTTGTCGGCATAGCTTGACGCAGGACTCACTTCAGCGTCTTCGACAGTTGGTGTAGCGGGCACTGGTATCTGAGGAGTCTCGACTGGCGCGGCTTCATCGGATACGGCAGCTTTTCCGCCAAAGAAACGCGAACCAATTAACACGATGGCTGAGAGCGCCACAAAAATCAGAACGCCTTTACCCACATCGGTGCCCATAAAGGCTTCGATTTCAGCCCGCGTCGGCATCCACGCATCTCTGGTTTCTGACTTGGTACTCTCAACTTTTGGCTCTGGTAAAGGCAGCGGTGAAGGCTTATTCGCTTGAGCCTCGTTCGCAATCGCTTCAACTTTGGCATCCACTGCGTCGAGCTTGTTTTCCAAGTTCGTAATTTTTTCAAGAAGCTCTGTAACTTCAGGGCTGATGACCGTAACCACTTGTGGCGGCGGCTCTGCGATCACGTCCTTCTCGGCCGCAGGAGCAGGCGCAGGCGCAGGCGCAGGAGCAGGAGCAGGAGCAGGAGCATTCACTACGGTCTCATTAATGACCTTTGGTCCTGTTTCGATTGCATTTATTTTCGCTTGAGTACTCGGCTTTTCAGGGGCCGCTTCAACTACAACTGGCTCAACTCTCGTGGTACGCGGAAAGTCCTTTTTTGGAGCCTTCATATGCGCGTCAAAACGCTGTTTCGCAGCCAGCGCGGATTCTTGTCCCATCCTTGCCACAGTGGGGACATTCAAGGTTTTTCCTTTTTCGAGCGCATTCACATTGTTGTACTCAAACGCACTCGGGTTCTCGTCATACAGCGCCATCATGACTTGTTCAATCGTCAAATTCTTAGGCTGAACACGCTTCGCTAAACGCCATAACGTTGAACCGTTACGAACTGTCAGGGTTGTTGGCTTCGTGACCTCTGGTTGAACAACCTCTACCTCGGGTGCTTTAACGGCCACTTTGGCTTCCGGTGGCTTAGGCTTAATGACAGGTATCTTTTTAGGCGATTCCTGCGCCAACTTAGGCTTTGCCAAAGGCTTTGGTCCAACGCCCACAGACACCGGAATGAGTACAGGCCCGTTAGGAGTGAAGACTTCTACAAGCGTTGTGAGCTCTGGCTGTGTCCAAGCCGTGGCTGTCCTAATAATCAGCTCAACTCGTCCATTAGCCGAATCCACAGCATATGTCAGCCCTGACAAATACTCTGGCCGATCAATACCACGCGCTGTAAATGCAGATTCAGATGCGAGAAGAGGAAATAATTGTGTTGGTGTCACCGGGCCAAGATTAGTGACTTCAAGGCGTACTTCCAGAGGTTCCCCCTGATGGGAGACGACCGTGGGACCCTTCCACTCGAAAGCCGACGCCAACATCGACCAAAAAAGGATCGGGAAAAGAATAAGGCGCTTCATGATGCGATCCCTAGTTCGTTAATCAAGACACTTTTCGCTTCCTGCGCCCATATTGTTTTCTCAAGATCGGCAGTCACCATCAAATGAACCCAATCGTCCGATACTTTGCGTGCAAATACCCGCATCGCCGCATCATGATCGACTCGACCTGAATTCGGTGAAATACTCATGCCTGCTGCATATGTATCAGTTGCTTTGGCCATCATTGCATCAATCGCTTTAGAGTCAGCCGCCTTTAGCCATAGACTCGCGTGAACGGTATAAAAAGAATCGGATTGTAACCGTTCAAGTGAAATATTGGCGTTATGCAGTGCATCTAAACCCTGAAGCGCTTCGACCAAAGCCGCTTCATCTAGCGTGCGCGCATTAAATGCGAGCGTACCCCCAAACGGTTTAGGCTCCGGATCACGACCGTTAAATAACTGCGTCACCTGACCGGCAAGCGCTTCGACGCCTTGGTACTGCTCTACTGCGGGCTCTCGGACCACGCCATGTATGGTGCTGATGGAATTGGTACCAATATCGCTCAACAAACGCTTTAACATCACGAAAAGAGACAACTTGGGCGCGAATACAACAGCATCACCGCTGTAAGTTTGGTTCAGATCAAAAACGACATTCGCTGTCGACAAATCCGCTTCACTCTCGAGCTCGATAACAATAGTTCGACCCTGAAAACGGCGCGCCTCACCAGCGGATTCCATTGAATCCACCAGGCGAAGACGGTAATCCCCTTCGACTCCATCGATGACTTCAAGGATTGAGTCACAAAGGCCAGACCCGGCGCCCGTAATAACAAGTTCGATCACTGACTGTCCCTAAGAATGGAAAGCATCCGCTTCAATGGCTCAGCAGCACCCCAAAGTAACTGATCACCCACTGTGAAGGCGTTAAGGTAATCAGGTCCAAGATTCATCTTACGAACACGCCCTACTGGAATTCGCAAAGTTCCTGTGACGGCTGCCGGTGTAAGCATCGCCATCGACTCCTCACGCTCATTCGGAATCAGATCAGTCCAATCAGTCCCGTTTGCAAGAACGTCATTGATCTCATCCATTGGAACATCACGTGTTAACTTAATCGTCAATGCCTGCGAGTGACAGCGCATTGCCCCAATACGAACACAGGTTCCATCAATCGGCATTGGATTCGACTCACGGCCAAGGATCTTGTTGCACTCAGCCATCGCTTTCCACTCTTCACGACTCTGGCCATTCTCGAGCTTAGTATCGATCCATGGGAGAAGACTCCCTGCTAGTGGATAACCAAAGTACTGCGTAGGAATGCCATCACCACGAAGCGCATCGGTCACTTTACGATCAATGTCCAGAATTGCAGAAGATGGTGTCGCAAGCTCGGAAGCCACTTGGGACTCGAGAAAACCCATCTGAGACAACAGCTCGCGCATGTTATTTGCGCCTGCTCCACTGGCCGCTTGATAAGTCATTGCGGTCATCCACTCGACCCACCCCTGACGGATCAGGCTTCCAACCGCCATGAGCATCAAGCTGACTGTGCAGTTACCACCGATAAAGTCTTTTCGACCATCAGTAAGTGCTTGATCAATCACGTCCCGATTGACCGGATCTAAAACGATTACGCTATCCGATGCCATGCGAAGCGCGGATGCTGCATCAATCCAATAGCCTTCCCATCCAGACTCACGTAATGGGCCATAAACAGCTTTCGTGTAATCGCCGCCCTGACAAGTGACGATCGCGTCACAACTTGCGAGCGCAGTCGTCGACATCGCATCTTGCAACGTTTTTTCAGTCGCCTCAGAAGGAGCATCCTGACCTACCTGTGACGTTGAGAAAAAAACGGACTCAATACCGGCAAAGTCGTTATCAGCGCGCATCCGGTCCATCAAAACCGAACCAACCATTCCACGCCATCCTACAAATCCAACACGCATCATCATTCCTTAATTCAAAGCCTTGAGCACAGCTTCACCCATTGCACGACACCCAACGATTTGCTCGCCCGATGCACCTGTCGCAATGTCTTTTGTTCTGAGTCCAGAGGCCAATACAGATTTCACCGCGTCTTCGATCGCTTGTGCAGCTTTCGGCGCATTCAATGAGTGCAACAACATCATCGAAACCGACAAAATCGTCGCTAACGGGTTGGCCAGATCTTGGCCGGCGATGTCAGGAGCCGATCCATGACACGGCTCATAAAGCCCCTGCTTCTGGCTATTCAAAGATGCCGACGGCAGCATCCCGATTGATCCAGTAAGCATCGCGGCCGCATCAGACAAAATGTCTCCAAACAAATTACCAGTCACCATCACATCAAATTGTTTGGGCGCCCGGACAAGTTGCATAGCCGCGTTATCGACATACATATGCGACAACTCAACTTCAGGATATTCCTGAC
>Ga0181580_10005702_pt1 | contig 10106 bp, 7 predicted proteins | sample 071ome_23_FD_132413 | JGI IMG/M metagenome (GOLD analysis project Ga0181580, IMG submission 132413) | Coastal salt marsh microbial communities from the Groves Creek Marsh, Skidaway Island, Georgia - 071403BT metaG (megahit assembly) | ecosystem: Environmental > Aquatic > Marine > Intertidal zone...
GGTCTGGAAAAACAACTCTGCTGAATATCGCTGGATTATTGGAACGCCCGGACTCAGGTCAGGTAACCATCAATGGGAAAGCCGCCCATCGGCTTAATGATCGTGAGGTCTCTGCCTTGCGGCTCAGGTCCCTTGGTTTTGTGTTTCAGTTTCATCGCCTGTTGCCAGAGTTTTCGGCCGCAGAGAATATTGTAATTCCACAGATCATGAACAGATTATCGCGAACAATAGCGGAAGAACGCGCTGATCAATTGCTGGAAATGATTGGCCTTTCTGATAGGCGAGGGCATCGCCCCGGTCAACTTTCTGGTGGTGAACAGCAGCGCGTGGCTATCGCCAGAGCGGTCGCAAATGTGCCTTCGGTTTTGTTGGCGGATGAACCCACTGGAAACCTTGACCCAGAAACGGCGGCAGATGTGTTCAAGCATCTTGTGGCCGTGTTACGCTCAACAGAGACAGCGGCGCTTATCGTTACCCATAACCTAGAGCTAGCGAAATCCATGGATCGGGTGTTAACGATTCGCAATGGGGAACTGGTAGAATAAGCGATGACACCAGCCCTTATGCTGGCAGTTTTCAATAGGATAGTTTCATGACGCTTGTCAGAATTGTCACCCATGGGCGATAGTGTTGTCATGTCCTCGTCATCTCCCTTTGTTCATCTCCGTGCGCATTCTTCATATTCTCTAGCTGAGGGGATGTTGCCGGTGAAAGCGCTTGTCTCACAAGTGGCGGCGATGGACCAACCTGCCCTTGCCTTAACTGATAGTTTCAATAATTTTGGTGCGCTTGAGTTTTCCTATGAAGCCATAAGCAATGGGATACAGCCGATTATTGGTGCTCAAGTCACTTTGCGTGATCAGACTAGCGACAATCCAAATGGTGAGATTGTTTTGCTGGTTCAAAATGAAGAAGGCTGGATCAACCTGTCTTTGATGATGTCAAAGGCGTTATTGGCTGGGGATCATGAACCGGCGATTGATCTTTCAGAGTTAAAAAAGCATAGCATAGGGTTAATTGCCCTTTCTGGAGGGGCAAAACGTGGTTTTGTGGCAGCACCCTTAGCAGAAAATCAACCTGACTTGGCGCATCGCCGGCTTAAGGAACTGTCTGCAATATTCCCTAACAGAATTTATGTTGAACTTCAGCGTCATGGCACTGAACGTGAAGCTGGGATTGAGCCGGGCTTGCTGGAATTAGCCTATGCGTTGACCTTGCCGCTTGTTGCTACCAATGACTGCTATTTTGGGAAACGATCTGATGCCGCCGCGCATAATGTGTTGCTGTGCATTTCTGAAGGCAAAACCCTCTATCACGAAGACCGCCGTCAAGAAACTGAAGACCATTATCTAAAATCTGGATCAGAAATGATGGCTTTGTTTGCGGATTTGCCCGAAGCCTATGAAAATACGGCGATCATTGCTCGCCGCTGTGCCTTTGCAGTGAAAAAACGCAAACCCTTATTGCCGCCCTTTGCCACGCCTGATGGCAGTGATGAAAAGAGCTGGCTAAAAAATCTGGCGCATCAGGGGTTAGAAAATCGGCTTAAAACATTGGCAAGCACAAAGGGTTACGAGAACCAAAATACAGATGAGATGCAAGAAACCTATCAACAACGGCTTGATCTGGAATTAGAAATTATCACTCAGATGGGGTTCGCAGGTTATTTTCTGATTGTTGCTGATTTTATCAATTGGGCAAAACAGCAAGGCATACCTGTTGGCCCAGGACGTGGGTCAGGCGCGGGGTCTCTTGCGGGTTATGCCCTTGGCATTACGGATCTTGATCCTATCCGCTGGGGGCTTTTGTTTGAACGTTTTCTTAACCCAGAACGCATATCCATGCCTGATTTTGATATTGATTTTTGCCAAGATCGCCGTGAAGAAGTGATTGCCTATGTTCAGCAGAAATATGGCATTGATCGGGTGGCTCAGATCATTACCTTTGGAAGCTTGCAGGCGCGAGCCGCTTTGCGTGATGCTGGCCGTGTTATGGGTATGCCATACAGTCAAGTTGATCGCATTGCGAAATTGGTTCCCAGCAATCCGGCAAAGCCAGTTAAATTGACCGAAGCCCTCAAAAGCGAGAAAGACCTGAAAGAAGCTGTTAATGCTGATGAACAGGTTACCGATTTGATGAATGTATCCATCCAAATTGAAGGTCTACTTAGGCATTCTTCTACGCATGCGGCAGGATTGGTGATAGGTGATCGGCCCCTTGCAGAACTTGTTCCCTTAACCCAAGACCCACGATCACAATTACCTGTTACCCAATTCAATATGAAATCGGTAGAAGACGCAGGGCTAGTCAAGTTTGACTTTTTAGGGCTGAAGACCCTGACAGTGTTGCAGCTGGCTCTTGATCTGATAAAGCGCAAAGGCATTTCGCTTGATCTTATTGATATTCCGCTTGAGGATGAAGCCACTTTCGCCATGTTAGGAGAAGGCGATACCGTAGGACTGTTTCAGCTGGAATCGAGCGGTATGCGTGAAGTGCTAAAAGGCCTCAAGCCAGACCGTTTTGAAGACATTATTGCGGTGGTCGCGCTTTATCGCCCCGGCCCAATGGAAAATATCCCAAAATATATTGCGCGTAAGCATGGCCGCGAAAAGGTCGATTATATGCACCCCTTGCTTGAACCGGTGTTAGACGAAACTTATGGCATTATGATCTACCAAGAACAGGTGCAGAGGGCAGCGCAGGTCTTATCTGGATACAGCCTTGGAAAAGCAGATATCTTGCGTCGGGCTATGGGTAAGAAAATTGCATCTGAAATGGCAGCACAGCGTGATGAGTTTGTGGCGGGGGCAGATGCCAACAGCATTGATAAAAATCTGGCAGGACAGATTTTTGATCAAATTAGTGCTTTTGCTGGTTATGGTTTTAATAAATCCCACGCCGCCGCCTATGCCTTGATCGCGTGGCAGACCGCATGGTTAAAACGGCATCATACTGCTGAATTTCTTGCGGCCTTGATGACGCTGGATATGGGAAATACGGATAAGCTTGCGGTATTCCGTCAAGACTGTCTCCATTATGATATTGCAATGCTGCCGCCCTCAGTGAATCATTCAGAGGCCAATTTTACTGTTGAAATAACGGATAATGGTGAAGCCTTGCGCTATGGCCTTGGGGCTATCCGCAATGTTGGCTATGAAGTGATGAAAGCAATCGTGACCGAACGCGATCAGGGGGGTGCATTTGCCTCATTAGAAGATTTTGCCAGTCGTGCTGGCGCCAATCTCAACCGGCGCATGCTGGAAAACCTGATCAAAGCAGGCGCATTAGATGATTTTGGGCATCCTCGTGCCACCTTGTTTGAGGCGGTTGAGCGTATTCTTTCCCATGCCCAGATTGCCAAGAGAGAGGCTGAAACCTCACAAGACAATCTCTTTAATGCGGTGGAAGGGGTAAATCTTGATATTCCATTAAAGCACCATCAAGAATGGGATTCAAAAGATAGACTTTATTTTGAGATGGAAGCATTAGGTCTTTATCTCAGTGCGCATCCCTTAGATGATTATAAAGAGCAATTAGCCCCCCTTAATATTACCCTTGCCAGCCAGATTAGTGAAAAACTAACTTTAGGAAATGAGGCGGTAACGCTTCATTTTGCTGGGATGGTGTCATCCCGACAGATCAGAACCTCACAAAGCAACAACCGCTATGCTTTTGTTCAAGTAACTGATCCAACAGGTATGATTGAGTTCACGCTCTTTAGTGATATTTTATCGGCTTCTGAAGCGCATTTGATTGAGAATACCCCGATTTACATAAAGGCTGATGCGCGCCGCGAAGATGATCGCATCAAGTTGTTAGCAAGAGAAGTTCTGCCTCTGGAAACCGCTATAGATAGTAAGACACTGGCAATGGTTGTTCATGTGATGGAACCCTCTGCCCTAGAAGGGATTGCCAGCGGCGTTCAACGTGATGGGGAAGGGCGACAAAAACTTTTGCTGAAAATGCACGTTCAAACCCATGAGGTCGTGATCAAACTGCCCGGCAACTACAAATTAAGCCAAGGTTGCCGCCAGCATATCAAATCGCTGGATGGCGTTGGTTCTATCACCAGTGTGTTTTTATAAAGCAGAAGACGCATCAGGCAGGAATTGATACAAAACTGCTTGCAAAAATCTCTTTGCTGGTCTAGATAATCACCACCGGCGCTGTGCCGGAATTCACACATGAAGTCGGTGGTGTTTGGCGAGAAAGCCGGATACGACCATCTGGTGGGGTTTCCCCTTTGACTTCATGGAGGCTAACCGGAAAAGGAGCATCCTATGTCTATGCCCAGTTTTACTATGCGTCAGTTACTAGAAGCAGGTGTCCATTTTGGTCACCATACCCGTCGCTGGAACCCTAAGATGAAACCATTCATCTTTGGTGATCGCAACAATATTCATATTCTTAATCTACAACAGACCGTGCCAATGCTTTATCAAGCGCTTGAGGCGGTAAGCCAGGTTGCTTCAAATGGTGGACGTATTCTTTTTGTCGGCACCAAGCCATCAGCCGCTGAGGTAGTGGCAGAAGCCGCACGTTCATGTGGTCAGTATTTTGTTAATCACCGCTGGCTTGGTGGCATGTTGACCAACTGGTCAACGGTGTCACAGTCCATTCGCCGTTTGCGCGAAATGGAAGAACGCCTTGATAGCGAAGAAGCTAATTCCTTAACCAAGAAAGAGAAGCTTCAGCTCACACGTGAACGTGATAAGCTTGAAAAAACTCTTGGTGGAATCAAGGAAATGGGCGGCCTGCCTGATTTGATTTTTGTCATTGATACCAATAAAGAAGATATTGCCGTCAAAGAAGCTAACGTTCTCAAAATTCCTGTGGTCGCGGTCGTTGATAGCAATGCGAACCCTGATGGCGTTGACTATGTTATCCCGGGCAATGATGATGCGTTGCGTGCGATCAGCCTTTATTGCGATCTGGTGGCTGGTTCAGTTATCGAAGGGCTGAAAAAAGAAATCATTCGTGATGGCGGCGATATGGGCGAAGATACGGCCCCTGTCGAAGACGCTATTGCTGTAAATGCTGTTGTTGAAGAAGCCCCAGCAGAAGCCGCACCAGCAGAAGCCGCACCAGCGGAAGAAGCCCCAGCAGAAGAAGCCCCAGCAGAAGTTGCTCCGTTGGCTGAGGCCGAAGCTGAGGCACCAGCTGACGAAGCTAAAGCCTAAATCAGGCCTGTTGCTTCCGTTTATTTTAGATATCCGTGTCAATGGCTGACACGGATGATCTCTTCACAAACCCAAGATCAAATCAACATGATGTTAAGGACAGAATAATGGCAATTACTTCAGAAATGGTCAAAGAGCTTCGCGCCTCAACTGGTGCAGGAATGATGGACTGCAAAAAGGCGCTTGATGAAACCGGCGGTGATATTGAGGCCGCAGTTGATTGGCTGCGCAAGAAAGGTCTTGCTGCCGCTGCTAAGAAATCTAGCCGTGTCGCCAGCGAAGGTCTGGTAGCAGTAAAAACAGATGGTACCGTTGGGGCCGTTGTTGAGGTGAACTCCGAAACTGATTTTGTTTCACGCAATGATGAGTTTCAGGATTTTGCCAGAACTTTAGCTGAACTTGGTGTTAGTGCTGGTGATATTGATGCGCTCATGGCGGCATCCTATCCAGGTTCTGGTCATACGGTTGCAGATGAAGTGACGGCAAAAATTGCTCGCATTGGTGAAAATATGTCTGTTCGCCGCGTCGCTAAACTCGCAGTCGATCAGGGTTCGGTTGTATCCTATGTTCATAATGCCATCTCTGATGGCATGGGTAAAATTGGTGTTTTGGTGGCGCTATCCTCTACGGCTAGTGATGATGTGCTGCAAAGCCTTGGTAAGCAAATAGCTATGCATATTGCTGCGACAGCGCCGGCTAGCCTAAGCGAAGATGATCTTGATCCTGAATATGTAGCCCGTGAGCGTCAGGTCTTGGTTGATCAAGCTGTGCAATCTGGCAAGACACCTGAAATTGCTGAAAAGATGGTAGAAGGCCGCATGAAAAAATTCATGAAAGAGGTCGTTTTGTTAGAGCAGGTATTTGTCATGGATGGTGAGACTGCTGTCAGCCAAGTCATTGAAAACGCTGCTAAAGAAGCAGGGGCACCTATTACCTTGACGGCTTTTGTCCGTTTCAAACTGGGTGATGGCATTGAAAAGGAAGAAAAGGACTTCGCTTCTGAGGTCGCTGAACAACTTGGGCGGTGATTTCTCCCTAGCCATCACGGGGTGAAATGCGTTAATCTTTGGCATCAGCGTGATGAAGTTGCGCTGGTGCTTTTTTTTAGGGACGACATTGTTTTGTGCCTAACCAATATAAGGGGAATATGATGACTGGAAATCTTGCCGCTCATAATTACAAGCGTGTTTTGTTAAAGATTTCTGGAGAGTCCCTGATGGGCGATCGCAGTTACGGCATTGATCCCAACATGGTTGCCCGTACCGCAGAAGAAATTAAGACCGTCAGGGATCAAGGAATTGAGATTTGCCTCGTTATTGGCGGCGGTAATATTTTTCGTGGAATTTCAGTGGCAGCATCTGGAATGGAACGCGCCACTGGTGATTACATGGGAATGCTTGCCACGGTCATGAATGCGCTGGCAATGCAAAATGCTCTCGAAGATATCGGTGTGGATACAAGGGTGCTCTCAGCGCTTCCTATTAGTGCGGTTTGTGAGCCTTATATCCGTCGGCGAGCCAAACGCCATATCGAAAAAGGCCGGATTGTTATCTTTGCCGCTGGAACTGGAAATCCATTTTTCACCACTGATACCGCCGCCGCGTTACGCGCCACAGAAATGAATTGTGATTTGATCCTGAAAGGGACGCGGGTTGATGGAGTTTATTCAGCTGATCCAGAAAAAGACCCGAATGCCATACATCACCCACATTTGACCTATATGGATGTATTGTCGCGAGATCTTGGGGTCATGGATGCTTCAGCCATTTCGCTGGCACGGGAAAATGAAATCCCAATGATTGTATTTTCGATCGAAAAACAAGGCAGTTTTGAGCGCGTCTTGAGGCATGAAGATAAATACACGCTGATTACAGACTGATAAGGAGATAAAGGCATGAGCTTAAATCTGGATGATACCCAACGGCGTATGCAGGGCGCCATCGCGGCCCTAGAAACTGAGTTTCAAGGCCTAAGAACTGGTCGCGCGTCTGCTGGTATGCTTGAGCCTATTACGGTAGATGCTTATGGGGCAAAAATGCCGATTAATCAGGTTGGGAATATTTCCGTGCCTGAATCTAGGATGCTGACGGTTCAGGTTTGGGACCAATCAATGACTGCCGCTGTTGAGAAAGCGATCCGGGAATCAGATTTAGGGCTTAACCCCCAAGCAGAAGGCAGTTTGATCCGCATACCAGTGCCAGATTTATCTTCTGAACGGCGTGAAGAATTAGCCAAGGTTGCCGGCAAGTATGCCGAAGCAGCACGGGTATCTATTCGCAATGTGCGCCGTGATGCTATTGAGCAAGTGCGAAAAGGCGAAAAAGATGGCGATTATGGTGAAGATGAACGCCATGGTCTGGAAGCAAAAATTCAAAAACTTACCGATGAAAATGTCAGCAAAGTTGATGAATTGCTTGCGAATAAAGAAAAAGATATCAAAACCGTTTAACTGAGTTAGTAATGAAGAACGCTGTACCGCATCATCTGGCCATCATTATGGATGGAAACCGCCGCTGGGCAAGCCTTCGTGGCCTGCCAGCAAAGGCAGGCCATATGCAGGGCGCAACAGTGGTTGAAACGATTACAGAACACGCCCATAACTGCGGTATTTCATGGCTAACTCTGTTTGCGTTTTCAACGGAAAACTGGAAGCGTCCAGAAAAAGAAATCACAGATATCTTTAGCGTATTCCGTTATTTTCTGGATCGTAAAGGGCAGAAGCTTATTGATAAAAATATGCGCTTGCGTGTGATTGGTGATACCTCGCGCTTTCCAACCCGAATTCAACGTTTAGTTCATGATCTGGTTTATCGGTCAGAAGAAAACACCGGCATTAATCTTACCGTTGCTCTTAATTATGGGGGGATGACGGATATGGCCCAGGCAGCACGCCAGATAAGCGCTGATGTAAAAGCTGGTAAACTGAATGAAGAAGATATTAACCCAGAAATTGTTAAAGCCAATTTGGAAACAGCTCATCTTCCGCCGATTGACCTTCTCATTAGAACTAGCAATGAAAAGCGTATTTCAAACTTTATGCTTTGGGAATTGGCCTATGCAGAGATGAGTTTTGTTGTACCCCTCTGGCCTGATTTCACCCCAGCAGAATTAGATAAGGTACTGTTGGATTATAGCGAGAGAGAAAGGCGTTTTGGCGGTGATGCTGGGATGTCTGACACAAAAACCGGATCAGCAGGCTAACCAAGAATGAGAGCAGAGTGTGTTAACTAATGATCATGTATCAGAAGGAAACCTTTAGCCGCCTGATCACCGCTGTTATTCTGCTTCCCCTATTGCTGGTGCTGATGATGGGCGGTGTTCCGGCCATGGTATTGGCTCTAGGTTTTGTTCTCTTTATGGCATGGGAATTATTCCTTTCAGTCAGGAATGACCGCATTGATGGGCTCTCTTTTCTTGCTTTATTAACTATTGGGCTTCCTGCCCTTTTTGCTTTTCTGGGCATAAAGCTGGAGTGGCAAATAGCGCTCCTTCTAATGATCCAGACTGTTGCCTGGTCTATGATTGTGGTTATGGCTTTTTTTGTTTTCCGTCATGTCTCTGGTATGGTCATGATGTTAGGTCTTTCTGTACTAGGCTGGTCGCTGGTTCAGTTATTGGCTTTAGAAAATGGCGGTGTATGGCTTGCGCTTTGTCTGTTGACGGTGGCTGTGGTTGATACCATGGGTTATCTTGCTGGGCGCCAATTTGGTGGGCCAAAATTATGTCCAGCGATTAGTCCCGCCAAAACTTGGAGCGGGGCTATAGCAGGTTTGATCTTTAGCCCTTTGCCCTTTGCCATTTATAGCTTCTGGTATGATAAACCCCTGTGGCCTGCGCTTTTTGCGCTTGGGGTAGGGGCCATATCTATTTTTGGGGATTTGATGGAATCATGGTTTAAGCGCCGCCATCAGATCAAGGATATTGGACGAATTTTGCCGGGTCATGGCGGTCTTCTCGACCGATTTGATGGCTCTGTGTTGGCGGTTCCTTTGCTTTATGCCCTGCTGAAAATGGGGTGGATGGGATGAAAGATGGGGGCAAGAAATCGCTAGCGGTACTGGGGGCAACGGGGTCTATCGGACGTTCGGTTCTCGATATTGCTGGGCGCTATCCTGACCAATATGATATCGCTGTTCTTGCTGCTCATCATAATGCCGAAGCGCTAGCTGAATTGGCTCTCCGCCATCGTCCCCGCCATGTGGTTTTGACAGGATCAGATGCGTTCCCGTTGTTGCAGTCACGCCTTTCAGGAACTCAAATCCGCCTTCATCAAGGGGATGCGTCATTGCTGTCTTGTCTTGATGAAGATATTGATCTGACAGTGAATGGCATAAGCGGTATTGCTGGTCTTTTGCCAAGTTTAAGGGTGCTTGAAAATGGCGGGACACTTGCCATTGCTAATAAGGAATCACTAGTGGCGGCAGGGACACTTATCAAAGAGACTTGCCGACTTCATAACGGGGTCATTTTGCCAACAGATTCGGAACATAACGCTATATTTCAGGTATGGCGTGATCGGCATGTTAAAGCAATCAAGCATATTGTTCTGACCGCATCAGGAGGACCGTTTCTTAGCACCCCAATTGAGGATTTTCCCCATATCACAGCTGAGCAGGCCTTACGTCATCCCCGATGGTCAATGGGCCCAAAGATAAGTATTGATTCGGCTACCATGATGAATAAAGGCCTTGAGATCATTGAGGCTTGTGTGCTTTTTGATTTGCCCGAGCATCAGGTTGAGGTGAGGGTACACCCCCAATCGGTTATTCATGGTATGATTACATATTCTGATGGGAGCACAGTAGCGCAACTTGGGCCTGCGGATATGCGGGTGCCATTATCATATGTTCTGGCTTGGCCTGATCGATTGCCATGGTTGGAAGACTCCGAGGATACGGATGATCATCCGGTTCTAGATTTTTCGCA
>Ga0181580_10005729_pt1 | contig 10084 bp, 10 predicted proteins | sample 071ome_23_FD_132413 | JGI IMG/M metagenome (GOLD analysis project Ga0181580, IMG submission 132413) | Coastal salt marsh microbial communities from the Groves Creek Marsh, Skidaway Island, Georgia - 071403BT metaG (megahit assembly) | ecosystem: Environmental > Aquatic > Marine > Intertidal...
ATTAATGATAATGATATATCAAAACAAACTGATGAAATTATAAAAAATAGAGAGCTTTTAATAAAAGAGTTGTTAAAAATTAATAATATAACAGTATTTAATAGCGCAACAAATTTTGTATTATTTAGACTAGAAAATAAATTAGCAAACGATGTGTTTGAAAAACTTATTAATCAAAAGATTCTTGTAAAGAATATGTCCAATACGAGAAGTCTTAATAATTGCTTAAGGGTAACTGTCGGTACAAAAAATGAAAATGAATTGTTTATACAATCTTTGAAAAATTCAATTATTTAAAAATATTTTCAACAAAAAAACTTTTCAATATGATAGAATACAGAAAAAAATTGATGTGCGGTGAAATAAGGAAATTTACGAATGTCTAACGACAATCCTGACAATAGTAGAAGAAAATTTTTAACAGGTAGCCTTACCTTTGTCGGCGGCACAGGCGCTGCAGCAACGCTATGGCCTTTCTTGTCCTCGATGGCGCCTAGTAATAAAGCAAAAGCAGCTGGTGCGCCAGTAAAAGTTGATATTAGTGGTCTTAAAGAAGGCGAGAAAATTGATCTGATATGGAGAAAAAAACCTATTTGGATTGTCAAGAGATCAAAAGATATGCTTGAAAGTATTGATACTAATGACGCAAAACATAAAGATCCGCTTTCAGAAAACCTAGAACAACAGCCGGATTTTGCAAAAAATAAGTATAGGTCATTGAAACCTGAAATTCTTGTATTAGAGGGAGTTTGCACTCATTTAGGATGCAATCCTGCATATAAACCTGATACCACTGATACATCTCTTGGAAAAGATTTTAAAGGTGGATTTTTTTGTGCTTGTCACGGTTCAAAATTTGATTTCGCTGGAAAAGTATCGAATGGAAGTCCTGCGGGCGCAAATCTAAAAGTACCTCCATATAGATTCGAAAATGAAAATACAATAATTGTTGGAGAATTACCAGCAAATAAATTAGAAGAAATAGGGTAAAAAATGAGTGAGAAAAATCAATCATCTGGTGTTATAGGTTGGATAGACGAAAGACTTCCTATTTTAAGCTTTATTAAAGATCACTTAACTCATTACTATGCTCCAAAAAATTTCAACTTTTGGTACTTTTTTGGATCATTAGCTTTCCTAATTTTATTTTTACAAATTTTCACTGGTATCTTTCTAGCAATGCATTACAAGCCCGATGCTAAACTAGCATTTGATTCTGTAGAATTTATAATGCGAGATGTAAATCTCGGGTGGTTAATTAGGTATATGCATTCTACGGGTGCCTCGGCTTTTTTTATTGTTGTATATCTTCATATGTTTCGGGCTTTGATGTATGGGTCATTTAAAAAACCTAGAGAATTAATATGGCTATTTGGTGTTTTTATATACGTAGCGTTAATGGCTGAAGCTTTTATGGGATATTTACTTCCTTGGGGACAAATGTCTTATTGGGGAGCACAAGTAATTATTAATTTATTTACAACAATACCTTTTATTGGTCCAGAATTAGGAGTTTGGATAAGAGGAGATTATGCAATTTCAGATCCTACACTTACAAGATTTTTTGCTCTCCATATTGTAGCAGTGCCTATGGTAATTCTGCTTTTGGTAATTCTTCATTTATCAGCTTTGCATACAGTAGGATCAAATAATCCTGATGGTGTTGAAATTAAAAACAATAAGGATGAAAGTGGAGTGCCATTAGACGGTATACCGTTTCATCCATATTATACAGTTAAAGATTTTGTTGGAATGGGAGTATTTTTATTTTTGTTTGCTTTAACAGTTTTTTATGTTCCTGAGATGGGAGGTTACTTTTTAGAACATGCAAATTTTATTCCTGCAAACCCGTTAGTTACACCTGAACATATAGCTCCAGTTTGGTATTTTACACCATTTTATTCAATATTAAGAGCAATACCTGACCCAGCATTTGGCGCACTTGCAATGGCTCTTTCTATTTTATTTTTATTCTTTTTGCCTTGGATTGACAAGAATCCAATAAAGTCAATTAGATATAGAAGTATTTTATTTAAAATTAATCTTTTCATTTTTGTAATTGGCTTTTTAATTTTAGGTTATTTAGGAGTCAAAGCTCCTACACCTTTATACAACGCATTAGCGTTGAGATTTAGTGAAATGTATTTTATCTTTTTTGCTTTGCTTTATTTTTATAGTACAACTAGAAATAGTACTTTTTCATACTTATTTTCGGGAATAATTCTGTCCTTTATAATAGCTTATGACATTCTAAGGATAAATAGTGATAATTATGCAATAGTTTTAATTGGTTTATTATCAGTATGTTTGTTTGTTTTATTCATGACACTTTCACCATTATATACCTCATTAAATAAAGAAAAAGAGGTCCCTGATAGAGTTACAGGTTAATTTAATGCGATCAAGTAAAATAATTTTCTTAATATTTTTAATAGCTTTTTGTGGAAAGGGGATGGCAGCTGCTCAAAAATCAGAAATATTATTAGACTATAAACCTAGAGAAAATATTAATAACAAAGCTTCTCTTCAAAGAGGTGCAAAATACTTTGTCAATTATTGTAGTGGCTGTCATTCTCTAAAATATATGAGAATGAATACTTTGGCCGAAGATCTTGGTATTGAAGAAGAAATATTTGTTAAGAATTTAGTTTTTTCAAACAAGAAGATAGGCGAAACAATGACTAAATCTATGAGTGACAAAGATGCTGAAAATTGGTTTGGGGCAATACCGCCAGATTTAAGTTTGACTGCTAGATCAAAAGGTTCAGATTACATCTACTCATTGTTAAATACATATTATATAGATAATTCATCAATCACGGGTTACAACAATTTGGCATATCCAAACACTTCTATGCCACATATTCTTGCAAAACTCCAAGGTGAGCAAAAACTAGTTTTAGATTCAAATAATAAGTCAAAAAATTTAGAAAAAATATCAGTAGGCTCTAAAAATGAAGAAGAATATAAGCAAATAACTAACGATATTACTAATTTTTTGATATATGTTTCGGAACCTGCAAAACTAAAAAGACACTCAATGGGTTTTTGGGTTCTTTTGTTTATATTCATTTTTGGTGTATTAGCGTATTATACTAAAAAAGAATTCTGGAAAGATGTTCATTAAAAAAAAATAGGTAAAAACTATGCATACTATGACCTTATACTCTGATCCAAGCTGCGCCCAATCTCATAGAGTAAGAATTGTTTTGGGAGAAAAAGATTTAGTCTTTAATGTAGTGAATGTTTTTCAAGGAGAGAATAATGAGGATCTCATAGCTTTAAACCCAAATAATACAACACCAACATTTGTTGATAGAAATTTGGTTTTATATGAGTCAAGAGTAATTATGGAGTATCTTGATGAAAGATTCCCGCATCCACCATTAATGCCTGTTGATCCTGTAGTGAGAGCAAAAACTAGAATGGTTCTGCATTATATTGAGAAAGATCTTTATGGCTTGCTTGAAGATTTAAAATCTAGCGGAGAAAAAAAATCTGCTACAGCTAAAGAAAATTTAAAAAATAATTTAATGTTATCTTTAGACTTTTTACAGGGAAAAAAATATTTTTTAAGCGATGATTTTAGTATTGTTGATTGTAGTATGGCTCCAATTTTATGGAGATTACCTGAGTATGAGATAGAGTTACCAAAAAGTGCAGCCCCGATATTAAAATATGCAGATCGTTTGTTTCAAAGAGGTTCTTTTATAGAAAATTTATCAGAACAAGAAGAAGAAATTAGAAATAATTCTTAAATAGATTTATTAGGATTTAATATATTTTTAGGATCAAATTGTTTTTTTATATTTTTCATTAAATCAAGAGTTTTTTTATCAATTTCTTTTACTATATACTCTTTTTTTATTATTCCAATTCCATGTTCACCACTTATATTTCCATCGAGATTTAATACTAAATCAAATATATCATTTAAGCATTTTTTAGTTTTTTCAGATTCTTTTTCTTTGACAGTATCAAAAAGTAAGTTTACATGTATATTACCATTTCCAGCGTGGCCAAAATTAACCATCTTTATAGTATATTTTCTTGATATATCTTCTAGACTTTTTAAAAGTTTAGCTAAGTTCGAAATGGGAACCGCAATATCTTCATTAATTTTATATTTGCCAACTTCTCTTAATGCTGGTGATAAAGATTTTCTTGCAGACCACAAATCTTCTATTTCTTTTTTATTATTAGCTATGGTTATACTATTATGTTTATTTTTTTTTATTACTTTTATAATTTTTAGCAGAGCGAAGTCTATATAATCATCATCTCCATCTATCTCTAAAAGAACAGCATACTTTGCTTTATCTGAATAATGATTTTTTTTGATTTTATTAATAAGTATAATAGCCTCACTATCTATAAATTCTAATTTATATGGTACATCAGGCTGCGTCATAATTTTTATAATTGTTTCTGAAGCGTCAGTAATGTTATTAAATGTTATCTCAATAGTTCTAATTGCATTATTTAAAGGTGTTATTTTAAGAGTTGCCTCTGTCATAATTCCTAGAATGCCCTCAGAACCAGTAAATAATCTTGTTAGATCTAATCCAACAACTCCTTTTGAGGTTTTTACGCCAGTTTTATATATTTCTCCTGTACCAGAAATAAATTCTAATCCTAAAATATTATCCCTAGGAGTCCCATACTTAATTGCTCGGGGACCAGCGCTATTATTTGCAATATTGCCCCCAATAGTAGAATATTCTTGACTAGATGGATCAGGGCCCCAAAAAAAATTTTCTTTTTGGAGTTCTATTTGTAAATCTTTATTTATAACTCCTGGCTGCACTATAGAAAACTTATTTTTAGTATTGATTTCTATAATTTTATTCATTTTTTCAAGAGATAATACAATTGAATTATCAGTTGGAACTGAACCGCCTGTGTTTCCAGTGCCTCTACCTCTTGGAGTTATAGGTAAATTATTTTTGTAACAATAAGATACAATATTTTTTATTTGCTCTTTAGTTGCAGCAAACAAAACGCAATCCGGAGTAACGTGCATTTTGCTATTATCATATCCATATGCCCAACAATCTCCAGGGTCAGAAAAAACATAATTTTCTGGTAATAATTTTCTAAAATATTTGATATGTTTATAATCTATCATTTCTTAAAAAGGAATTTCTTTAGCAATGCCGTTCTTAAATTGAACTATAATTAGATCTCTTCTAATTTTATTATATTTATTAAGTCGAAGATAACCACTATTTCCTAATAAATATCTATCAGGTTGATTTTTTAGGTTATCAATATTATATAAAATTTTAATTGAATCCATCCCTAGAGCGACAAATCTTAATAAACTTCTTTTAGAAATATTATTTATAAGACTGCTTTTTAGTTCTTTATTTTTGTTATTATAAAGCCAAGGTATATCACAAAACTTAATATCATTTAAATCTTCATTTGTTTTTTTATCTAAAACTCCATTATAAATATGTGATGTAGAGTAGAAGGGTATGCTCTCTGCAAAATTAAAATTAAATTGTGGCTTGATTCTTCTCATGTCTTCTGAATTTCCAACAGAGAAAATTGATTGAAGATCGTTAGCAATATATGGCTTATATTCAAGCTTGATATTTAATATGGTTTGAATATTATTTTTTCTTTTTATGCTTTCTTTTATTTTTAATAAATTTAAAACTAAATTATTTATTTTTTCACTATCTTCTTCATAACTAATTTTATCAATTATTTTTCCACCTAATTCAAGATATCTTTTAGAGAAAGAGTTAGAAATTCTTTGCCCCCATTCATTTTTTGGAAAAAGTAATGAAGCATTATTATTTCCATCAATTATAGCTTTTTCAGCAATACATAACGCCTCATCTTCTGGAAGTAAACCAAATTGATATAAATATTTATATGGCTTTTCTAGATCACTTGAATAGTTCAAGGTTAAAATTGGAATAGATTCTTTTCCATAATTTAAAATTTTAGATATTTGTTTTTTTTGAAGTGGTCCAATAATGAAATCTATATTTTTAGATATTATTTCACTATAAGTATCTTTAATAGAAAAATCTCCACCTGTGTCATAAATAAATAACTCTGGTTTATTGATAGACATACTGTTTGCTATTTCATTTTCTATTCCTTCTAAAATAGCTTTACCAATCTTAGAAAATTTACCTGTCATCGGTAGTAAAATGCCTATTTTATTTATAACTTTTATATTTATTAGTTCTATGGGCTCTTTTTGCATTAGAAGCTCATCAATATTTATTTGTGTCTTTGTATTTTCGCTTTTAGGATCATCTTCCTTAACATAATCGTTATCTGCTATAATTCTATTTGAAATTTTATTACAGCCGTTAAGCAACAAGCTAAAAAAAATGATTAAAAAACAATATAATACTTTATTCCTTAATAATGGTTCAAAATTTTGCATAATAGTAAATTAAAAAAAAATATATTTGGTACATTATATGTTGTTGCGACACCAATTGGTAATATTAATGATATCTCGTTTAGAGCAATAGATATTTTGTCAAAGGTTGATTTGATTGCGGCAGAGGATACAAGACATAGTAAAAAACTCCTGACTAATTTTGGTATAAATACAAAAGTAATTAGCTACCATAAATATAACGAGTTAGAAAAGTGTGATCAAATACTAGACTTAATTATAAAGGGAAAAAATATTGCTTTAATTTCAGATGCAGGAACACCAGGAATATCTGATCCTGGAGATACAATAGTATCAAAGGCACATAAAAAAAATATTAATGTATCACCTATTCCTGGTGCTTCTTCGGTAATAGCAGCTTTATGCGTTAGTGGTTTTGCTTCCAAGGATTTTAAATTTACTGGTTTTCTCCCTAAGAAAAAAATTCAAAAAATTGAATTTTTGAAAAAAAATATTAATAAAAATTATTCTTTAGTTTTTTTTGAATCGCCAAAAAGAGTAATCAAGACCCTTGAAGATTTAAAAAATATTTATAATGGAGCAGAGATTATAATTACAAGAGAGATTACAAAAATATATGAAGATATTGGTTCTGATTCAATTGATAATTGGATAGATTTATATAGGAATGACCAAGAAAAGGTCAAAGGCGAATTTGTTTTCATAATTCCTAAGGTTGAACAAACAAAAAATACGCTTTCTGAAAATACAGTAAAAGATTTTTTACAGCTATTATTAAAAAATAGTATTTCTTATAAATCTGCCGTTCAAATTACATCTAAGCACTATGATTTGAATAAAAATATGATATACAAAAAATACATGTATCTTGCAAAAGATTAGTTTTTATTATTTAATTAACACTGAGTCGACTGTGTAATCGCTTTGATTTCAAAGAGGAAAGTCTGGGCTCCATAGAGTAGAGTGCCAGGTAATACCTGGGAAGTGTGAACTTACGGAAAGTGCAGCAGAAAATAAACCGCAATGAAAATTGTAAGGGTGAAAAGGCGAGGTAAAAGCTCACCGCAATAATAGTAATATTATTGGCAAGGCAAACCCCACTTGGAGCAAGGCCAAATAGAAAAGCCATAGTGTTACTCGCACTGCTTTTGGGTAGGCTGCTAGATATGCTTGGTGACAAGCATACAAGATTAATGATTACATTTAACAGAACCCAGCTTATAGGTCGACTCATTCACTTAATTTTAATTTTTTATACTTAATGTTATTTATTAAGTTTCTCTTATAATGATATGATTTGTACTATACTTTTTTTTATAAAAAATCTGTAAGTTATTGAGTCTTATAGAAAAATCTTGACAATAATCTTAATTGTTGCATTATTGTGGCTAATTGTGGGAATTTGTGGGGATTTATAGAAAATGTTTAAAGGAATTAGTCATTTAAGCGTTGATATTAAAGGAAGGGTGTCAATGCCCCAAAGATACAGGCCGGTATTTTGTTCTAAGAACAAATGCAAGCTGGTTATAACCGCTGACAAAGACAAATGTTTATTAATTTATACATTGGCAAATTGGTCTACTATTGAGAAAAAATTATCCAATCTTCCATCGTATAATAAAGAAGCAAGATTTGTTCAAAGATTATTAATAGGGCATGCAACTGAATCTGAAATTGATTCACAAGGAAGATTTTTGATACCCAACCCTTTAAGAGAATATGCCAACATTCAAAAGAAAACTATATTACTTGGTCAGGGTAATAAATTTGAATTATGGTCAGAAAATATTTGGAATATGAATATGAAAAATTGGCTAAATAATAATGAAAATGATGATTCGAATAATCATGCGCTTAATGAACTTAAATTATAGGTTGACAGCATGAATTTAATACATAACCCAGTGATGCTTAATACGGTAATAAAAAGTTTAAATATAAAAGACGGTGGAACCTATGTTGATTGTACTTTCGGAAGAGGAGGACATTCAAAGTATATTTTAAAAAATATAGGAAAAACAGGTAAATTAATAGCCATAGATAAGGACGAAGAAGCAAGAAAATATGCTCTAGATAATTTTTCTCAAGATAAAAGATTTATTTTCGAAAAAAATAGCTTTAGTAATTTAGTAAGTATTATTGAAAAGCATAATGAATCAAAAAAAATAAATGGGATACTTTTAGACTTAGGAGTATCCTCACCACAATTAGATAATCCAAAAAGAGGATTTAGTTTTATAAAAGAAGGACCAATTGATATGCGAATGGATACAAAAAATAAACTTACTGCTTTACTATGGTTAAAAGAAGAAAATGAAGATGCTATTGCAAATATTTTAAGACTTTATGGCGAAGAAAAATATGCCTATAAGATCGCAAGATCTATTAAAAGAGCGATAGAAAACAATCAATTAAAAACAACAATAGATTTATCAAAAATAATTAGTGAATGCTATCCAAGAAGTAAGAGATACAAGAAAAATCCTGCGACAAAAAGTTTTCAAGCAATAAGGATATTTATTAATAAAGAATTAGAAGAATTAGAAAAGGTATTAAACGAATGTCTGAATGTCATAGCATTAGGGGGTCGCATAGTTGTTATAAGTTTTCATTCTCTTGAAGACAGAATTGTAAAAAATTTTATAAATAATCAATCAATTGCTAAAAACGTACCTAGTAATTTACCTATAATTAATTTTGGAAAGAAACTAAATTTAAAAAAAATAAAAATACCATTACATGCAACAAAAGAAGAAATTTTACAGAATGTTAGAGCAAGAAGCGCGAAAATAAGAGTGGCTGAAAAAATATGAGTAATTTTAAAATTTATACAATAGGATTTCTTATAATTTTAAATATAGCTTTTTCTTTTGGAATAGTTTTAATAGAGCATTTGACAAGATCACAGTATAGACAGTTGCAATATTTCTCAAATCAAAAATATGAGCTAAGAAATGAATGGAAAAAAGCTAGAATTGATCAAAGTATTTACGCTTCGTTCAGCAAGATTGAAGAAAATGCAAAAATATCTTTAAAAATGTCTTTACCTAAAAATAGGAAATTAATATATATAAATGATTAATTTAAAAAACATAAATAGAGCAGACGCAATAATTTTTATAATGATTATTGCTGTCTCAATTATCTTATTTAGATGTATTAATTTACAGTATACAGATACAAAAAAATACTCAAATCTAATTGAAGATAGAGAAATTAAAACTCATATAATTAAAACAAGTAGAGGTACTATTGTGGATAAAAATAATAATATCTTAGCTGAAAGTATCCCAATGAATTCCTTGATAGTTATAGATACAGAAAAATTTTTTCAAGATAAAGTAGCTATAAAAAAGTTAGCATCAATTCTTAATATAAAAGTTGAAAGTGTCTATAAAGAACTCGAAAATAAAGAAAATAAAAAATTCAGTTATATAAAGAGCGCAAGACTCTTGTCAAATGAAAAAGTAAAAAAAATAAAAAATTTAAATTTATCAGGTATAACTTTTATAAAAGAGTATAAAAGATATTATCCAGAAGGAGAGGTGTTAGCATCATTGGTTGGTATGACTGACTCTTATCATAATGGTCAAATGTGTATAGAACTTTCATTTGACGAGATCTTAAAAGGTAGAGATGGTAAAAATATAGTTGTAAAAGATAAAAATGGTAAAATTGTTGACGAAATTAAAC
>Ga0181580_10005731_pt1 | contig 10082 bp, 9 predicted proteins | sample 071ome_23_FD_132413 | JGI IMG/M metagenome (GOLD analysis project Ga0181580, IMG submission 132413) | Coastal salt marsh microbial communities from the Groves Creek Marsh, Skidaway Island, Georgia - 071403BT metaG (megahit assembly) | ecosystem: Environmental > Aquatic > Marine > Intertidal zone...
ACTGATTATATTGATTTATACCAATTGCATGAAATGGATGACTCTACTCCAATTGAGGAAACTGGTTTAGCACTAAAAAGACTTATTGAAGTTGGAAAGATTAGATATGTAGGGGTATCTAACTTCAATGAAGAAACAATCAAGAAATTAATGAACATTGTCCCAGCAGTATCAACTCAATCCGAATATAACTTAATTAAAAGGTCTATCGAAAATGATTTTTTAAAATTTTGCAAAGACTCTAAATTAGACCTTTTAACTTATAGCCCTCTTCATAGGGGAATTCTATCTGGAAAGTTTGCCTCAAATGTTTCTTTTAAAAAGGATGATAATAGATTTTATGATGAAGAATTTCAAGGCGAGAAATTTCAAAAAAATTATAAATCAGTAGAGTTGTTAAAAGAAATTGCTATCGAGCTCAATACTTCACCAACTGAATTAGCAATTAGTTGGATTCTTCACAATGAATTAAGTCCAATAGTTATTTGTGGAGCTAGAAACCCAACTCAACTTAAAAACATAATAATTGGTAGTTGTTATAGCATGTCAAAGAGTTTGTATAATAGAATAAGTTCAATTTTTAATTAGACATTTATTTATGAGAAAGACTATTAAGTTTGGTAAAAAAATCTTAACAGAGGATTCAGGTACTTATATTATTGCTGAGGCTGGAATTAATCATTCAGGAGACTTTTCTCTTGCCGAGAAGATGATTGAAGCAGCTTCCAATACGGGTGTAGATGCGATTAAATTTCAGGCATTTAATACAGAAGAAAGATTTAAGAATGATCCCGCTGCAATAGATTTTGTAAAACCTGCGGAGCTCAGTTTTACGCAACTGAAAGATCTCGCAGAAATTTGTAAGAAAAATAATTTAACCTTTTTTTCTACCGCGTTTGATAGTTTGAGCGTTAAATTTCTTATGGATATAAATGTGCCAGTTTTTAAAGTTGCCTCCTGTGATATTGCTAATGAAAGGCTATTGAATGAAATTGCAGAGACAAATGTACCGACAATTATTTCCTCTGGAACTGCAAATATCGATGAAATTAGAAGAGCCCTAGATATTTTTACTAAAAAGAATTCATCTATGGCTCTTCTTCACTGCGTATCTTCCTATCCTTTAGCAGACGAAAATGCAAACTTAAAAGCAATTCACAATTTAAAGGCTGAATTAGGATGTTTGATTGGTTACTCAGATCATTCAAAAGGTATAGATATTCCAATTTCTGCTGTTTTTGCAGGGGCAAAAATTATTGAAAAACATTACACTTTATCCAAAGAATTGAAAGGAATAGATTGGGAGGTATCAGCAAATCCTGATGAATTTATTGACATGGTGAAAAAAATTAGACAAGCTGATTTGATTCTTGGAAATGGATTTATTGGTTGCTCAGATTGTGAACAAGAGGAGTTGGAATATAGGCGACAAATTCGTGATTCGCAAATCTAAATTTCTACCAGGTAATAATAAAAAAATTATTTTCTTCCGAGTCGATGGCGGCAAATCCAATGAGATTGGCACTGGTCATGTCATCAGATCAATTACACTTGCCTCCAAGCTTAATAAAAATTTTAGACCTATTTTCCTAAGTAACGAATCTGATCTATACTCCTATGGGCATGATCAAATTAGAAAATTTAAATTTGAATTGGTTCTTCTAAGTGAAAATTCATGGGTTAAGAGTTTTGTTGAAAATATAAAAAAGTTCCAACCAAGTTTTCTTGTTATTGATTTGTATCAATATAATAATTCTGACTTGAGTCAAATAAGAAAAAATTCCAGAGCAAAAATTATGACTTTTGACCACTTTAAGCCTCATAACTATTTATCTGATTTTCCTATTAATGCAATTATTACAAAAACTGAAAATAACTATGAAGGCCTAAAATACATGGTTTTACCCAAAATGGAAAGTAATCGCTTTGCGCAAAAAGTCTCCAATGTATTTGTTTCTTTCGGGGGTTTTGACTATTTAAATCTCACTAAGAAATTTCTAAAAGCTTTTATAAAATTTCAAGATCGAATTATTTTTAATATAGTTGTTTCAGAGATATACAAATCTGATTTAATTTTTAAACAAATAAAACCATATAAAAATGTTAGGCTTCATGTCCAACCCAGAGAATTCAATAAACTTTTGACTAATTCTGATTTGGCTATAATTTCGGGAGGATTAACTATGTTTCAAGCTATTTCCTCCCGTGTGCCCTCTATTGTTATCTCCCAATATGAACATCAAGACATTACTGCTAAAGATTTCCATGAATATGGAGCCTATCTTTATTTGGGACGTGGTGAGAATGTTGCACAAGAAACTTTAGAAATTTCTATGTCAACTCTAATAAATGATAGTGCTAAGAGATATTGTTTGCATAAAAATTCTCAAGAACTGATTGATGGAAAAGGTGCAGAAAGGTGTCTGGAATTAATAGAATCAAATTCATAGTATGAAAGGAGTAATACTTCAGCCTAATTACATTCCATGGTATGGATATTTTGAATTAATTAAAGAAGCTGATATATTTGTTTTTTTAGATGATGTTCAATACACTAGGAGAGATTGGAGAAATAGAAATAAAATATTAACAAAGGATGGTGACGTTCAGTGGCTTACGGTGCCTGTTATTAAAGAGTCTAGAGATACACTTTTAATTAAGGAAACGAAAATTGACAATTCTCAAGATTGGGCAAAAAAACATTTTAGTACTTTAAAACAAAATTACAGTAATACCCCATATTGGCATGACTATTCGGACTTATTAAAACATTTATATAGTTTAAATTATGAAACCATCGATGACCTCGATATCTCATTTATCAAGTCAATTGCCAAAATATTAAATTTAGATACAAAATTTGTTAAGTCTTCGAGTTATGATTCAGTTGGAAGCAAAGACAATAAATTGGTTGATTTGTGTAAAAAAATTGGCATATCAACTTATATTAGTGGCCCTAGCGCTATGAATTATATTGACGAAAGAAATTTTGATCATAATAATATTCATTTAAGATACTTTGAATATAAAATGCTCACTTACAAACAAGTTCATTCAAAAATTTTTTTTCCGAACGTTACTGTACTTGATTTGCTTTTTAATTGTGGCGATAAAAGTTGCAAATATATTTAATAGATGCAAAAGAAAGACTTGATAAGAAAAGATTTCCTTATTTTTGGTAAACCCAAGATTTCGCAAGATGAAATTGATGAGGTTGTCGATAGCCTCAAATCTGGATGGATTAGCACCGGCCAAAAGGTTAAAAATTTTGAGAAAAAGCTAGAGAATTATCTAGGCATAGAAAATGTTTGCGCTACAAGCTCTTGCACTGCAGCACTTCATCTATCACTTTTAGCGTGTGGAATAGGAAAAGGAGATGAGATAATAACTACAGCAATGACTTTTACAGCTACAGCAAATGTTATTGAGCATGTTGGAGCGAAACCAGTTTTTGTTGATGTTGAAGAGAATGGTTACAACATTGATGTTGCAAAAATCGAAGAAAAAATAACCAATAAAACTAAAGCAATTATCCCAGTTCATTTTGCCGGTTATCCTTGTGAATTAGACAAAATTAACAAGATTGCAGGGAAATATAATCTCTATGTTATTGAGGATGCTGCGCACGCGTTTGGTACCAAATATAAAGGAAAATTTATAGGCGACTCTAGCAACTTTGTTTGCTTTAGTTTTTATGTCACGAAAAATCTTTGTACTGGAGAGGGTGGGATGGTTGTATGCCCCGATATAGAAACTGAGAACTTTGTTAGGGTTAACTCTCTTCACGGGATGAGTAAAGATGCATGGAAAAGATTTAGTCAGATTAGTTTGTCACATTATGATGTAACTCATGCTGGCTATAAATACAATATGCAAGATATTAATGCAGCTATTGGAATTCATCAGTTAAATAAGATTGATAACTTTACAAAACTAAGGCGGGAAATTGCAGATTATTATTTTGAATCATTAAATGATATTGATTCGATTGATTTGCCTTTTTCTTTAAGGGAAGAGCTTAATGGAAATTTTTGCACTTACCATTTGTTTCCAATCATTATTAAAAATCATATATCACTTAAAAGAGATGAAATTATGAGTCTAATTATGGCTGAAAACGTTGGTGTTGCTATCCATTATCATGCGGTTTATGAGCATTCTTTTTACAAAAGAAAATATAAAATAAATCCTAGTGATTATCCTAATTCAAAAAGAATTTCTGATTACGGTCTCTCCTTGCCGATGTCTAACTCAATGTCAATCTCTGATGCTGAAGACGTCGTGAAAGCAATAAAAAAAATCATGAAAGTATAGAGCTTTTTTATGAAGTTCGATATAAATCCTTCTGTTCCATTGTCTGCAAGCGACTCAAAGTTGCTCGACTCCTTCAGTGATCATATAATTAGAGAAATAAATTCTTTCACTGAAAAGCTATTCTCTACTGAAGTTAATTCAAGATTCTCATATTTAACCCCTGCCTTTTCGAGAAATTTTAGTCAAAATAATATTTTGGTTTTATTCACCAGAGTTTTCCTTTTAGAACAAAAAATTCAAAATGGCCAAACACCTTCAGAAGTTATTGTGGCTAATATGAAACAAAAAAAAATAATCTTGTCTCTTAAAAAAAGAACTAACTCTTCTTTTAAGATCACCATTCAAAATGACAAAAGAAATAGATTATTCATGTCGAACTTTTATAGAGCGCTATTGTGGGTTTTTAGTTCATTATTTTTGAAGATTTTCATTAAAAAAAAAACAACTGATGATTGCGAGATAGCAATAAGTTATTTTTTCCAACCTGACTCAATAGATAAGGATGGTAAGCATAAGGATAAATACTTTAACCTGCATCGTTACATTGCTAGAGACCCTCAAAATAAAAAATTTTTGATTTTGCCTTTTTTAACAAACTTTAATTCATTTAATGATTTCATTAATTTGACAAAAAATATAAGGAAAGCAAAGTTAAATTTTTTTTTCCAAGAATCCTATTTAACTCTTACAGATTACCTTAAAGTCCTTTGGAATTCATATCAAATCTGTTATTTTGATTACCAATACCCTGACATTTTTGGATATAAAGGTTCTGACTTATTAAAACAATCTAATTTAGATGTAGTATTTTCTCCTATGTTTTTAAGTCAACTTTCAAGATATTTCTTTTTTAAGAAACTTAAGCAAGAAGGAATGAGTATTAATTTCTTCATTACCTGGTTCGAAAACCAACAAATAGACAAGGCCACATCATTAGCTTTAAATGATTATTTTCCAAATGCTGATCATATAGGATATCAGGGATATGTTCCCTCGAAACAAGACATTCATCTTTTCCCAAAGAACTTTGAGTTTAATAAGGGAGTCTTGCCAAAAAAAATTGAAGTTATCTCAAAAGCAGTTTTTGATGTTTATTCGAATTATGGTTTAAAAAATATTTTACTTGGCAATGCTTATAGATATGAATACCTGCAAGACATAATGTTAAAGGGCGCTCCTCTAAGAAATACTATCTTTGTAGCCTTGCCAATTTCAGTAGATTTAAGCCTAGATCTAATTCAATTATTATCAGAAATAATCTCATTTGAAAAAAATAACTTTAATTTTTTATTAAAGATCCATCCTGTCATAAGAAAAAATAAGATTATTGCAAAAGCCTTAAAAGATTATAAAATTAGTAATGAGTTAATTACAGATAAAAAATTTTCCGAAATACATAACACCATTATGCTTATGATTTCTGCTGGCTTGTCGTCACTTCAAATTGAAGCCATAGCTTTAAATATACCAGTTGCAGTATTAAGTAATAATAAAGGGTTAACCCCTGATATTTCTGGAGTTGTTAAGGAAAAAATAAATAATAAGATTTTTTACAATAATATTGAATTATTTGATTATATTAGATCTATAAGTCAAAAGCCTTCAGAGGAGAGAAAAAAAGAATCAATATTAAATTTTGGCAAAAGAAAACTAACAATTTCAGATATTTTTCACAATAATCTTTAAATAGACTATTGCGCCCTAACTTATTATTGGAAGCTAAAAAAAGGTTAATATTAATGGAAATCTTTAAAAATAAAAAAGTATTAGTTACAGGCCATACTGGCTTTAAGGGAAGTTGGTTAGTAACTTGGTTACATCATTTGGGTGCAGATATATATGGCTTGTCTGATAAGATTGTCACCGAACCTAGCAACTTCAATGCTTCACAACTTCAAGATATTGTTAAAACTTTTTGGGTTAATATATTAGATCAAAATCTTGTTAAAGAGACTATAAAAAAAATTGAACCGGATTTTATATTCCATCTGGCTGCGCAGGCCCTAGTTGGACAGTCATATATTGATCCTGTTAATACTCTCCAAGTTAATTCTATTGGCACTGCAAATATTCTAGATTCTGTAAGAGAAATTCCAAAAAGAATAACCATTGTTATGATTACTAGTGACAAAGTTTACGATAATGTTGAATGGAAATGGGGTTACCGAGAAAATGATTTACTTGGAGGAAAAGACCCCTACAGTGCCTCAAAAGCAATGGCAGAACTAGCAATCAAATCTTATATCCATTCTTTTTTTTCAGATTCCAGTAAAAGAATAGCTATTACTAGAGCCGGCAATGTTATAGGCGGGGGTGATTGGGCAAAAGATAGAATTGTCCCTGATTGCGTTATGGCATGGTCAAGAAGTCAGCCAGTATTTATAAGAAATCCTAAATCTACTAGACCGTGGCAACATGTTTTAGAACCATTAGTCGGTTATCTTCTTCTAGCCGCTAAATTGCATTCAAGTGAAGATTATCATTCTCAGGCATATAATTTTGGACCAAATGCTATTAATAATTTCACAGTCATGGACTTGATACGAGAAATGTCGACCCTTTGGAATGGGTCTGAGTGGGTCGATGTCTCTGACAAAGAAAAGTCTTTTAGCGAAGCTCAATTATTGAAGTTAAACTGTGATAAGGCATTTAGTGATTTGAGTTGGCAGCCAGTGTTAAACTTTAAGGAAACCGCTGATTATACTGTTGAATGGTATAAAGAATTTTACGAATCAGAACGGTCTATGTTGAGTTTCTCTATTAGTCAAATCGAGTCATATATTAAGTTAGCAAAAAAAAGAAGAATAAATTGGGCTAATGAGTTCTGAAATTTTAATCACTCATGAAAGTAGAATTCCCACAATTGGTGGCGATGTACATCATGTTATAAAGAATAATAGCAATGGGTATAAAGGTTTTCAGGAGGCTTATTTTTCTCACATTAAGTTTAATTGCATTAAAGGTTGGAAAAGACATAATCAAATGACATTAAATCTTTCTGTAGCTTATGGAAAAGTGAAATTTGTTTTCTACGATAATAGAGAGTCAGAAGGAGAGTTTAATGAACTTATTCTATCCTCAGAGGAAAATTTAAGAGTAACTATTCCACCAAAAATTTGGGTTGCTTTTTGTGGACTGCATGAAGAATTTTCAGTCTTGCTGAATATTGCAGATATCCAACATGATCCCGACGAGATTGATAGAAAAGATTTAAGTTTTTTTAATTACAATTGGAGTTTGTGAAATGAAAGTGTGTATTCTTGCAGGAGGATTTGGTACTCGTCTAAGTGAGGAAACAGATCTCAAGCCCAAGCCGATGGTTGAAATCGGGCAAAAGCCCATAATATGGCATATAATGAAAATTTATTCTTCATATGGTTTCAACGAATTTGTAATACTTCTTGGTTATAAAGGCTATGTCATCAAGGAGTATTTTTCTAACTATTTTCTTCATCAAAGTGATGTTACTATCGACCTAAATAGCAATAGTTTTGAGGTTCACCAAAACACTTCAGAACCTTGGAAAGTCACTCTAATCGATACTGGTTATAACACTATGACTGGTGGAAGGATTAAACGAGCAAAAGATTTTCTTGGAAAAGAAGATTTTTTTCTAACTTATGGCGATGGTTTGTCCGATATCAATATAAAAGATTTATTGGATTTTCATCGCTCTCATAAAAAACTTTTAACACTTACAACTGTCCAACCTGCTGGCAGATATGGAGCTTTAAGCATTGATAAAAATGATTCTGTAACTCAGTTCACAGAAAAACCTCTTGGAGATGGATCTTGGATTAATGGAGGTTTTTTTGTTTGTAATCCTAAAATACTTGAATACATTGATGGAGACGATACTGTCTTTGAAGAATTCCCTTTGTCAAAAATTTCTCAAGATGGAGAACTAATGGCATATAAACATAACGGCTTTTGGGAATGTATGGATACATTAAGAGACAAAAACCATTTGGCAAAGTTATGGGATCTTGACACAGCCCCTTGGAAGAGGTGGTAAAGGAAAATGTTCTAATAACAGGTGGTTTAGGCTGCCTAGGTGGCGGACTTGCTCATCATCTTCTTAATGTTGGTTATCAGGTGATTATTGGCAGTAGTAGACCCAATGCTAAATTACCAATCAAACTTAAACAATGTTCTTTGGTATACACCGATTTTGATAATCTAGAGTCGCTTAACAAAGTGTGCTCAAAGATTAATATTGTTATACATTTGGCCACTGTGAATGCACAGCAGAGTGAGAAGGATCCAGAATATGCAAAAAGAGTTAACAGTATTGGAACTGACAACCTAATTCAGGCTAGTATTAGAAATAAAGTCAGGTATTTCTTATATTTTTCTACAGCACATGTTTATGGCTCCCCTTTAGTGGGACAAATTGATGAAAATAATAAACTCAGACCTGTACATCCCTATGCGATAACTCACAAACTTGCAGAGGACTTTTTGTTAAATGCAGCTCAGAACGGTATGATCAATAGTAATATCTTCAGACTATCAAATTCTATTGGACTGCCTTTAGTAAAAGAGGCTAACTGTTGGATGTTGTTTATAAATGACGTTTGCAGGCAAGCTGTAATTGATAGACGTATTGCGATTTATACTAATCCCAATGCTGAGCGGGATTTCATAACAATGAATTCTGTTTATGAAATTGTTGAGTACTTTTTAACTCACTACGCCAGTATTAATCAATCTATATTTAATGTAGGCAGCGGGACCTCATATACACTTTTACAAATGGCAGAAATAATTGTTAGTCGCTGCGAAGCTTTGTTTGGGTTTAGTCCAAAGATTACTTATGTAAAGGAGCGGTTCACTAAAAGTTCAAAACTAGTATATAAAGTTGATAAACTTGCTAAGGAAATGCAATATATTACTGATAACGATCCAAGACCTGCCATTGATGAGGTTTTGAAGTTCTGTCATGCTGAATATAATAAAACATGAATAAACCCTTTTTTTCTGTTGTAATTCCTACCTATAATAGGGCTGATATTTTGCCAAGATCAATAGATAGTGTATTGTGTCAGACCTATCAGGATTTTGAGCTTATTGTTGTGGACAATGGTTCTGATGATCATACGCAACAAAAATTGAAAGAAGCTTATCAGGATAGGCGACTAATTTATCATTATCAGCTTGGTAGTGGCTCTCCAGCCAGCCCAAGGAATACCGGAATCTCTCTGGCTAAAGGTCAGTGGGTTTGTTTATTAGACTCTGATGACAAATGGCATGAGGATAAACTTCAATCTGTTTTTAATGCTATTCAGAATAATGTTGGCGCACAAGTGGTTTGTCATAATGAATGGATATATGACGAAAAAACTGGCCAGACGATCAAGTTGCTTAAGTACGGTCCAACCTCTAAAGAAATGTATAAAGATATGCTGATGTTTGGTAACCGCCTGTCAACGTCTGCTACCTCCATAAAAGTAGATTTCCTTAAAAAATATGACTTGAAATTTAACGAATCGAAAGAATTAGCCACTGTAGAAGATTATGACCTCTGGCTAAATATGGCAAGAAACCGTGCTTGTTTTGTATTTTTGCCAGACTCTCTAGGATTCTATACAGTAAGTGAATCAAACATGATAGGAAATTCCCTGCTGTTTTGTGAAAATCTGCATAATCTGTTAAAAATGCATGTATTCCACATACAAACTTTTGAGAAGGACAAACATAGTTTATGGGAGTTATTGGTATTGCGTTATAGTATATGCAAAATCCAATATATCGATGACAGTCTTTTC
>Ga0181580_10005751_pt1 | contig 10060 bp, 7 predicted proteins | sample 071ome_23_FD_132413 | JGI IMG/M metagenome (GOLD analysis project Ga0181580, IMG submission 132413) | Coastal salt marsh microbial communities from the Groves Creek Marsh, Skidaway Island, Georgia - 071403BT metaG (megahit assembly) | ecosystem: Environmental > Aquatic > Marine > Intertidal zone...
ACGACAAGTTTTCTAACGCCATGTGCGAGGAGCTCTCTAGAAACTGTCTCTGCCGTCAGTTCGGTGAGGGTAGCAACCACATCCTGGCCACTGGGAGCTGTGTCCAGCTTTGAAATGTGCCCATCCATGTAGTCAACATGAAACAGCTCTTTACCTGTGCTCTTAGGGGCGGCCAATGAGTAGTAGTCCTCGCTGAGAAAGCTTGCAAGCAGTTCGGCATTGACCTTGCCGCTGGCGGCAATGGCCCCGTCTCGGTCAAAACCTTCTTCGCTGAGGTTGTACTTAATCACCGCTGCATCGATCAAGGCGCTCGCGGGACCGGTGTCGTATGCACTAACCAGGTTACCCTCGCGGATAACCGTGATGTTTGCGATTCCGCCCAGGTTCAGTGAACCAACACATTCCGCTTCGTGGCCGAGTGTCAGCAGATCAAGCACGGGGACCACGGGTGCGCCATGGCCACCGCTTGCGATGTCTGCAATCCGCAGGTCTGAAAGAACTGGTGCCGAAGTCGCGTCTGCGATCCACGCAGCCTGACCAAGTTGCAGCGTTCCTAGGGCCCGTTCCGCGTCAACCCAGTGGTAGACGGTTTGGCCGTGAGAAACAACTAGGTCTGCAGAGGTAGTGTGTAGCAGGTCTTTGGCAAGGTTTGCAAAGGCCTTGCCAACAAGGGTGTCGACCTTGCAGACCTCCTCAATGGTGGTTTCGTTTGGTGGTAGCAGCTGCATCAGCCGGTTGCGAAGCTGCGGCTCGTAGCCTGCTGAGCTAGTTTTTTCTATTGAAGCCTTAAGTTCTTCGCCTTCGAGCCGGAAGTCGGCCAACACCGCGTCTATTCCATCGTGGCTTGTGCCCGAAATCATCCCCAGAATCTTCACTCGAGCTCTCCCAGCGCCTTTGCGAGGTAGCCGCCGCTCTCTTCAAGCAGCTGCATGGCTTCCTCGGACGAGATTCCGAACCGATGAGCAACAACTGCTACCTTGACGTTCCAATTGTTTGCCTCTAGAGCAGCCTGAGCCTCCAGGGCATCACAGTGCTCAATCGCCCCGAGAATTCGGATTGCGCGCTTGCGAAGCTTCGCGTTGCTGGCCACAACATCGACCATCAGGTTTCCATAGGTCTTGCCGGCTTTCATCATGGTTATGGTGCTGATCATGTTCAAAACCATCTTTTGAGCCGAACCTGCCTTGAGGCGGGTAGAGCCCGCCAGGAACTCGGGTCCAACCACAACCTCAATGGCGAGGTCACTGGCCCTGGAAATGTTTGAGTCGGAGTTGCAGGTCAGAGATACGACCAATGCTCCTGCTTCCTTGGCAGCCTCCATAGCGCCTAAGACATAGGGAGTTGAGCCACTGGATGCAACCCCAACTAGGGTGTCTTTTGCATCTACATGCAGCGCTAATGCCTCGTTCTTGCCAGCTGCAAGATCGTCTTCGGCGCCTTCTGCTGGGTTGACTAGTGCGCTCTGACCGCCAGCCATAAGGGCAATGACTCGGCCTTCGATTCCAAATGTCGGATAGATCTCGGAGGCATCTAGGGTTGCGATTCGACCTGAAGTTCCGGCCCCAACATAAATAATGCGACCGCCAGATTGAAAGCGTTGCGAGATTTTTTCTATCGCACTTGTAATGGCTGGGAGAGCTCTCCCGACCGCCTCGTGGACCTGTGCGTCAGTGCTGTTCATTAATTCGGCAAGCTCGCCAACGCTCATGCTCGCGACCTTCACAAACCGCAGGTCGTATTGTTCAGTCACTAACTCTGAGGTTTCTTTTTCAATGCGCTGCTTCAAATAGACACCTCCCTAGACCGAGGATCCAGAATGTCGCGAATTGAGTCTCCTAGAAGATTTAGTGCCACGACGAAAGTAACGATTACGGCTCCTGGCGCATAGAGCGTCCAAGGTGCAATTAGGACCAACGTTCTCGCTTCATAGATCATCGAACCAAGCGATGGTGCAGGTGGTGGTGAGCCAAGCCCCAAAAAGCTGAGTGCCGCCTCTGTAAGAACTGCCCAGGAAAGAGAAAGTGCAATCTGAATAATGGCAATCGAAGAGATGTTGGGAAGCACGTGACGGAACATGATTCCGATCGAGTTCATCCCTGTGCTTCGAGCGGCCCTAACAAACTCAATTTCTCTGAGACTCAGGACTGGGCCCCTGGTGACCCTCGCAAATATAGGGATGTAGACAATGCCGATTGCGACGGCAACAGTGAACCAATTTCGATCCAGCACCGAGGCAAGGGTTAGAGCTAAGAGCAGAGGTGGAAAGGCGAAGAGCACGTTTGTTACGCCTGTTCCAAAAAGGTCGATCAACCCACGATAAAAACCCCCAAAGAGACCGATTAGGGTGCCAAAAACTGCTGCAATCGTAACCGCGACCACTGAAATCAAGGAAGAAGAGCCGACCCCGCTCATCACGCGAGAGAAGATGTCTCTTCCAAACTGATCGGTTCCAAACCAATACGTCGAATTTGGTGCGAGCAGCCTGTCGGAAGGTGTCTGTGCGATTGGGTCAAAGCCAACGAGCCCAAAGTTCACCGCCAACGCTAGGCCAAGGAGAATCACCAACACCGCGAGAGAGACTGCACCCCTTCCTGAGCTAAGCAGTTTCCTGCCCGCTCCCTTTTGTGTCTGCTGTTTCGCCGTCGTGCTCATCACTCAGCTCTAACCCTCGGGTCAATCGCTCTGTAGAGCAAGTCGGTGAGAAGGTTGATGATTACGAATGATGCTGCGATGACCAGGACGGTCGACTGCACAAGCGCATACTCCTTCTGCTGGATACCGAGCAGCACCTGCCTGCCGATGCCCGGCAGCGAGAATATCTGCTCTACGACGACCGCTCCTCCTAGCAGATAACCAAACTGAAGACCTGTCATTGTCACAATCGGAATCAGTGCATTTCGAAGAATATGACGGAACTGAATTCGCTGAGTTTTCACGCCCTTGGCCCTAGCTGTGCGAATGAAGTCTTGACCTCGAATTTCAAGAACCGCCGCACGCGTGGTCCGAATGATTGGCGCCGAGATTCCAAAGCCCAATACCAATGAGGGCAAGAAAATCTGTTGAAGGTTTACTGAAGGGTCTTCGAAGAGGGTTTTATAACCAAGCCCATTTGGGTTAAACCCAAGGTTGACCGCGAAAAACGTCAGCAGGGTCGTGGCAAGAAGAAATGCTGGGATTGATAGGCCAAGTAGCGAGAGAGCCTGTCCAACAAAATCGCGCGCTTTCCTTGGGGCCGAGGCAGAAAGCATGCCGATCGGCACCCCAATGATAAGTGCGAGCAGAATCGCAAATACAGCCAGCTGAAAGGTAACCGGTAGGGCAGCGACTGTTAGGTCTAGAACTGGTTGCTGGGCCCTGACGGAAAACCCGAGGTCGCCCGCAAACAAGTTGGCGAGCCAAGAGAAAAATTGAGTGGTGAGAGGCTCATCTATCCCGTAGTACTCAACGAGCGCTTGCCTTTGGGCTTCAGTAAGACCAGCTGCCTCAGTGCCAAGAGAGGCGGAAATTTGGTCACCCGGGATTGCCCGAAGCATAAAGAATACAAATACGGCAACTCCGAAAAGCGTGGCTAGTGCGCCAGCGGTCTTTCTAATGACGCTACTTCTGAGAATTGCGGTCATTGTTCCCTCCCCCTCACCAAAAGGGGTGCTCAAAGAGCACCCCTTTCAGCTTGAGGTGTTACTACTTCAGGCCAGTGGTCCTAAGGTACTGCCAAGACCCAGTGGTCATTGGAGTAAACCCGGTGATCGAATCACTGGTTGCAGTGTAGGTGTAGCCGCTAAACATCCACACCCAGACTGCGTTGTCCTCGAGCTCAGCAGACACGTCTGCGTAGATCTGCTTGCGAACCGCGGGGTCGCCCTCGGACTTTCCAGCAGCGAACAGTGCATCCATGGTGTCGCTCGAGTAGCCAGATACCTGGTTTAGGTTTCCGGTGGAAGGGAAATAGCGGCCGTACATGCCATCTGGATCTGGGCGACCTCCGTTGAGAGCAATTGCGCTCTCAAAGTCTCCTGCGATCCAGCGGTCGATGTAGGTGCCGCTCTCTAGAACCTCAAGGTTCAGAGTGATGTTGGCCTCAGCAAGCTGGGCAGCAACGGCCTGAGCAATCTCAACAGCGCCGGCGTAGAGGTTCTGCGCAACAATCGCGTCGATCTCTAGGCCACCTGCATTGCCAGATGCAGCAAGGTACTCGGCTGCTGCAGCTAGGTCGCGCTCAGGGCATGGGCGAGCGTTCGGATCTGAACGGAACGCAGGTGAGGTGATAGGTCCGGTAACGGCACCCTCTCCAAGTAGCGCGGTGTCCAGAACTGCCTGCCTGTCAATCGCACACTGAATCGCTAGACGGACATTCTTGTCAGTCATGGAGCCATTGCGTGCGTTGAGCATCAGTGCGTGGTAGCTCAGCTGAGGAGTCGTGTTCACGGTCACGTCACCGGTCACTGTTCTTGCAGTGATTGGGTCACTGAATACAGCCATCTGCACGTTGCCCGCACTCATAGCTGCAGCAATTGCAGCCTCGTCTGGCAAGACGCGGAACTCAACTGTGTCGAGTGGGGTTGCGTCTCCCCAATAGTTTGGATTGCGAGCAAGCACAACGTTCTGCCCTGCGGTGCGAGACTCAAGAACGAATGGGCCAGTTCCATTGGTCGCAGTGCTTAGGGTTTCCTCGGTGTCATCTGACGAGACAATGGCGAGGTTAACGCTGGTTAGGTTCGCAAGAATTCCAACATCCGCGGTGGCTAGGTTTAGGACCACAGTGTCAGAATCAGGAGTGTCGATAGAAGTAACGCCTCCCAGGGTCGATCGCGCGACAGCGGCGTTTGCCTCATCTTGGATAGCCTCGTAGCTGTACTTCACATCCGCAGAATCAAAGTCGCTTCCGTCGGAGAACTTCACTCCATCGCGAAGGTCGAATGTAATCGCGAGACCGTCATCGGAAACCTCCCATGACTCAGCTAGCCCTGGAACAACATTCAAATCTGCATCGAATGCGGTCAGGGTGTCATAGACGTTCTCCAGCATTCTGAACGCCTGGAACTGTGTGGCCTTCCAAGGGAAGATCGTGTCTGGGTCAACCGTGATACCAACGACCATAGAACCGCCAGATGTTGGCTCTGGTTCGGCGGTTGCTGAGGTTGTCTCGGTTGGCTCAGTGGTTGGCTCTTCTGAAGCGCTTGCACATCCCGCCAAGACCAATCCTGCTGACGATGCCAGCGCGATTGCCTTCAGCGGGGCATTTAGTCGCTGCTTAAGCTGAGTCATTTTGCCCTCTCTGTTGTTTTGATGCCTGCCGCACGCCGGCAAGTCGTATTTGGTTATGTAATGAAAATACATGAATTCGCAATTTCATGACAAAGTTTTATCTTTTTGTGATGAAACGTTACTTTAGAGCTATGGGATTGCAGGTTCTCGCCAAGGGCGTTGAGTTTGGTCTGAGTAAACCATTTGGCATTTCTCGCGGTCAAAAGACCGCGGCAGAGGTGTTGCAGGTAGTGATTCAAGACGGAAGTAACAGCGGTCGAGGTGAGGGAGTTCCCTACAAAAGGTATGGGGACAGTATCGAGCTAGCACTGTCTCAGCTTGAGATGTTGCCCAATAGCTTTTCCCGTGCAGACCTGCTTGATCTTTTACCGGCTGGCAGCGCAAGGAATGCTCTAGATCTTGCCCTCTGGGACTTGGAATGCAAAAAGAGTGGACTGAGTATCTGGTCAGCAGCGGAAATTGGGGCACACAGACCCCTGAGCCTCGGCTACACCATCTCACTCTCCAGCACAGTAGAGATGATCCAAGATGCAAAAGACCACAGTTCTTCGCATCTAATAAAAGTCAAGCTTGGTGGCGATGACGACCGTGCCGCAATTTTGGCGATCAGGGAAGCCGCTCCAGATGCGACCTTGATTGTTGATGTGAATGAGGGCTGGAATCCAGAGCAGCTAAGAACCATGATTCCGGTTCTAGTGGATTGTGGTGTAGAGCTTCTCGAGCAGCCACTGCCCGCAGAGCTTGATCATCTGCTGGAGGGCATTGAAATACCGATGGCTCTGTGCGCGGATGAGAGCTTCTACCCCGATTGCGCTATCCGAAGCGTCTACGCTGCATTTGATTGTGTGAATGTAAAGCTCGACAAATCCGGGGGCCTCACAAAAGCACTCCAAGACACTGCATTGGCAAGGGATGCTGGTCTCAAAGTCATGGTCGGCTGCATGGTTAGCAGCTCACTCGCGATAGCCCCAGCCTTTGTAGCCGCTCAACTTGCCGACTATTGGGATCTTGATGGCTTCCTATCGCTAAGCGAGGACCGGTCACCTGCAATGAGAGTCGAGAACGGTGATATTAATCTGCCGGCCGGGCTTTGGTGCTAGAGGACCTGGTCAGTTATCAGGGTCAGGTTTTCGTGAGCCAAGAGTGCTGCTAGGGGGGTGTCCGGCGAAGGAGCAGTTAGGGCCTGGCTGAGAGCCGGAAGCTTTCTCTCTCCCAGCACTACCAGCAGTAGGCAAGAGGATCTGCTTATGGTTGCTAGGCCCTGGGTGTAGGCATGGGTTGGCACATCTTCCAGGCTCGAAAAAAACCGTGCGTTGTCGCTTCTAGTTGCCGGGTGAAGCTCCACGAGCCTCGTCGTAGATTCAAAATTAGAGCCAGGTTCGTTGAAGGCAATATGGCCATTACTTCCAAGCCCTAACAGCTGAGCGCTGAGTGGCCCCAGTTCGCTAATGGTCTGCTCAAATAGCTCCATTCCGCGCGCGCCAGAGTAAGAGCCGGAGCCTGGAACATGTAGCGTTCCAGTCCATCCCAACCTCTCGACAAACTTGCCTCTCAGTTCTGCTTCATAAGAATTCTGACTTTCGGGCTCCAGACCCTCGTATTCGTCAAGTGCAAAAGCGTGCCTGGTTTTAGGTCGGTACCGCAGCTCTTTCAGTTTCAGGTAGATGCCGTCCATCGTTGCGCCAGTCGCAAGACCGATTGGTGCATCGGGCCGAGCATCGGCAGCTTCAATGAACGTTTCGGCTGCTAGCTTGACCGCTTCATCAGCATCCTTGGCATTAATTACTCTCACAACACCGCCTCGAGCCAAACACTAAGTATTGAGCGGTAGTTTCTGTCTGTGGCACCACTCATGCCAATCTGACAGGGCTGATTGTTGGAGACAAAGACCGCATCTGTGTCTGCAACCTCGATAGCCTCAAGGCTCGTGGCGTTTGAAGTTAGTTCGGGGATGAGCATGCCTCTGTCCCCTGCAAATCCGCAGCAGCGCCAATCTGCAGGCACAATCACTTCGTCGGAGATTGCCTGGGCTATGGCGACCATGGCCCTATTGGAACCGGTCTTCTCTCCGCTGCAGGTTGGGTGCAGCACCACGCGTGGAATTCTCGTCTTTACAGGAGTTCTGATGAGGTTCTGGGCAACAAACTGACTCAATTCGATAACACGAGTTGAGTCCTGCTCGAGCAGGGTCTGATGGCAAGAAGAGCCGTCGATGACAATGGTCTGGTGTTGCAGCTGGGAGAGGATCGAGCTATTGCGGCCTTTTCTTGAGTTTGTGGCGGAGGTCAAGCCCTTGGAGCTGAATGGTGTGCCGCAGCAAAAGCCCCGAGAAGACTGAGGAATCTCCAGTGGGTGTCCGAGCTGAGCGGTTAGCTCTAGGAACCTGTGCAGCTCCGGCTCTCCAAAAATCTCGTTCATGCAGGAGGGTAGGAACGCTACTTTTGATTCGCGGCTTCGCAGCGAAGCGCGGCTAAAACCATTCGAGCTCACGTTTTTTGTCCAGGTCGGGAAGAGGCCTTTGGGCAGCAGTCCCGCAATAGCCCTGGATACTAGGTTTGCGGTCCTAGGCAGCAGCTGGGCCGCTCGAAGGCCAACCCTCGCTAGCGATGTGACCACCCCCCAATTAGACTCCACCATCTTGGCTAGGCGAGCGGCCGCGCTGCCTTGGGATTCGGCTCTTAATTCCTTGACGAAGGTGCCGGTATTTATGCCCACCGGACAGTTCACCGCGCACATCCCATCAACTGCGCACGTCTGCTCGACTTGATACTTCAGCTGCTTCTCGAGCTGCTTTCGTTCTCTTGAGCTGAGCATCGCTTGCTCGCGATGAGCAACTATTCGCTCTCTCGGGGTCAGGGTTAGGCCTGCAGAGGGGCAAGAAGACTCGCAGTAGCCGCACTCAACACAGGAGTCCACAATTTCAGAGACCTGGCTCACGGACTTTAGATTCTCAAGATAGTCAGTAGCGCTTGAGGGAAAAATAACCCCTGGATTGAGGATGTTGTTTGGGTCAAACCCCCGCTTTATCTCCAAGAGAATCTCGTAGAGTTCAGCCCCAAACTGCCTCTCAACAAAGGGTGCCATGGCTCTACCGGTGCCGTGTTCTGCCTTTAGATTTCCCTCGAGGCCCAGAACTATTTCAACCATCCGATCCGTGAACCTTTGAAAGGTTTCGATTCTCTTCTGGTCCGAAAAGTCGTCTGAGATCATGAAGTGAATGTTTCCGTCTCGGACATGGCCAAAGATGACTGGCTTGCCATAGCCAAAGGCCTCGCAAGCTTCACTTAGCAACCTGCAGGCCTCGGTTAGTTTCTCCGGAGGAACGGCAACGTCCTCTAATAGCGCAGTGGTGCCTGCCGGCCTAGCCTTGGCGACAACCGCATAGAGACCCTTACGCATTGCCCAAAGGTCGTTTCGGAGTTGGCCCGTGGCCTGAGCAAAGACGATTGGCTTTGCAAATGTCTTTTCAAATCTGACCGACTTTGACGAAAGCTCCTCTTCGCTAAAAGCCTCGAATTCGACCAAGACCGCAGCCGCTGTCTGAGTCACCATGTCGGCCAAGGGGTCTGGCAGCATGCTCTCGGCCCTGAGGGCTGCAAGGCTGGTCGCGTCGATTAGCTCAATCGCTGCCGGACTCTGGTCAATAAGTCCAGGTATCGCGGCATTGGCAGACTCAAGGTCATCAAAGAGGAGCAGGTTGGCTGAACGGTAGGGCAAGGTTTCGACAGTTGCAAGCTCTACCTGCCCGAGAAACGCCAGGGTTCCCTCGGCTCCGACCAAAAGTCGAAGCAGAATCTCTACTGGAGAGTCAAAGTCCAAAAAGGCATTGAGTGAATACCCCATTGTGTTCTTTAGGCGAAACAAGTGTCGAATCTTCTCCTGATGAGCTTGGTTTGACCTGATCTGCTCGCGCTTGTTCTCCAAAAGCTTGTAGATGTCTGGCCTCGTAGCCCTCAGCTGCGAGTCAGCGTCGGCGGCTGACGTGTCAAGAATTTGGCCATCGGCAAAGGCAATCTTGGCTGAACGAATAGTTCGATAGCTGTTGAGCTCGGTGCCGCAGGTCATACCACTGGAGTTATTGCTGACCGCTCCACCGAGAGTGCTGGCAACCATAGATGCAGGGTCTGGGCCTACCTTCCGTCCCCTTCGAGAGAGGTGTCCATTGAGTCTTGCCAACGTCACGCCGGGTTGCGCGGTAATTGAGTCCTCACCAATCGAAACAAGCGACTGCAAGCCCGAGCGCGTATCTACCACCACACCGTGACCGACGGTCTGCCCGCTAAGTGATGAGCCGCCCGATCGAAAGGTCACTGGATAGCCATGTTGGTTTGCAAGGCCAAGAAGCTTTGCAACCGACTCTAGGTCTGTCGCCTTGTGTGTTGCACCGGGCATGACTCTGAAGTGCGAGGCGTCTCTTGACCACACCAACCTCCGGGTGAGGGATTCGGTGTCTTGTTTAGACGCGAGACCCTCTGCTTCAAAGAGCTTGCTTATCTGGACCATCTCACCGCCTCTCCTACAACCAAAAGGTATCGGACTAGAAACCGAAGGTTCTGACCAGCTGCCCGTTGGGACCAATCAGCAACAGGTCCGCGGTCTCTCCAGCCGAAAGTGGCGCAACTCTGAGTCCATAGGCCGCTACGAGATTCGCTACAGCACAACGAACTGATTGCTCCAAAGAATTACCCCACAAGACATAGTTCTCAACCGCTTTGTCTAATGTCAGTGTCGAGCAGGCCAGCGATCCGGAGGCTGAAGTGGCGACGCCGTCTGCAACCGTAACTTCGAGAGTGCC
>Ga0181580_10005763_pt1 | contig 10050 bp, 7 predicted proteins | sample 071ome_23_FD_132413 | JGI IMG/M metagenome (GOLD analysis project Ga0181580, IMG submission 132413) | Coastal salt marsh microbial communities from the Groves Creek Marsh, Skidaway Island, Georgia - 071403BT metaG (megahit assembly) | ecosystem: Environmental > Aquatic > Marine > Intertidal zone...
GGTTCTATTACCATCCATTTCACAAGTAAATGTGAATGATTCAGGTTTTAGATAGATACTATCCGAAGTATCCAATGTGTGATTTGGAATAGTCATCACAAAATCACCATTAGATGGGTCATATGTTGCGGTTGATGGTGTAAATGATTTTATACCACTTTGAACAATATGAGAAACTAATGATATTGATTCACTAATAGAAGATGCTTCAGTAGATGTAGCAACTGAACTACCACTAACATATTGTGAAGTATTGGTTACTTTAATTGTATTTTCCCAAGAAGATGTTACTTCAGGAGTAGCAGATGTTCCACCACTAATAATATCAGTAACGATACCAAAGTTATCGTTAATTATTTCAATGTTAGCCGATTCGGTAACTGATGAAGTTATTTGAGTTAATGTAGATACACTAATTGGTTTTGAAATTCTCCATTCAAACTCTTCAGAATTTGCAGCAATTGCTCCCAATGTAGAATCATTACCAAATCTAATTATATCTTCAATAATACCAATTGATGAACTAACTTGTCTTGCTTCAAACCCAGTACCACTAACCGAAGATGTTATATATTCAATTTGACCAACCTTTATTCTTTTTTGAGTGTTACTTGCTAAAGATGGTTGTTCAATTAATCTTGATTGAATTACTTCTTGAGTAAATCCTTTTGTATATCTAATACCTTCTAATGTTTCATCTAACTGAATATCAGTAGCTATTGATGGATATAAGTAGTAATATAAACCAGCGGTTTCACTTCTTTCATTTCCACCATAAATTAAATCGGTTCTAATAGCATCTAAAATATATCCAGTATCTCTTCTACATTTTGCTTCATTGTATGAGAAGTTTGGATATGTTGTATTGATGTATGTAATTGTTTCGTCTTGAATTAAAGAACGATTATCTTTAATCAAGTCAGCAATTATTAATGTATCAGATGATTGAGTTACAAATGTTTCGTTTTTAGCTAATTTAGTTGCCAATCTTTTAGCGTACTTAATAGCATCAACTGTTTGGTTTAATTGGCCACCAGAAGTACTATTACTAATCGTTGCTTGAGATGGATATTTGTAATAGAAGTTACCAGCAGTTACACTTCGTTCGTTACCTCCATAAAGGATATCAGTAGCAACGGCATCAATAATGTATCCTAAATCTCTAACACATTTTGCTTCGTTATATTCAAATGTACTCCAAGATGCGGAAACATATGCAATTGATTCGGATTGAATGAATCGTTTGTTATTAAATAATAATTCGTATGCGTTGTCATTTTCAGCAGTTGTATCCACAAAGGTAGAATCTGCTAATAAATTATCAACTAAACCAGTAGCATATTTAACTGCTGTTAGAGTTGGGTCTTTTTGTGTTGTGGTTGCATCTGATGGGTATAAGTAATAGAAATTACCACTTCTCACCGATTCCTCATTTCCTCCATAAAGAAGGTCATGTGCAGCTCCACTTATAATATATCCAATATCTCTTTTACAAGTTTCTTGATTGTATTCAAATTCACTCCAAGAAGATGATAAATAAAGAATAGTTTCTTCTTGAATGAATGGTATGTTTTCAATTAATAATGTGTAAGCGTTTTGATAATCAATTGTTGGATTTTCAATTGAACTGCTCAACTCAATAGTTGGAGCAGAACCCGTTCCATTATCTAAAATGTTATATACAATTGATAATGATTCACTTACTATATTTCTTACTTCTAATGAAGAAGTCAAATCACTTATATATTGGTCTACCTCACTTCTCTTAAATGATTGAGATGTATTTAATTTAACATCAGGAATAAAATCAACACCATTTTCAACAATAGAAATAATTGTATCAAATCGTTGTGAGATTAATTCTTCAGTATAATCAGATACAGCCGATGATTTATATTGAGTTACATCGGTAATGTAAATAGATTCAGATACATTTTGTTGTTTTACATAAGATGATGTTGCAGCGTTTCCTCTGTTGATGATATCTAATACAATATCAAAATTATCAGCTATTTGAGATGCATCCTCATTTGAAGCTGTGATTGATGCGGTTATTTGAGAATCTCCACTAATATTCCAAACCGAACCAGAGTTATATCCTCTATCAGATGAAATAGCCAATATAGGTAATTTATCCTCAACGCCTCTTTCAATCAAATTAGCAATCAATCTATAATCAGATACAACAGCTTTTGCGTCTTGAGTTGTTGCCTGAGATGATGAAAAATATTGTAATTCAGTAGTTACCTTAATACCATCTTTTGTATTTGGTACCAAATCAGGAATTTCACCTAAACCTCTTTCAATAGTATCAACAATAATTGAGTAGTTGTCTTGTACATTTAAGAATGCTTCAGTATTACCACCACTACCAGTGATGAAACGAGAACCAGAAGCATACATACCATAATCACCAAATGAGGTGTTGGAGTTAAGTAGTACTGCCTGTCCACCATCAATTACTTTTACTGAGTATGCTGAGAAGTTGGTGAAGAAAGATACCAACTGAATGAATCCTCTACCAACAACCTGACAACCTACACCATTTGGTGCAATCTGAGTATATGCATCCAATACCATTGAAGCAAGTGGTGAATCGGGGTGAATTCTATTACCATCCACATTCAAACCACCACCACCAGCAGGAATTGCTTCGTATTTCTCCAAGAATGAGTTTTCTTGGTTAGAAATCATTGAACAGTTCTGAACATATGGGGATGTTGTAATAAATGCGTTTGGTGCGAATGATATTGCAAATCCTTTTTGAGAATCATCAACCGATGGATATACTCTCAAACCAGCAAAAGTCATCTCTGCTAAATAGTTACCACTGTTTACCCAAAATAAATCTTCGTTTTCGTTTTTGGCAACAACTTTGGTAACCCTCAAACCAGCTCCCCAAACAGTTGTGTTTCTTGGAAGTTCAATTGGGTTATCCTCTAAGTATGTACCTGCCATTACATTGATTCTAAAACCAGTAAAGTTTGAACCCGTTGGTAAACCATATCTACCATCATCACCGGGAGTTACTAGCTGAGCGGCTTGTTTGATACTTCTAACTGGGAATTGAGGTGAACGACCATCATTTGAATCATTACCTCTAGTGGCTGATACATAAATCGTAGCATCATCACCACCAAATTCTGCAACTGGAATACCTCCAAACTTTAAAGTATCAACTGATATATCAGAAAAAGATGCGGTTGCATTTAATCTACTTTCAGCATCTTTAAAGTTAAGTGGTCCATCTATTGTAAGTGAACCTGTTATTTCAAGAGAACCAGTTATATCAGATTTTTCAGTTGGGTTTGAACCCATAGAAAAACTCTGAGAAACAAGTAACGAACCAGATATAACCAAAGAATTCCTTACGGATATATCCTGAAAAATATTGATTTCCTCAATCTGTTTCTGTGGTATTAATCTAGCCATTAGTCAACTTCTACAATTTTTCCTTTTATTTGAAATGCCGATATTGGTACTTCAGATGGTATTCTTGTTATACTTTCAGTAAAAACAATCTCAATTTTTACAGCCCCTTTAGCGTTTTGAGCTACTGATAATTTTTCATTGGCCGGGTTATACAAATTAACATTGTATCTATCCTTTGATTGCTTTACTCCATATAAATATACATCAATATAATCTTGAACATTATCTACAACTAAATCTTCGTAAACAAATCTATACCCCCTTATATCAGTATAATCAGTATAATCACCATCGGCTGGTGAGCTATTATCAACAGGTCCAAGAATCAATGTAAATATCTCTCCTGATAGTGAAAATGATGTAGGGGTGTATTCGTATATAAATGTATCTTTAATTACATCTAATACGAAATTTTTAAAAGAATTTCTATCTCTTTTTTTGGTAACATTACCTACATCAATATTTGGATTCTTTCTACCCGCCATTATTCAATAATTTCTAAATCACCTTTAATTTTAACTTCATCAGAACTTTCAATTTGCCAAGGTTGACCAAAGTTTGGGTCATTTGGGTTTTCAATAGTTGATGGAAACTTTGATTTAATAAATTTTATATGCAATGAGTTTCCAACTTGCTCATATAAATAATCAGATGGACCAATATACCCACCCCAAATAAAAACATCAAATCTAGCATCAGGTTTTCTTTTTGAAGCTATTCTACTATCAATATCTTTTATTCGTATATTATCATATTTCCAAATCCAATATAATGGATGGTCTGGATTATGCTCTACCAAAGTAAACTCCTCAACAGCATTCACTTGCTTCATTATGTCTTTAAGTAATTTTATGTTCATAATTGTTGAAATTTACCTGTTATTTCTACTTCATCATTTGTATCCAAAACTCCACCAGATTTAAAAATTTCTTGGTTTATTATATTAAAATATATTTCGTTAGTTGTACCATTGAAAGAATAGGTATAATAATCAGGTGTTATAAATTGTGTATTTATATAAACCCTAAACCAATTTTTTGTATCAAATGTACCAATCAATTCATTTGGTAATATAGGTAATCTAACATTTGTTAATTTTACAACAGCTGGATTGGAGACCCTGTCACCTGATGAAATAAATTCAGCTTTTTGTGAACTACGAATGGCAACGAAATCAATAACATTCTGATATTCATTGTAAATGTTAGGATTTGTAAATGTTCCACCAGTTAAATCAGTTTCAATACCCCAAACAACTTTTTTAGGTGTGAATGATTTTTTAACAGTTGGCTTCTCATCATATGTTTCAGGAAGTAAGTAAGCGTTAACTACCATAGTGAAAGAAGTTCTAATGATTCTTTCTGAACCCTCACCAACTTCTTGCTGATTATCAAATGAATCTATACGAGTTCTAAATTTGTATCCATCCACTTTACCCCAATATCTATCAGTTGCGTATTGAAATGCTTCTACAATTTTGTTCATATGTTCGGTAAACGATGTCCAAATCATTACCTCATAAGAAACAGTTACATAATCAGGAACAGATACTTCATATTGTTCAAAAGGTCTTGTTGCTCCACTTTGTAGCGTAAATCTTTCGTATCTATTTTTTTGAGAATATTTTTTATAAGCTGGTAGTGTGTTTACATCTTTAAATTGTGCTAAATTTGCATCTCTTTCAATTGAGTTTCTTTTAAACATTACCAACGGAATCTGAATTCTACCTCTCTGGTCTCTTAGATATCCTTTTGCTCTAGCATTGTTCCATCTTTCCGCATTTCCATAAAGAAGAGGAACTTTAACTTGGTTACCATTCTCTTCAACATCAGGAATAATAGTATCTACCATATACTCTGCTATGGTAGTATCTACATCTAAAAGCTTTACACCTTTAGTGTATTCTGGTTTAATACCTCTTTGTAATGCTCTATTTGTTTCCTTCTTATTCATTAGATAACTCTCATTTCAGTTTGAATAGAACTTCTTCGTGTCATAAATGTTGAAACAATAATTGAGAATTTTTCTGAACTCTGTCCACCAATCAATTGGTCCTCTCTCACATTATCAATTTCAAAATATGCATCATTGTGCATGATGATATCACCGATTTCAGGATAAAATCCTTTTTCTTTTAACTTAATACGATTGAATCTGAATTCTACATTTTGTCCACTATCCGGCCCAAATCCTTCGTAAGAAACCGAAGTATCATCTCTTTCAATAACCGCAGTACATTCCGTACCTTGATAATAAGATTTATTTAGGGATTCACCATATAGATTTGTTTTGACATCCTCAATAGCAAGTTTGAATAGAACTACAGTCGTTTCAATTACCGCATCTACTAACTCCCTTGAAATTGATTCAAAGAATCGTATATCTCTATCTAATGCAAATCTTGGCATATCCTATTCTCTTATCCGGTGTATATGTTTAATGGAACTTTTCTTAACATCTCTTGCTGATAATTAGCTTCATTGTTTCTAATTTCAAACTGAACTTTTCTACTTAACTCTTCTAAGTTTTCTCTCAGTTGTTCAATCAAAGCATCTTTCTCAGTTTGAGCTTCTGCTCTTAGAGCTGCCCCATCTAACGATATTTCCGAACCAGGAATAGGTACTGAACTATATTTTTCTCTGATTGCTCCTAATAGTTCTTTAGCAAGAGCAAGTGTATATTTTCTAATCCATTGCTTACCCACATCATTGATTGTGGTATATGGTATAAAATCGTATCCAACATTCGAGTAATCAGATACTACACCAGAAGTTACTGAAGTTGAATTTTGAATGAATTCGTTTCTTACAAAATATTCAAACCACAACTTACCATTGGTAGTTGGAATTGGGAATATTTGTAATTTATTATTTACAATGTTAAAAGAGTGTGCTGATTTTCTGAATTGGTCATTGAACTCAATTGCTTGAATTCTTAACATATCCTCATAAATTGGCATCAATACGAATTGAGCTGCCGGTGAGAATGAACCAAATCCAAACTCATCAATTAAGTTTAGGGTTCCTTGTCCACTAATTGAGTATGGGTCAAAGAATCTATTAATTGCAGGAGTTGCTTCATGGAATACTGTAACTACATCTATTCTGTTTGAACTCTCACTTACATTTGCCCAAAGAGTATCTAAATCATATGTTTGTTGACCAGATATCAAATCAATAGAACCTTTTTTAATATCAGTATTACCACCAGCCCCAGCCAATGTACCATAGGCATCTGAAATAGCAATAAGTTCAGGTAAATTTGAACCTTGAACTAATTTTCCACTATAATTTGTACCCGTTGGATTTCCTTTTAAGGTATCTAAATTGTTTCTAATATTAAATTGATTCACTTGTGCTGCATACTCTGCAGTAGCTTCTTCAAAACAAGCAAATAGGTTCTCATCCACCAATTCCACATTTTGAACAGGATAACCCAATCTTTTAGCACACCAATTGGCTATTTTAGGGGCATCGGTTTGAAACTCATAATCATTATCATAAGTCCCAAAAGGAGTCTGTCCAGCAAAGAACGATGATGAACCAGGATATATGTATTCTACTGACATTTACTATTCCTCTCTTAATTAACTTATCTATAAATATTAAGAAAATAAAGAATAGTTATTTGATACGAATTATTATGTTAATTAGTAGTTCTTTGTCAATCTGAATAATTCAGCTGTGATAGTATCACCATCAGTTCCCCATTGCGCAGTTACTTCCAAAGTATTTGAAATCGTAGTATCAAATGTAGTGTTGTTTAGGGCTTGGAATCCAAAACCTTCTACCGAACTATTTGCCACTTTCACAGTTTGGAAAGTTCCAGACGAATATATAGCAGCAACCCCAGTACCACCAATTGCCCTAACAGTAAAATCAATTGACATTGAGAATGATGAATTTGAATTAGAAGTTAGTTGAACATACCCACTATCAGCCAATACAATAGAACCTGCTTTAATTCTAATTCTTATTGTGTGATTGTTGTTATTTGTTATAGTTCCACCAAATGTTGCGGTAAACGAATCTCCAACTTGGAATTGGTTTGCTCCAATTGTCAAAGTTCCCTCCCCACCATTTAGTAAGGATTGTTCCGTTGTTCCAGTTATTGCTCCACCAGATGATGTTTGTGAATATAATCCAAGATTGTATGGGAATGGTGGTGTAGGTACTAAAGATGAAGATGGAATTGCTTTACTTCTATTATTTTCATCACCAACCCAAACATATCCTTCTTGTAAAGATGCAGTTAAAGAACCACTAATATCAAGAGAACCAGTAAGTACCAAATTCCCTTCTATAATTTTATCACCATATTGGATATAATCTCCAACTTGAGTCATTGAACCACTAATAAATGAGAATGAACCAGTTTCTGCAATGAATGAGTTTCCAGGTTCTACCAATCTCATACCACCTACTGATATCTCTAAGTTACCATTTACATTTTTAATAAGAGCGGATGGGTCACCAGGTGTATCTGATTCAATAGAAATAGAACCCGATTGTAAGTAGAGTTCACTAAATGGTCTATCAATCGTTCCCAATGTTGCACCTTGAGGTGTTTGTGGGAAAATATCACCACCCAACTCCACTCCACCACTTACGAAAAGAGAACCAGTTATAGTAAGTGAAGAACCATCAAATGTGAGATTTGATTCTACACTTCCACTTGGAGATGTACCATTTAATGTGATTATACCATTATTTGTATTTCCTTCTAAAAGTAATAACCCAGAAGTACCAGAATTACCAGAACTACCAGATGAACCAGAAGTACCAGATGTAGCTGATGTTCCACTACTTCCACTTGAACCAGAAGTACCAGATGTAGCTGATGTGCCAGATGTTCCACTCGAACCAGAAGAACCAGAAGAACCAGAAGTACCAGATGTAGCTGATGTGCCAGATGTTCCACTACTTCCACTTGAACCAGAAGAACCACTGCTTCCAGAACTACCAGAAGAACCATCACCACCACTAGCTCCAGCTAAGTTAATGTTCCAACTATCGTAAGTTCCACTACCATTTAATTCATGCGAACCACTATAAATCAACTCACCTGTTGATGGATTATAACTCTGAACATATGCATGAAAGTGATTTGGTAAATCATATGCTACAATAATGTCTTGTGCTACTGAATATCCTAATTCAGTTGCTACGAATGCCGTTCCATCTTCACCAATTGTTAAAGATGTTGCTGATGTGGTTCTATATTTATCTCCTCTAAATCCGGATGTTCCCCCACTTCCGCTTGTACCAGAAGAACCCGAACTCCCAGAAGAACCCCCACTACCAGCAGTAGAAGATGTACCAGATGAACCACTTGAACCAGAAGTACCACTACTTCCACTTGTTCCACTACTTCCACCAGAACCAGATGAACCAGAACTTCCACTTGTCCCTCCACTACCTGCGGTAGAAGATGTACCAGATGAACCAGAACTTCCACTTGTTCCAGAGGAACCAGATGTTCCAGAAAAGCCAGATGTTCCAGATGTACCCGAAGTACCATGTGAACCCGTTTTACCTTTAGCACCAGCTGAAGCAACAGTTACTGAGGTAATTCCAGTACTTACTGTTACCTCATTTGTTGTTGGGTTTACCTCAATAGATGATTGGGGATTTGTAACCTCAACTGATGTTGTGTTTTGAGTTACATTTACTGCCATCTTTTTATCTTGTTACCTCTTTGGATAATTGTACCTTACCTTGTAATAATCTCGTTACATCACATCCATTACCACTTACCATTTCCAAATCGTAAACGGCTTCGGTGAAATCTAAAAGGGAAGATGAGTGAGCAGAAATATAAACACCAACTGAACCACTTGCTAATGGCATATCACCCGTACTACCACTTAGATTTAATCCAGTACCACATGGTGATTGAAGTGATGATGATAAAGCAATATAAATTGTTTCCGAATCAATTGTTGGTCTAATGTGCATTCTTGCCTGATATCCATCCAAATCAACTGGATTTCCATCAGAATCATTCCAAACTACATTAAAGTTTAGAGTAGCACCCTGTTCAATAGTAAAATTATAGTTTCCTGCTGCCATTTATAGTTTCCCCTTTAATTTAGTATAAATATTGAAAAATTTAGGAATAAAAAAAGGGGAGTAGTTTCCTACCCCCCTTCTATTATCTAAGAATTACTTCAGATTAGATAGATGCTAAATCTTTAACATAAATCTTACCGTAGTATTCTGGTCTTACCATTTTCTTAGCGTATCTAGTCATCACACCTCTTCTTGGAGTGAAGTTAGTTGGGTCATACACTAATGGAGTCATGATAAGTGGTACATATGGAGCGTAAACAGCACCAGTCTCTAAGAAGTTAGAACCTCTGAAACCTAATAAGATTTCGTTAGAAGTCATATAAGGGTTCTTATAAACTGTGTATCTGTTAGCGATAGCACCAACTGCAGTTACACCAGCTGCGAAAGACATTGCATCTTTATCAGCAGAAACTGTAAATCCAGGAATTGATTCCAAGATAGTACATACATCAGGAGAAGCAACTACGAAGTTAGCACCACCTCTTAATGTTAATTGGTGAATCTTATTAGATACTTTGTTTAATTTAGTACCTAAAGTTTGGAACCA
>Ga0181580_10005777_pt1 | contig 10041 bp, 6 predicted proteins | sample 071ome_23_FD_132413 | JGI IMG/M metagenome (GOLD analysis project Ga0181580, IMG submission 132413) | Coastal salt marsh microbial communities from the Groves Creek Marsh, Skidaway Island, Georgia - 071403BT metaG (megahit assembly) | ecosystem: Environmental > Aquatic > Marine > Intertidal zone...
AAAAAACACTCTCTCTTGGGTTTCGTCTTCTCTCGCCTGATGCTGCTCAGTACATATACAGTATTATATACACACACTCTCTTATACACTTCTTTGTTCTTCTTTTACACGCATCATCGACGAAACGACTTTATAAAACAAAATATAACGTACACTTCCCAAAAAATTTCTTCTTCTCTCTTCGTACAAATGATTTAATTTTAATGGTACACAAATAACACAGAAAGCAAACAGAGCCATCATCACTTGTTATTATTCACAGCGGTAGTAGGACTGGTTGTGGCGGTGGTATTCTTGTCGTTCTCACCGGCTAAGACCATCAGTAAAACCGCACCGTCGTAATCCGTGACGACAAAGGGAGAAGACACTCGCATCGGACCACCCATTTCTGGGCGCCAACCGCCAACAATTCCTCTCACTTTTGGCTCGATGCTTTTCTTCGTGTGGACGGTGTGACGAACTTTTAACGGTGCGTTGGCAAATCCAGTTCTCGCGGCGTTTGCCGCAGCGACTGCCGCAAATCGACCCGTCGCGGTCAGGTTGTCGGTGTTGGTCGTCATGGCCGTTTCGGTATTCGACGCGTCAACCACAGCCGCAGAAGCAGGCGCCGCCGCCGCTGCTGCTGCCGCCGCCGCTGTAGCTGCGGCGTGACTCGCTGTCCCAGCCGACCCGTTTTTTCTCCGCTTTTGTCGTGGTACGATTACACTCACCACGTGACCATCCTCGTCGCCGGCCAACTTACCGAGTTTGAACCTCACGCCGCACGCGTTACACAACGTCTTCGGACCAAACGGGCCGTTCCGCCACAGTGGCGTTTTCTGCGTCCTGCAAAACGCGCAAGTCTTGCTCGCGCACGGTTCTGGTAACGAATCGTCGATGATTGGTTTCGCCAGCTGTGGTTGTTGTTGTTGCTTTGAATCTTGTTCTTCTACTTTCTCTTCGTTTTTGTGCCGCCGTCTCGCCTTCTGAGGATGTTCAACCTCTTCGTCGGAAAGCGGAGACTCTTTATGACTCGTCGCCTCAGAAACATCTGAACGACTTTTCGCTGCGTGTTTCGTCATATCTCGGAGCCCCTTAGCAGTAGAAGTCTTCTTTGCCGCGCCGGCGCTCGGCGCCGCCTGCGGTTGTTGTTGTTGGAACTGCGGCATCGCTCCCATCATCGCCCCCACGGGAAAGTTCCCCGTCGCCGCCGCCGCTACCGCCGCCGCGTTCAGGTTCATCATCGCCGCCGCGTTGTTCCACATCTGCGACATCAAAAAAGGGTTTCCAAAGTAGTTATTCGGCGGCGCCATCGCGGTATTTTGACCGCCCGCTACTCCAACCGGAAAGGTATTGCCGTCGTTGGCGTTGTCGCTCGACGGTTGACCGTACGCGTTCGCATACGCCGTCGGTCTCACCACCACGTCATTGTTCGCGTTGGTGTTCGAGTTGTTGTTCTTCGCGTGCATTGCGAGATAGCTGTTTATCACGAAGTAAGTAAAGTTGAAAAGAAGAAGAAGAAGAAGTCAATAAATACAGAGAGTCAACACTGACAAAAAAAAAACGAGGTCAAAAATCGAAACGTCGTCGGTGGGTTAACCAAACACACGTGTTTTCGTTTCTAACGAACTCTTTTTGCCCCCCTCTCAGAAAAAAAATCGGCTCGCGCGAAAAATCGGTCCCGCGCGCGTCGCGCGTCGCGGGTAAAAGTCGGCTTAAACCCGGCGTAAAAACGAACGCGTCAACTTTTTTACGACGCGAAACGACCGAAAAGCGGCGCTAAAAACGATCGCGCGTACCCTCGATTCGCCATCTTATTTTTTTGCTCGTTACTTTTTGGATTCAAATTTAAACGGCACCCTCGCGTTCTTTTCCGCGAGAGAGGAGGTTACACGAAAAAACGAATCGCGTCTTTTTCGCACGCGCGCGAAGAAATGCGCGCGCTTTTGCGCGCGACGTCGGGTGAAGAAACCTCTTTCGCGCGAGCTTCGAGACTTTTTTCTTCGCGCGCTCTTAAAATCAAATCGCGCTTTTTGTGTGAGTTTATAAACGCGGAACGCGCGCGCGAATTTTGTGCAGTTTTTTTTTTGTGTGTGCGCCGATGTTCAAATACGTGTAACTGTATTTTGCTTGGTTCTGCTTCGTCCTCCGGCTGGTTTCTTCCCGCGTGAACGGATGAGTTTTGCGATCTCGAAAAAAAAATTTTGGTTGCCCTAGCGCGAGAAATGAACCGACGCAATACTACGAAGCGGCATGTTAAGTGTGCTTTTTGCTGAAGAAAAAAATACGGCGAGTAAAAGTTATTCGTTTTTAATGTACACGCCGTCGTTTAAATGCGTTAATTTTTTAGACAGACTCTCTTCTACATGGTTTTCGGACACTCGACGACGTGCCTGAACGGCACCGCTCTTCTCGGCACGTCGCCGTCGTCCTCGAACTCTAACAAGAACTCGCCGTATTCGCCCGAAGGCGCCGTTCTCGCGGCGCTGCGAACGACTTTGGCTTTGTAAAAAGTGGTCGTTTGAGGGTAGACGGCGAGGACGTACGTGCCGTCGTCGAAAGTTGTAGCGCCGTGCGACGGATTCGCCGTTTTCGGGAGCGGAATGACGCACGTTTTCGCGGATAATCGGTACGTGGTTTCTTTCGACTCTTTGCCTCCGGTTTTCTTCATGTTTTTCGTTCCTTTTTTGTTTCCTCCGGCGTTGTTCTTGTTCGGGTTGTTTTTGTTCGTGTCGTCGTCTGCATCGACGATGTCATACTCATCCGTCGCGGGAATGTATCGAAGTACGGTTCCAACGATCCACTCGTGCGCGCCTGGGCCGATATTCAACTCGCCGATGTTAGCGGCGACTAAATCGCCAACCTGTGAATTTTTCTTCTGCCCTCCAGACGGTTGCTCGTTTCCTAGTCCCGGTAAGTTTTCGCTCGAATTGTTCCCACCTGCGCCACCCATTCTGGACCCTTGCCTACTAGGCCCTCTCGTCGGCGTCCCTATATCCATATCCATCGCTTTATTGCTACTCATGTACTTCTCCTCCTCTCCAAACTCCTGGTTCGCCTTCAACTCCTCCCGATACCGCTCCAAATCTTCGTCCAATTGTACCATCACGTTCTTCTCTAATATCTCCAACGCTAACGTCGCCAATCGCATCTTTTCTTTCGATAACATCTCCGCGTGTTCGTGTGATTCGTCTATATCTTTCCTCAGCTTTAAAATTTTCGTCTCGTTGTCTTTCGAAAGGCCTCGCGAGTGTAACCCAGGCAGCTCTAAGCACTCGTTCACTTTCTCTTGAATGTCGTCTCGAGTTTTCGAAACTCGGTGGTCTAAGTCAGCCATGGTGTTTAAAATGCGCTGGAATTCCGACGGGACGTCTTGATTGACTGCATTTTGAAAAGAATGTCGTCGTCGTCAGAAGAAGAACAAGACGAGAGAGAGAGAGAGAGAGAGAATACTCGTCAGTCTGCAACAATTCAGAGAGCTTTTCCCCGACAAAGGAGAGGGATCGGAGACGTTGGTGGACGGCCCACGAGAGCGCAGACGAGAACGCATAGATAAAAAAGAAGAAGAAAGACTCGAACGAAGAGATACGAGATGGAGATGACGATAAAAGAAGAAAGGCGATCACTTACCGTCCACGTACTTCTCCAGGTACGTCATCGCGCCGTCCATTTTTTCCCTTTCTTTTTTGGCGAGAATTCGCGTATTTCAAACTCCAATTCTAGGGCAAATTCAGCACACTTGATCACGGCAAAACGCGCGCGTTTATACCAAAGAGAGATAAAAAAGAACGAGAAAAACAGTCATGTCTGACTTCAAAGACATGCTGGGCATCCCTCGGGAGAACCCGAACGCCGGGTTGGCGAAGAAAGCTTCGTCTTTACAAAAGAAGGAAGTCAAGCCGAAAGGCATGAGCCGAGAGGTGTGGCAAATCGTTCGGGGAAACCAACAACAAGCGATGAAGAGCGGGATCATGGCGAACGCGGTGAACGGAGGAGGAGGAGGAGGAGGTGGAGGAAGTGGGGATCACGCGATGATGATGATGATGGGGGAGAAAGGAGTCGACGCTTTGGCTTCGCTGGTTCCGAGCCACGCCGGGTTGAAGACGAAGAGGAAAGTTTCCGCGAGGAAAGTCTCTTGGTCGTGGCAGCCGTTTAGGAATTCGGCTCGCACGGACGGGTTGATGTTGAAGCATTGGGTGAAGAAGAACATCGGCGCGGCGGCGGCGGTTGGAGGGAAAGACGGTGGTGGAGTCGCGGGTACTGGTGGGAAGCTTTTACCGGGAACGGGTTTAGAAGCGACCGGGTATGGGGTCGATATCGGCGGCGACTACGCGTTCGCAAAGTATAACAAGAAAGTAGAAGTGCCCGAGTTCAACGACAGAGAATACGAGAGATGGCTCGCGAATTTAGATTCGAACGAAGCGAAACCGAAAGCTTCCGATAACAAGAAAGAAAACGACGAAAATCAAGAAAATAAAGAGAGTTTAATGAACGACGACCGACTCGCGTTCAAGCCGTGGTCGAAAGAGGAGACGGAATATTTGTTCGAAATGTTGCGAAGATTTGATTTACGGTTTATAGTTGTTAAAGATCGATGGTCGTGCACGGCGAGTCCTTGCGAAAGGAGCATCGAAGATATGAAGACTCGATATTATCAGGTGTGCAGAGCGTTGGTGAGAGCGCGAGCGTCGAGTAAGGAAGAAGCGGAGGCGCATTTGATTTGTAAGACGCCGTTTGATCCGCAACACGAGTTAATGAGGAAAGAAGCGTTGGAGACGTTGTTGGCGAGGACGAACGCGGCACACAAGGAAGAGGCGGATATATTGGCTCAGGTGAAGAAAATCGAAGCTGATAGACGCGCGGAGACGCACGCGTTGTTGCAACGACAACAAGCGGTGTTCGCGCCGAATAGGTTTGCCGCGCACGAGAAGCGAGCGAAGATTGAGGAGATTAGAAGGGATTTCGAAAGCGACATGCCGCACCACGGCGTACCATGCACGACAACGCACACGAGTCGAGACGATGTGCAGCCGGGAGTATACCCGAGATCGCAGAGGGCGGTGGAAGTAGCGGCGGAAATAGCGGGGAGAGATGCGCCGAATTCGGGGTTGGGACCGAGGTATGCGAAACGGTTGGACCAATCGGTGGAGGAGTTGGGATGTCCGGAACCGAGAAATGGAACAAAAGCAGCCGTGGCTGGTTGGTTGCGTTTAAGAAAACAATGTGGCATATATTTGACGTTGAGAAAACAGTTAGCGTCGGCGCACGAGAAGTTAGTGCAAGCGGGTAAGTTGGCGGCGATTAAGTTACCTCCGGCGACGGCTTCAGGACCGGCGCACACGGGGAATATTCCGCAGACGCCGACGGCGGGAAATAGAGGAGGTTTTAGTAATAACGATGGAGTTCCAGCGGCAGAAGGGAACACGAAGCAGCAAACGATCACGGATAGAAAGCCACCCGGGCAGAAAACGGGCGGCTTAAACATTGGATTTAGAGATACCGAAGAGAAAGGCAAGAAGGAAAAAGAGAAGGCAAAACCGACCAAAGCGGAGAAGAGAAAAGCGGAGTCGAGCGGCGCAGGTACGCGCAAAAAGAGACGAGGATAACTCTCATACACAGAACAAAGAAACATACTATTTTTAATAACACGTTCAATTTTGTATAGATATTTAGCGGCAATTACAACACGAGCAAAACAAAACGTAGCGGCGTACGAATGAAAACTCACTTTTTCACGACACCGAATGAAATCAAAAGCGCCCAAAATTCTGTCGCTGCCGTCGCCACAAGCATCAACGACGTAAACGTTTCAAAACCGCCAAAGTTCACGCCAGGTAATTTTTCCAAGACGAATAACGCCGCAAACAATTTCACTCCGGGCTCTGAAATAGCTTGCAAAGCGCCGAAGCCGTCTCGCTGCGATAAAGCGAGCATGCCGAGTTCCCATTTATTTTCCGGCAGCTTAGAGGCAGGCACCAGAAGTTTCTTTAAGACCACCCACGGGTCAACATCCCACGCTTCGATGTGTTTTACAACCTTGTTCCCCTCTAAAACGTGTGTAGTGTTCCCGCTCGCGGCTAACTTTGGCCGCCACGGCAAAGCGTCCACGACAGCCGAAAACTTCCAATAAAACGTCACACCATCTTCGCCTCTGTCCACCATTCGCAACACCTTACATTCGACGTCCTTCAAAGACGTCCCTAAGTTTCCAACGTTTTGTTTAAATCGATCTAAACCGGTAAACGAGACGAACGGATCCGCGAACACGCACTCGCTCGAATACGCGCACATCTCGGACTGACCCCCGATGAAATAATTGCTCTCGTAGTCGCCGCGAAGCGATTCGATAATCTCCTCTCTCGTCGTCATCGTCTTCTCTCCCTGAGATTCCAACGCCTCGCCGACATCGCCGGTATTCTTCTCATTCTTACCCCCGATCGCTTTCCCGAACTGCTCCGACGCCAACCACGCCGCTTTCAACGCCGGATTACTGGACGTCGTCGTTTCCGCATCTCCGTTCGCCGCTCGAACGACGACGTCGATTCCCCGTCGACGACGACGAGAAGAAGAAGAAGAAGGCGCGTTGTCGCGCTCGCCGTTGGTGCTATTTTTCGTCCATCTCGATCGAAACGCGACGGAGGAGGTACTCGTCGCGGTGGAAACGCTTCTCATCTCTCTCTCGCGCGCGTGTGTTTAAGTGAAGATTGCATCTTCACTTCAACACACAAAACTTTTCCCGGGGAGAAAAGGGGCACACACACGGGAGACGATATAGAAGATGTGGGGACCACTCTCCTCCTTCCCTTCCGGGTTCATCAGCGGGTCGAGCTTTAGCGGTGGTAAAGACGACGAGAAGAGCGGCGGGTCGTCGTCGTCGTCGTCGTCGTCGTCGCTCTTTCAGCGACAACGACAACTTCGGCAACAACCGCAGCGGAGAGAAAAAGGCGCAGAAACCGTTGTCGCGAATTCTTCTTCTTCTTCTTCTTCTTCGTCCGGGGCTCCGAACGGCGCCGCGAGGCCGCCTCCGACGACGACGACGAGCGCTCCATCTGCTCTCGTTTCGAAACACCAACCGTTCGTTTTCGCGGCGCGAGCGACGACGACGTTTCTCTCGATAAGTCTCGCGACGCGACGAGATGTGGCATCTCGTCGGCGGAACAGACAACAGAGCGCGAACGAACCGTTCTCGAACGACCCGAATCGACGCGCGACGGACGTGCTGCTTCTTTCGTTGATCTCTGGATATTCGTTGCAACTGCTGACGAGACAGAAGGCGACGGCGGCGTTCGCGAAGGTGAACGCGGACGTCGCGAACGGACAATATTATCGACTAATTACGTCTGCGTTTTTGCACGGCGGGTTGTTGCACTTGTTCGTGAACGCGTACAGTTTAAACGCGATCGGGAGCACGGTGGAGAGGATATTTGGGAGGTCGCACGTGTACGCCGCGTTCGCCGCGAGCGCGGTGAGCGGGAATATCATGAGTTATAAGATGAGTCAATATCCGGCGGTTGGCGCGTCTGGGGCGATTTTCGGGCTCGCGGGCGCGTTTGCGGTGTATTTATATAGACATAAGGACGTTTTAGGGGTTGGTGCGGAGGAACAGTTGAACGCGTTGGGGACTAGCTTGGCGATTAACGCCGTGTACGGCGCAACGAGCGCGAGGATCGATAATTGGGCGCATTTCGGCGGGTTAGTTGGAGGGTGCGTCTACTCGTATTTGTTCGGACCGAATTTCAAGAGGGATAACTTAGGTAGAATGAAGAATAGACCGATAATTGATTTGCGATGAAATTTTGTGCGTGCTGCATCGTCATCGCACACTTCTGGTTCATCTATACATGTACGCGCGCTTTTTGATTTCATCAAAACATGAGATTGTTCTTTTTACACTATCGCAGCTCTGACAGGAACGTTTCGAATAACTTGGAGTTTTCATCGCCGACCAAAGATTTAGCGGATTCGTGCAACTCACTCAATAACTCCTTCACTCGTTCGGCAGTGAATGGACCGCCGTAAATGTCTGGATTTTCGGAAGACGTGTCGTTGAGGAGGCGAGAAAACTCTTTGCCGAATGATTTTGATTTCATAAACGGCGCCGCTTGCGCGGACGCGATCGTTCCATAAATGAACATCCACGCCAGTTTTACCGTTTCGGTTGCTTTTTGCGTGCCTCCTCGAATGCGCACCTCCTCGAATATGACAAAGAAAGTGCCCTGTGGTTTTTCGGCGATCTTCTTGCTCCCGTCGCCGCTTCTGCCGCGAACGACGTTCGACATGAACTTTACCAACGGAACGATGAGCACAGATATGACCGCGTCTCTCACCTCGGAGTCTTCGCAAAGCACTTCACAACACCTCGCTAAAGTCGCGAATATTCGCCACCTCTTCGGATCACCGTTCCCATGCATACCAAAGCTTCCAAAAAACGCAGGTGCGTTATATTTTGGATACACCTCATCCAACGCTTGGACAAACGCCAACGCCGCGCACTCCGTGGCGAGTTTCAAGCAATCTCGAGCGACTACACTGGATGCTTTCTCGCTTTCGTTTGACGTTTCCACAGCTGCATCGTGTAAATACTTATCGTATAACGTCTCTCCGTTTCCATTATCTATATCTGCGGTACAAATAGTTCTCAAACATTGCGCACCTTTGGCCGCGTACCACAGTCTCGTCCAAAGTTCGGTGTCTCCGAGGTTACTCGTCTCCTTTGGCGCAAATTGTAACAACGCCAACGCTAATCTAACCATTCTCATCGTTTCTACTTTCCCGCCAGATTGGTGCGCGTACTCCACAATCTCCGTGTTAAACGCGAAAGATGCGAACGTATCTAAAAACGCGCGAAATTCTTCCGTTTGGCCATTCCACGCGTCGCTTTCTACAATCTCGTGCACTTCTCTCGTCATCGCGTACGCCGCGTCGTAAAATGCCATCAGCATATTCTCTTCGTGTTGTAGTTCTGTTCCATTCGTGTTGTTCTCTTTTTGCGCCGTCGTCAAGGGGACCGGATACGTCGCCAACTCCGCCGCGCACTTGGCCATATCCTGTTCCCACATCTCCGTTACGATGTCCGCGCACGTCTTTACGATCCCGCACTTCAGCTCGAGATTCGCGCCGCCATCACTACTCTTCCTCCCTAAAAAATACGCCTCATCCATCGTCGCAACTCTCCTCAACGCGCACGACACACAGTCCAACACCGCTGGCGTCGGATCGTACCCGATCCTCTCAAAATAGTGCTTCACGCTCCTCATCGACCGCAACGAAACCACTCTTCGCAAAAGGTCCAAACTATTCATCAAATACTCCCCGAAACTCACCTCTTCGTCGTCGTCGCCTCTCTTCCCCGCCTTACTATTGGCAGCATCAATCGCTTTTTCTTTCCATTGCATCGCCTCTCGCTCGTCTCCAGCCATCAACAGCGCGAGCGCGTGCCCGGGCAACTCCTTCAATATCACACCCACGTTCACCTCGTCCGTCCCTCGCTTTCCTTCGTGCACCAAAACCGACTCGCCGTCGATGACTTTCACCATGGCGTTTTGACCTCCTCTCGAAAAAGTTCTCCTGTCGTTGCTGTTCTCTTTGCCGTTGCTGGTAGTGCTCGCAGAAGTCGTCGTCGTTTTCTGTCTCTTGTCATTCACCGCGCTGTCGCCGGTTTTTTGATTCCAATTGGCGACGAAATCGGCAATCAAACGCGCGCTCTTCGATGGGACGACCGGGACGCGCGTGGACGCGAAACCGGCGCCGGATATCGGCGGAGCAAAGACGGTACCACCGTTATTATTATTACCAGCACCACCACCATCGGAAGTGTTCGTTTTCATCGTCGTCATCTTCCCTTTATGTGTATGCTTTTGGGAAAAAAGTGGAGTTTTGGGGGAAAAAAAATGAGATTTGTTCACTAATCTTCCACGCGCGCGCGCATAAAAAGAGCAAGTTTACACACATATATCATCATTCGCAGTCATGGCGATAGCAGAGGCGTACCAAGGGCGGAAACCGCCGTCAAAATCTGACGAAGAAAACGCTTCTTCGAGCAAAGACGCGTCTTCTTCGCCG
>Ga0181580_10005781_pt1 | contig 10038 bp, 7 predicted proteins | sample 071ome_23_FD_132413 | JGI IMG/M metagenome (GOLD analysis project Ga0181580, IMG submission 132413) | Coastal salt marsh microbial communities from the Groves Creek Marsh, Skidaway Island, Georgia - 071403BT metaG (megahit assembly) | ecosystem: Environmental > Aquatic > Marine > Intertidal zone...
ATAGCTTTGATTAAACACATCGTCCCTAGGCATATCGTTTTCTTTTGGCCAGCTCAGCACAGTAACAAAACTAAGGCGCTCTAAATCCACAACCGGTTTAACGCGAATACGCTGATCTGTAATTTGAATCACTTTGCCAACAGGTAGGCCAGCAGGGATCAACCCGCCATGCCCAGACGTCTGAACAAGCTCACCCTGCTTAATTTCCGCCTGACCGGGAACAAATCGTAGATCAAGCAGACTGGCATTAACGCCTGCGGTCACCGCAGGCCATGATGTGCCTGAAAGAATAACAGGGATCATCGCATTAAGATCTGTGATCAGCAGAACTTGGGCGTAAAACTCACCCACCTCAACGACCACCCCAACCAGACCATCCATGGTCGTAACCGTATCCCCTTTGTTAATGCCGTCCTTTGCCCCAACATCAATCATGACAGCATGGGCAAAACTATCCGCATTAATGGCGATAACACGCGCAGAAACAGCATTCATACCTTCAGGCACAGGAAATTTGCTTAAAGCGCGCAATTGGCGATTTTCAGCTAGCAACACCGCCACTTCGTTTTCCCAGCGGCGGAGGTTTTGGACTTCTTCTTTGAGGGTATTGTTTTCTTCGCGCAGTTGGGCAACATTTTCAATGCCGTCAATCATAATGCCTAGGGCTCGAAAAGGGACGCTAACCGCCTCAGCCAAAGGGGTAAAAAATCCTGCCACCATACTGCGCAAGGAGTTCATCGCCGAAATATCGGCCTTGCCTGCCATCATTAAGACCACGCAGACAATAAAAATAATCAGATGCGTGAGCAGACCACCGGACCGACGTCCTTTCTTTCGCTCCGTCGCAATGTTGGGCAATGCGATTTCCCCTAATAGGCTCCCACCAGAACATTCTGAAGGGTTTTCATTTCCTCAAGACAGCGCCCCGTTCCAAGAGCAACACAAGTTAGCGGATCATCAGCAATAGAAATAGGCAGACCCGTTGCTTCACGGATAACACTATCAATTTCATTCAAAAGCGCACCACCACCAGTAAGGACAATGCCCTTTTCCACAATATCTGCCGCTAGTTCAGGCGGTGTTTGTTCAAGCGCAACCTTAACCCCTTCAACAATCTGGCGAATTGAATCCGACAGAGCGTCAGCAACTTGTGATTGGGTAATAATAATTTCTTTTGGAACACCATTAACCAGGTCACGACCACGCACGGTTTCCTTGCGGCCTGTGGATCCTTGGGGTTTTTGAGCAATGCCGATTTCTTTTTTGATCCGTTCAGCGGTGGATTCCCCAATCAACAGGTTATGCGTCCGCCGCATGTAGCTGATCAAGGCTTCATCAAACTTATCACCGCCAACCCGAACTGAATGAGCATAAACAATGTTACCAAGGGACAGAATAGCCACCTCCGTCGTGCCGCCACCAATATCAACGACCATGGAACCTGATGGTTCGGTTACTGGCAAGCCAGCGCCGATTGCCGCCGCCATTGGCTCTTCAATCAAATATACGCGTCTTGCGCCTGCTGATTCTGCGGATTCTTGAATGGCTCTGCGTTCTACGGCGGTTGATCCTGATGGCACACAGATAATAACCTGTGGGCTAGACAATGGCATTTTTCCATTCACTTTGCGGATGAAATGCTTGATCATTTCTTCTGCAACTTCAAAATCAGCAATAACGCCGTCTGCCATAGGCCGAATAGCACGAATATTGCCAGGGGTTTTCCCTAGCATTTCTTTGGCTTCATCACCCACCGCCAGCACTTGTTGCTTACCTTTAACTTGCGCAATGGCGACCACCGATGGCTCATTAAGGATAATGCCCTGACCTCTGACATAAACAAGCGTATTAGCTGTCCCAAGGTCAATTGCCAGATCGTTGGAAAACAGACCTCGAATCATATTGAACATAATGGCTAAACGGCGATGCCGCCCCCTTAAATTGACAAATCTATCTGCGTTATTGCATTTTGCCCCTAAAAAGCACAACAGCATAATAAACAGATATTCGGCTCATCGGAACCGAATATCATGTTTTAATACAGAAATGTGGCTAAATCCAGCCAGAAGCGAGATTAGTTTTTGGATTTATCAACCAGACGATTAGCGCCAATCCATGGCATCATCCCACGAAGGGTTTCACCAACGGCTTCAATTCTGTGGCTGGCGTGCTGACGACGCGTGGCCTTAAACGAAGATTGGCGAGCTTTATTTTCTAGCATCCAATCACGCGTAAACTTTCCAGACTGAATATCAGCCAGAATGCCACGCATTGCTGCCCTTGTTTCATCTGTGATGACGCGTGGGCCTGAAACATATTCCCCATACTCAGCGGTGTTAGAGATGGAATAGTTCATATTTGCAATGCCGCCTTCATAAATCAGATCAACAATCAGTTTGACTTCATGCAAGCATTCAAAATAAGCCATTTCCGGGTCATACCCAGCATCAACCAGAGTATCAAATCCAGCCTTAATCAGCTCACAAAGCCCGCCACAAAGCACGGCCTGTTCACCAAACAGGTCAGTTTCGCATTCCTGACGGAATGTAGTTTCGATAATACCTGAACGGCCACCACCAATTGCAGACGCATAAGAGAGGCCAACATCATGGGCATTGCCTGATGCATCCTGATGCACCGCCAACAAGCACGGCACGCCGCCACCTTTTACGTATTCACCGCGCACGGTATGACCGGGGCCTTTAGGGGCAATCATAATAACATCAATATTATCTGCTGGAACAATCAGATCAAAATGAACATTCAAGCCATGGGCAAAGGCAAGTGCTGCACCCGGGCGAATATGATTGGCGATCTCTTGTTCATAAATATCAGCCTGCAATTCATCAGGCGTAAGCATCATAATCACATCACCCCAAGCTGCTGCTTCGGCAACATTCATGACTTTGAAACCAGCGGATTTTGCCTTTGCTGCTGATGCTGATCCATCACGAAGAGCGACAACAACATCTTTAGCCCCACTGTCTTTAAGATTAGCGGCGTGGGCATGACCCTGACTGCCGTAACCAATGATGACAATTTTCTTGGATTTGATCAGATTGACATCAGCGTCACGATCATAATAAACGCGCATTTTTATCTCCTTAGATTAAACTTATTCTTGTGTTTCGTTTTGCGTGCGAATGGGCATATCAACATTGAGCCCTCTGGAAATAGCAGACACGCCAGTCCGAGAAACTTCAACATGACCAAGAGACCGCATCAATTCAACAAATGCTGATATTTTTGAGCTGCTTCCTGTAACCTCAAATACAAAAGATTCTAGTGTGCTGTCTAGTGTATTAGCGCGAAAAGTGTCGGCTATCCGCAAAGCTTCTATACGAGACTCACCCTTATTGACCACTTTGATTAATGCTAGCTCTCTTTCGATATGCAATCCTTGCTGGGTCAAATCGCGCACCAAATGCACCGGAACTATTCGATCCAGCTGGGCTTTGACCTGTTCAATCACCATAGGGGTGCCACGCGTGACAATAGAAATTCGAGACAGGTTATTCGCCTCATCAACGCCAGCCACCGTAAGGCTTTCAATATTGTAGCCACGGCCTGAAAACAAACCAATGACCCGTGCCAGAACCCCTGGCTCGTTATCGACAAGAATAGATAGGGTATGACGAACTTCGTCGCTGTTTAAATGTTGTGACATTATCGTTGCCTCTGATGCTGGCCTAGACCAGCACCATGCCTTCTTCGGATACAGGTTTCGCTGCCTTATCATTAGGCCCAAGCAGCATTTGATTATGGGTTGCCCCTGATGGGATCATGGGAAAGCAATTTTCTTCTTTTGCCACTCTGACATCCACCAAAACAGGTCCGTCAGTCCCCAGCATCTCATCAATCACAGGGTCAAGATCATCTGTGACTTTAGCCACTAAACCCTTCATTCCAAAACAATCTGCCAGTTTTTGAAAATCGGGCAAAGACGCTGAATAGCTCTCTGAATAGCGGCCACCATGGATCAATTCTTGCCATTGCCGAACCATTCCCATCCATTCGTTATTGATGATGTAAATCTTAACTGGCAACTGATATTGCGCAATGGTGGACAGCTCTTGCATATTCATCATAAACGACGCTTCGCCAGCGATATCAATGACCGTTTTACCAGGGTTACCAATCTGAACACCCATGGCGGCAGGCAGACCATAACCCATCGTGCCTAAGCCACCTGAAGTCATCCAACGCTTGGGAGCATTAAAGCCAAAATACTGTGCCGCCCACATCTGATGCTGACCTACTTCGGTAGTAACATAGACATCATCGCCTTTACATTTCTGCCACAACCGATGAATGGCGTATTGCGGTTTAATAATGTCGCCCTTTTGGTTGTAATCAAGACAGCGCACAGCCCGCCATTCTTCGATTTTCTTCCACCATTCGGACAGAGCATCTTTTTTGATCGCCGCTTTGCGTTTTTTGACTTCATCCACCAGCATTTTCAAAGCAATGCCAGCATCACCAACAATGCCCAGATCAACGCGAATATTCTTATTGATAGAGGATTTATCAATATCAATATGAATTTTCTGAGAATTCGGTGAAAAGCCTGAGGTTAAACCAGTAACACGGTCATCAAACCGCGCACCAACATTCAGCATCACATCACAATGGTACATAGACATATTGGCTTCATAAGTGCCGTGCATTCCCAGCATACCAAGGAAATGCTTATCTTCAGATGGCAACACGCCTAATCCCATTAAGGTTAGGGTTGTTGGAAATCCTGTTAATGCAACCAGTTCACGAAGATGTTCCGATGCCTCATCACCTGAATTAATAATACCGCCGCCACCATAGATGATCGGACGGCTGGCAGAGACGATCATATCTGCGGCCTGACTAATAGCGTCAGCATCCGGTATCATCACAGGACGATAACGGACCACAGCTTTGGATTTGGCTGGTTCAACCTGACCCATATCAATAGGCGCAAATTGGATATCCTTGGGCAAATCAACAACCACTGGCCCCGGGCGACCAGATGATGCGACATGAAAAGCTTCATAAAGCACAGGAACAAGGTTTTCAGCCTGCTTGACGAGATAATTATGCTTAGTACATGGCCGCGTGATACCAACCGTATCCGCCTCTTGAAAAGCATCATTACCAATCAAGTGCGTCGGCACCTGACCTGTTATACATAAAATAGGAATTGAGTCCATCAACGCATCGGTAAGACCCGTCACGGCATTCGTAGCACCGGGCCCCGAAGTCACCAGAACCACCCCTACTTTTCCAGTAGAACGGGCATAGCCCTCAGCGGCATGAACTGCCGCCTGCTCATGGCGAACCAAAATATGGCGTATGGAATTGCGCTTAAACAAAGCATCATAAATTGGCAGAACCGCACCGCCAGGATAGCCGAAGATCACCTCAACGTTTAAGTCTTCCAGAACACGAAGAACGGCATCTGCACCAGTCACAGTAAGATCGTTACTGTTCTCAGTTTCGCTAGCGTTGCTTTTAGGCTGGCTTGTCTTAGTCATGGTTCGGCCTTTTCTCAAAAAAAGTCATGGGTACAGCTACTTCTTGCTTAAGAAGTCATCCGTACCCTGCATGAATGCTGTATTTTTTATCTGCTACAACATTGTGTAGCATAATGGCATAATTTCCATATTCAGCAAGTGAGGTCAAGAAGAAAATATAATTTTCGACAAGTTTTTTGGCCAAAGTCTTTTTGAAAATTGCTCAATCTTTGTTTTTCAGCTGATCCATAATGGCTAAAACAGTCTCGGAAGTGATCTGATCATCCATTAGATCTGTCACCACCATATCAGCATCATATTGATGATCAAACCATGTAAATTGCCGCTTTGCGTAGCGACGGCTATCCCGTTGGCTTAATCTAATAGCCTCATCCCTAGTGATTTTCCCCCTAATCGCCTCTGATAGTGTCTCCACCCCTAGCGCTTTCATCGCTGGCAGGCTGGGATCCAGTTGGCGTGTTTCAACCATTGCCCTGACCTCTGCCTCAGCCCCTTTTTCCATCATCACAGCAAAGCGATGATCTATTCGGGCATAAAGATCATCCCTTGGTGGCCGCAGATAGATTTTTAAGATCTTTCCCTCTAGGCCACCTTGCCTAGGCTGTTTCTGCCACATACTCATTGGTTTTTCTGAAGCTAGCCAAACCTCAACCCCCCGCATCACGCGCTGGCTATCCCCTTGCTCTAATCGATCCGCTAAGTCGGGATCAACCTGCGCCAAATATTCATGAAGCCCTGCTACCCCCATGGTTGCCAGCATGGCTTCTGCTTTTTGCTGCACCTCATTGGGAATATCTGGCATCGGCGTAATGCCTTTTTCTGCGGCTTTGAAATAAAGCCCTGAGCCACCAACAAAAATTGGTAATTCTCCCCGTGCTTTTAATTTTCCTACCACCTTTGTGGCATCAGCAAGCCACCGCGCCTGTGAATAGCGCTCTTGGGGATCCACATATTCAAACAGATAATGCGGCACCGTTTGATAATCCTGGGCATCAGGCGCAGCGGTGAGGATAGGCATACCGTCATAAACTTGCATGGAATCCGTATTGATCACAGCACCGGTGGTCATCTCAGCTAGTTTTAGTGCCAACGCTGATTTTCCACTAGCGGTTGGCCCAGCAATAAAGACCATATCATAGGTATAATCATGTGAAGCGGTTTCGGTCATGGTCTAACCGAGATACGCGAAGTTTTAAGGCTTGTCCATGATCCGACAAAGAAAACCGCCGCAAGATGAAATCCCTGCGGCGGCTTATCCATCATTCATGGAACGGTGTTTACATGATCAGGCTATTTGATTGTCACCGCAGTGAAACGATCACGCCCTTGGCGGTTAATCAGCAGCAGAATGCTTGTTTTTTCTGCATCGATTTCTGCCTTAATGGCTTTACGTGCCTCATCCAGATTTTCCACCTGAACCTTGCCGACACGGCGGATCACATCCCCAGCCATAATCCCGCTTTCATCCGCTGGCGCATTTGGCTTTACCTCAGTAATGACAACACCCTCAACATCATCACCAATGGAAAACTCCTGGCGCAATTCTGGATTGAGATGATCAAGCGTCATGCCTAGTTCTGCTAATTCCAGTGGGCCGTTTGGATCACTATCATTGGGCGTACCAGCAAAGATGCCCGCTTCCTCAGCATCCTCTAGAACACCAAGCGTAACCTTTAGATTGATCTTTTTGCCTTCACGCATAATGGTGATATCAAGCGGTTTACCAATAGCAGATTCTGCAACAATACGCGGTAGGCTTCGCATCTCTTCAATGGGTTTACCATTAAAAGCAATCACCACATCACCTGCTTGAATTCCGGCCTCTTCAGCAGGGCCGCCACTATGCACAGATGAGATCAAAGCCCCATTTTCATTGTCAAGATCAAAGTTCTCTGCAATCTCTGGGGTGATTTCCTGAATAAAGACACCCAGCCAACCGCGTCTGGTCTGACCATATTCCTGAAGCTGTAGAACAACATTTTCTGCCAGATTAGAGGCAATAGCAAAACCAATCCCGACTGACCCGCCAGATTGGGAGAAAATCGCTGTGTTAATGCCGATTACTTCGCCATCAAGATTAAAGAGAGGGCCGCCAGAATTGCCGCGATTAATCGCCGCGTCAGTTTGAATAAAATCATCATAAGGGCCGCTGCCAATATCACGCCCACGCGCAGAAACTATCCCTGCGGTTACGCTTCCGCCTAAGCCAAAGGGATTGCCTATGGCCAGCACCCAATCGCCAACTCGCATGGCATCACTATCGCCAAAAGATACAGGGTTTAAAATCTCTTCACCCGGGTCAATTTTAAGAACGGCAATATCAGTTTTTGGATCACGGCCTATAAGAGTGGCATCAAAACTGCGATCATTATAAAGCGTGACACGAATAGCGTCAGCCCCATCAATGACATGGTTGTTGGTAACGACAAAGCCCTCTGCCGATACAATAAACCCTGACCCTAATGCTTGCGCTGTCCGGCGGTTATCGCGATCTCGGAACTCTTCAAAAAAATCTTCAAATGGTGATCCGGGAGGAAATTGCAAATCTTCATCATTATCTTTACCAACCACTGTTGTGGTTGAGATATTTACCACTGAAGGGGATAACGCCTCCGCCAAATCAGCAAAGCTTTGTGGCCGATCATTGGCAAAAGCAGGCATAACCATCATCGTCAATAACAGCGCGCCTGCCAGTAACACATGAAAGCCAAAATAGCGTGAGGATTCTGTCTGTTCCTGTTGCCAAGAATGATCCTGTTCCAACACCTGAACTTTTGTTTTTGTTATTGCGGTAGCTTGTCCATCAAAGGGCATCGTCATCTCCGATTACAAATTCAATTTTGAAATATTCACAAACTATGGCCTGATAATATGGCTATTATCAGGCCACTTTGCGGCATTGAGGTATCCGAAAAGCGTTACTTGGCTTCGTTTTGCATCTCACCGGTTTTGCTTCCAAAATAGCGGAAGAACTCACTATCTGGTGATAGCAACATCGAGGTAGTATTTTCGCTAAACGATTTTCGGTATGCTTGCATTGAGCGATAGAAAGAATAGAAATCTTCATCCACACCAAAGGCTTCTGCGTAAATAGCGATGGACTTGCTGTCCCCACTACCCCGAATGATTTCAGCAGATCGGCGAGCTTCAGCAATCAAAACGGTACGCTCTTTATTCGCTGTTGCCCTAATTTTCTGGGCCTCTTCCTCACCTGTGGCACGAAACTCCTTAGCTTCACGCTCACGTTCAGATTTCATCCGGTTAAAGATGTTCTGTGACGTGGCATCAGGATAATCCGCGCGCCTGATGCGCACATCCAAAATGCTAATCCCAAGCGCTTCCGAAGAGGCGTTCACCTCATTGCGGATGGTGCTAATAATATCATTTCGCTTTTCTGATAAGATATCTACCAAAGAATGATTACCCAGAACTCGGCGAGTGGACGAATCCACCATGGCCTCAAGCCGCTCTTGTGCAATCCGAATGGTGCGAACGGTTTGATAGAATTTCAGCGGATCAACAATGGAATACCGCGCATAGGTATCGACTTCCAGTCGCTTTTGGTCAGACAAGATAACCTGTTCGGATCCTTGTGAGACCATAGACAAGACGCGGTTTTCGTAAAAAATGACATTCTGGATGAATGGAATTTTCCAATTCAAGCCTGGGGTTTGGACAGTTCGCTTTGGCTCACCAAACTGGAGAACGATCGCTTGCTGGGTCTGCTGAACGACGTAGAGGGTGTTGTAGCTAATAAAGGCCAGTAACCCAAGAGCGATCAGAATATATGTTTGAAGACGCATGGTTTTATTATCCTCTCTGCTCTTGTTTATGGCTTAGATTTACTGATTTCGGATAGAGGCAGGTAGGGGACAACTCCGCTACCGCTTGCACCTTCATCAATGATAATTTTGTCAACATTGCTCATGATTTCTTCTATTGTTTCAATATATATGCGTTCTTTGGTGACATCTTTATTGACCAGATAGGCTTCATAAATCTGGGTAAAGCGTGAAGCATCACCCTCAGCTTGATTGACAATCTGGGCAGCGTAGGCTTCGGCTTCTGCAATGATCATTGCAGATTCGCCTCGCGCACGCGGGATAATATCATTGCTATAGGCTTGCGCCTCATTCTTTAGCCTGTCTTTATCCTGCCTGGCTCTCTGCACCTCGTTAAAGGCATCAATCACATCCAATGGGGGATCAACCGCCAACAGTTGCACTTCACGAATGATGACCCCTGCCTGATATTCATTAAGCAAGTCTTGAAGCTGTTGCTTGGCTTGGAACTGAATTTGCTCACGGCCATCGGTTAAGGCAAACTGAATATCAACCCTGCCGACAATCTCACGCATCACAGCCTCAGCCGCTACTTTGGTGGTTTCTTCAGGGTCAGTCAGATTAAACAGGTAGTTGCCAGCATCACCAATGCGCCAGAACACAACAAAATCAATATCTACGATATTCTCATCGCCTGTGATCATTTCACTTTCAAAAGGAATATCACGGCGATTGGCATTGCCGCCATC
>Ga0181580_10005790_pt1 | contig 10033 bp, 7 predicted proteins | sample 071ome_23_FD_132413 | JGI IMG/M metagenome (GOLD analysis project Ga0181580, IMG submission 132413) | Coastal salt marsh microbial communities from the Groves Creek Marsh, Skidaway Island, Georgia - 071403BT metaG (megahit assembly) | ecosystem: Environmental > Aquatic > Marine > Intertidal zone...
CTCGCGAGGATGACGAAACAATGACGCTAACAATACAAGCAGCTGAAACGAACGGGGTTTCACGTCTGTCTATCTATCCATCTATGTGTGTGAATGTACTAAATTGTCTCTCTCGACGGCGGTGAGCGCGCGCGGCTGAGATTTAATGAAAATCGGCAATGAGGGTGGAACCGCCCCACTCGCCCCAATTCGGCAAGGCGGCCGCGGCTTCGTTTACGGCGTCTACGAGAACGCGAACGAGCTCGTTATCCATGCCTTCCGGTGGCGGTGGGATCACCTTTGGAGGGTACGCGGAGGAGTAGGAGCGTTTGTCGAAGCGCCACTCGCCTCGTTTGCCCGGGGTGAAGGCGCCTTGAGCGTCGTAATCCATGCCGTAGGTGAAGTGAATGGAGATGAAATCGCCGACGCTCTTATCCCACGGCGGTTGCGATTGCATCTGCGGTCGCAAATCGTGGTGAATGCCGAGTTTCCACGCGGCGAGGGTGTAGCCGTACATCTCGATGACCCAACCCCACGCAGCCTTGGCTTCGGGGTCTTTTTGTAGGGCGACAGACATGGACGCCCACTCTGGCGCCAAGCGCTTCAAGTCGCGTTTATGAATGAAAACCGGTGAGCTTCCTATCGGATCCATCTTCCTCATCTCCTCTCGCGTGATTCCGGGTAAGAAGCGCTCGACAATTTCTGGTTTTTCCCATGGCGTCATGTAAAAGAACGGGAACGCCGCCGGGACGTCGCCTCGCATCAGGTTTGGTACCGGCTTGATGTACACGTGATCGGGCTCCGCCATGAGAATGTAATCCTCTTTGATCTCTGGACACTTTTCAAAAAACTGCACAAAAGCAAAGGGCCGACTCAACACCACAAACCCAAGCTCGTCTTCCAACCGATCCACCTTACACGTCGGAATCTCCTTCTCCAACCCATCGTAATCATCGTGCAAGACGCGCGTAAACCCGCCCATCGGCCCGTCGGGTCCCTGCGCTTCTTTTTGCTTTTTAAAATGATAATACATCACCCGCGCCTGCCACCCTTGATACACCGCTTTATTCGTCGTCAACACCACGTGAAACTTTTTCGACGGATCACCATCCCCATCGATGCTATCTTGCTCGTATATCGACCCGCTCGTCCACGGATTGGACGCGTCGTTCGCGCCCGCCATTGTCCTCGGTCGCGGCTGTCGCTTCAACCAACACGAACCCTTCTTTTGCCCCGAACACCCGTTTTCATCCCCACACCACACGAACGTCGTGCATCCTTTTGATTTGTGTTCGACGCACGCGTCGTGACACGCCTCGGCGGTATCGAGGATGAAATTCTCGCCCCATTTGACGACGTCCCCCGACGCTTCAAAGTGTTCGCGCGGAACAAAGCCAGAAAGTTTCGGCGCGTCATCCTCAACTCGCGGGTTCGGCTCCGGTTTCTTCGCCGCAACCGCAGTCCGCGGCGGCGGCGACGGCGACGGCGGCGACGGCGACGGTGAAGGCGGTGATTCGTACGCTCGTCGTTCGACCACCGGCGTCGCAGACGAGTCTAGAGATTCTGAAAATCTTCTTCTCGCTCCACGATGATGATGATGATGATGATGTGACTTTGCGATCGACGCCGGCGACGCGAATAACGGCGCGGATAACCACGCGAGGGAGACGCAAACGAATAAAACAACCAGTCTCGCGAGCGCCGCTCGACGCGCGCGCGACGACGACGACGACGGTCGCGGTGGCATGCGCGACGAGGACTGAAGATGCGTTCGATTGACGAGTGGATCTTTCATTCACACTGTACTACTGAGAGACAACTACCCACCCGACCGACAAAGGAAAAATAAACGCGACCGCCGGTCGGTCGCGCTTGAAGCTATAAATAAATGCGCGCTCCGATGGATGCATGAATGGCTAAACGGCCTCGGCGAGCTCGATGGATGAGGACTCCGCGCGTTGTTGTTGCTGTCGTTGCCGAGACGCGTCGAGCGTCGCGCGTTCAGACGCTCTGAGCGCGCGCTCGAATCGTTCGGCGGAATCATCTTCCTCTGTCGTCGCGTTGAAGCGCACCTTGGCGCGAGGTACGCGCGCGAACCACACTTCGAGGCAGTTTTTCACGATGGACCCGGTGTTGTACGGGTTGGCGCTCCATCCGTGCGCGTCTCTAAAGCTCTCGTACGTCGTCTGATTGGTTGAAATCAAATACGCGTGAAACCCGCTCAACGCGCCTACAAAAAGAAACCCCAACGCGGCGACGATGAACACCCCGATCGCGGGTCCGCTACGTTTAAACCCTTCGCCGATCGATCCCGTTTTCTTCGTCTCGTACGACACGCCGTATCCGCACTCCGTCGCTATGAAGACGCAATACGCCGCCGTACCGAACACAAAGCTCAAAAACGCCCTGTAGTTCCTCAACCCGATCGTCGTCCCCGTCCACGGGCAGTAGTGATCAAACTTTTCTATGCAATCGTTACACACCGAGCAGTGATGGGCGCGCGGGGGTTGAAAGTACCCGCACGTGTCGTTCCACCGCGTCGTCGTAATCTTACCCGTAGTCTCCACCACGCAGTCGCGCGTCTTCCCTCTGTTTGAACTCGTCCCGACCGACCGCCGCTCCAACCGGGGTAAAATCCCCGGATCGGTGAACGACGTCTTGAACAGCCAAATCAAGCTGTTCCCGGCGAGCGCGGACGCGACGGCGTAGACCCAAATCCCCTGCGTTTCGACGACGACGGGCGCGACCAAACCGAGAAAGATTCCAGTTGGAACGGTAATCAACGTCGCCGTGGCGAACGCCGCGCCCGGGCGAGGTCCGGCGACGATTCGCCCGCGACAGAGGAAGGTTTCGTTTCCGGGCCAGCGCTCGTGCACGCGCTCGACTTGGCGCGGCGGTTCCGAGGGCGTTTCCGCCGACATGAAGGAACGAATCAGACGCGCGTCATAGTCTGACGCATCTCGCACGCGAATTCTCTCGAATCGCGCGCCCGCGATCGCGATGCCGCCGGGAATCACCGCGGTGGACGTCGCCGAGCGCGCGATGCGGTTCCGGGACGCGTACGTTCCCAAACTCGCCGGTGCGCGCGCGTACAAGGGCTCACACGGTGGGAAGATTGGCATCGTCGGTGGGTCGTCGACGTACTCTGGCGCGCCGTATTTCGCGGCTCGGGCGGCGACGCAGTGTGGGGCGGATCTCGTGCACGTGTTTACGTCGGAAAAGTGCGCGCCGGTGATTAAAGGGTACGGCGGGGATGTCGTGGCGCACGCGAGTTGGGAGGATGGGGCGAGCGCGGCGTTTGACGCCGAGCGGGCGAAAGCGCGAGGAGGTACGGATATGCGGGCGTGGACGTCGAGGATGGATGGAATCGTCTTCGGACCCGGACTCGGGGATCGATCGCCGTTTTTTACCGCCGCCGAGAACGGGGGCGCGTCGTTCGGGGAGGAGTATTTGGCGAGCGCGTCGAGCGTCGGCGCGCCGACAGTGGTGGACGCCGACGGTTTGCGCGTCTTTACGAGTAGCCGAGCAGAAACTTCAACACCAGGCGGTGGTTTCGGTTTTAATTTCGGGTCTGGGTTCGTCGTCGCGACGCCGAATAAGATGGAGCTATTTAGAATGCTTCGAGCGGTGAATCCGGAGCGGTACGCCTCGGTGAAGGATGTCGATTTGGAGTCTGAGGATGGCGTGCGTCGCGCAGGTGTCGATTTACGGCGATACGCCCCGGTGGCGATACTCGCCAAGTCTTCCACCGACGTCTTGTTTATAGACGACGAGTGCATAGAAATCCGCTGCGACGGCGCACCGAAGCGTTCGGGCGGTCAGGGTGACGTCCTCGCCGGCGTTCTCGCCCTCTTTCTCGCTTGGGCTGAGCGCGCCGACGCCGAAGTCCGTCGAGACGCTCGCATCGCCGCCATCGTCTCCGCCTCCTTCATCGTCAAAAAGGCTGCCAATGACGCATACACCGATCTCGGCCGCTCTATGCAAGCCTCGGACGTGCTCGATCGTCTCGGCGCCGCTTTTCGTCGGGAGCTCGATCCAGACTTTGCGAGTCCCGCGTCGCGTCGGTAGGCGCTGACGACGACTAACAAACAAACAACGACGACTTCACGATTGTCAGTCAATTATAGTACTCAGTACTGCTTGTACGCAATGTTGTAATGAATGAATGTAAACGCACCGCCGCTATAAAACTGACGCGCCTCGGCCGTTCGCTCTGGCGACGCGCGTACGATCCACACATATACGGTACATATGAGTAAACAGACTAACTCGCACTCGATCCACCTTTTTAAGCCACCCATCAGGCAGGGGTCTGCGACTGCCCGTCGCCATAAAACGCCGTCGAGCGAGCGTTTGTTTTCCTCGCGTTCGCGCTCCGTTTGTTTTTCGGTCATCGTCGTCGTCGTCGGTTCCGTCGTCGTTCGTCCTCCCGTCCGCGGATCGATCGAGGAGTAAAAACCAAAACGAAAACGACCCAACGCCGCCGCAGCAGGAACAGCGGCAGCGTCAACCGAGTCGCGCTTATTGAACGAGATGCCGCCTAAAAAAGTCGTCGAGGAGGAAGTCCTCGGACCGTGGTCCCTGGGACGGTTTAGCTCAAACCTCAAGGTGCGTGTGCGCGTGCGTGCGCGCGATGATGATGACGGATGGTTGGGTTCGCGCGCGCGATCTCGCCGCGTGATGAAAGATTAGCGCCGAGTGGTTGACCAACCGACTGACGTCGATCGAATTGAATCGATATGAAAACGCACAGGTTGGGATCGTTGGTATGCCAAACGTGGGTAAATCGACGCTGTATAACGCGTTGACCAACTGTTCTATTCCCGCGGAAAACTTTCCGTTTTGTACAATCGAGCCGAATAGCACGCGCGTCAACGTGCCGGATGAGAGATTCGACTGGTTGGTGAACATGCACAAGCCCAAATCTGTGGTGCAGCCGTACTTGGAAGTTGTCGATATCGCAGGTCTCGTCAAGGGGGCATCCGCCGGGGCGGGTCTCGGAAACGCGTTTCTTTCGCACATCAAGGCGGTGGATGGCATCATGCACGTGATGCGTTGCTTTGAGGACGCTGACGTGATTCACGTCGAGGATCGCGTCGATCCGGTGGATGATATCGAGATTATCACCTCTGAACTCCGCGCTAAGGATTTGGAGTTTATGACCAAGCATAAGGAGGGCTTGGAGAAGGATCTCAGCCGCGCCGCCAACGCCTTGGCGGCCAAGGAGCAAAAGCAAGAGATGGAAACCGTCGTCAAGGTTGTGGAATGGCTCGAACAAGGCAAGGAGATTCGTCACGGCATGGAGCAGTGGAACACGAACGACGTCATGTACTTGAACAAGTACCAGTTGCTCACAGCCAAGCCGGTGATTTACTTGGTCAACCTCAGCCGCAAGGATTTCGAGCGCAAGAAGAACAAGTTTTTGGTCAAGATTCACGAGTGGGTGCAAGCGCACGGCGGCGGTACCATTATTCCGTTCTCCGCCGAAGTCGAGAGCGAGCTCCAAACGGTTCCGGAAGAGGACAAGGAGCAGTGGTGTAAAGACCAAGGCGTGGCGTCTGTGCTCCCGAAGATTATCAAGACTGCCTTTTCCGCCGTTCACCTCATTTACTTTTTCACCGCCGGCTCAGACGAGGTCAAGGCGTGGTGCATCAGAAAAGGTTACAAGGCGCCTCAGGCAGCGGGTGCGATTCACACCGATTTCGAACGCGGTTTCATCTGCGCCGAAGTCATGGCGTTCGACGTGTTGAAGGAGCTCGGAACCGAGCAAGAAGTCAAAGCAGCGGGTAAGTACAGACAAGAAGGGGCCAAGTACGTTGTGCAAGACGGCGACGTCATCTTCTTCAAGTTTAACGTCTCGGGTAAGAAGAAGTAATAAGAGAAAATGGTTGATTCGATTTGATTTCATACATGTACCGTTCGTTCCTCGTGTCCTAATAAGCATCGTCTGCTTATAATGTCTAATTAATGAAGTTCTACATACAAAGGAACAATCGATGCGCGGAGTAGGTAACTCTCTGACACCAGGTCCGTCCTCTACGGTGCCGCGCCCCCGGATTCGTCGTCGTCGTCGTCGTCCGAAGCGTTGAGCGCTTCGGGAGGCGGTAGAAACGCGATGAAGTCGCGATAAATATCTCTAAGTGCCCTTCGTGCGCTCTCTAGACTGTCAAAGCGAAGCTTTGGGTCAAAGTTGATGCACTTTTCAAGCCAACGACGAATGTTTGGCGGCAACCATTCTGTCGACGGAACCATGCGACCCGTGGATACCATCATCACCACTTGCGCCTCTGGGATCATCCGTCGAGCGGCTTCATCTGGAACCACGTGCTCCAAGACGCGTTTGTGTTCACCAAAGGTGGCGTAATACAAAAGTTCCCAAATCGCCAACCCCGTTCCGTACAAGTCGGCGAGCCTGTACGAATCGGGCGTGATGATCCCGGGCAAGACGTTTAGACGCTCGGGCGCGACGTAGCAAAGCGTCCCCGTGAGCTGTGCGCTCGTGTCAAACATCATGTTTCCGGCTTTGGCCAATCCCAAATCTGATATCTTGATGATGTGCTCTCGCCTGCACTTGCCCTCCATGTGTGGCCCGGCGTACCGCTCGCAGTGACACGAGATTAAAAAGTTTTCCATTTTAATATCTCGATGCGCCAGTTTCGACGCGTGGACGTGAGACACCCCCTTCATCATCATGTTGATGGCGGCGTGAATCGTTTCGCCGTCTCGAGGATACGATCCGCTCTGCAGACACTCTCTGAGAGATCCGTGCTGGCAGAGCTCAAACATCATCATCCACGTTCGCATGCGAGGATCGACGACGGCGCCCAAAAATTCGCACATGTAATCACTCTTCTCCATGGATTCCATGAGCCCCACCTCGAGTTTAGTTTTGTAACGATCGTGCGGCTCTTTGAGCACGACGAACGAGGTCCAAAGCGCGTCGTCGTCCTGTATGGATGCGAGATAAACCACCCCGTTGCCGCCGCGGCCAATCTCCTTGAGTATTTTGTACCCTCGACGCCGTCCCGTCGTCGTCGATCGAGTGGTAAGTCGTCGCGCCGCCGCTCGGGCACTCAGACGATTACTATCGTTCGTACCGCTTACAAAACTCTTCTTCAGACCCGCGTTGGAATCCGCGTCGTCGGTGTATTCAGCGCTCACCACTTGGTCGTATCCGTCTCCGTCGTACGCATCCCTGCCGCCTCTGAGAAATTCATCGATGAAATCCCCCTTGAAGTCCGCGTCGGCATCCGCTGTTTCCCTTCTCGCGTCGATAAACTCCATGCGACCGACGGTGGAGATGACCAGGAGAACGATGAATCCCGTAAACACAGAGAGCGGGATTAGAGTGGAGAATTGACGACCAGAGGTGTAGCGCAATCCTTGCAGAAAGAGCGGCAGCGCCGAGGCGTTCGCGTTCGTTTTCGCGTCGGCGGCGGAACCATCGACGGATGACGACGATAACCCTGAAGAGGAAGAGTTGACTTTGACAAGTTGTCGTTTGTAATCGGCGCACTCGCTCTCGCCCACCGAACCAAAGGCTGAAATCAACTTTGTAAACAGGGAGACAAAGGCGTCCGAGTAAACCCGCCGACGTAGTCCCGCGCGTCTTTGCGCGACGGCGTCGCGCGCCAGACGCGCTCTAAAGGCGCTCTCGACGGATTGAGCGCCGTAGTCGGTAATTTCGCACGCAGCTCGATGAAACGCTCGCCGCGATTCCGTTCCGTGACGTTTTTCGACGTGTTCAGCAATCTCCCGCATGTTGTCGTAACTAAACAACGCCGGATTGACCACGGCGGAAAACGCGTCGTCGTCGTCGTCGTCGTCGCCGCCGCCGCCTCGGTGGTACAAACCGTTGTGTCCGACAGAGCCGACGACGCGATCCGGTATGGCGTTCGCCGCGCATCGAACGAGCGACGCATACGTTTGCCGAATCAGATCGTCGTCGTCGGAAGCGTCCAAAATCCATGTTCCAAACAGATACTCATCTTCGTCTAGACGCGAGATGCGACGACTGACACCCAGAGTCACCGATCCCTCTCGCACGGCGTCTGGTAATCTATCCCTAAGAAATTCTAGTACGTACTCTGGCGTCGTCTCTCTGAATGATTGAAAGTGCGACGACTTTGATAACAAGTTGTGAACCTCTCGCCGCACCAGATCGGCGGCGGCGGCGGCGGCGGTGGACTCTGCCGCCGAGGATGGAACGACTCGAACGACGACTTTGACGTCGCACAGAGTCGCGAGCGCAGATACTGCGGACATGGTAGATTTTAACGACGGCGCGAGATCTACTACCGTCGGAATGTCCGCCGATTCCGCCTTTCGTAGTAGCAAAGGCGAATCGACGCCGTCCATGTTTACTATCAGCGACTTCAAATCGTCGTAAATCGACCACGGGTCGTTATTAATGTTGTTATAGTCGTCGTCCTCCGAGTTCGGACGAGGAGAAGCGCACCTCGGCACGTCGCAATACTCCCACGCGTCGTCGTCGTAACCGTCTTCATCCTTGGCGGCGACGTAGCACCACGGTCCCGCGTCCCTATCGTACGTCGGGTTTCTACAGTAATTGTGTCCACCAGCGCGCCAAGGGAGACACGCGCGTCCGCTTCGAGTCGAATTGTGCGCGCGTCCGCGATAATCCATTCCGCGACCGGCGCGTGCCGTCCCAGACGAAGCGGGCGGTCCGAACCCGTCCGCCGCGTAACACTCCCGGGCGCCCCGGGCGCCGCGACCGCTACCGCCGCTTCGATCCGTCATCGATGCCGGAGACTTTGCGTTCGGTCCCAACCCGGGGGCGCCGCACGCCAACCCCAAGCCCACGAGCGCGACAAAGACGAAAACCGTCACCGCCGCGTGTCCCGAATCCGATCCTCCCGATCGCGTCGCCGGCGCCGGCGCCGCGGCTCCGCGTCGACGGTGATCCTGCCTACAACTTTGCAACGACGCGGACGACGACGACGTGGTGGTGCGGCGGGTATCACCCGACGACGTCGTCATCGTCGTCATCGTTACCTCCTCGGCGGTGTGCGTCCTCGGCGAGCACCACGTGGAGACCCGGCGGCACCACGTGGAGACCTCGGCGGCACCCCTCGCGCGCGTGCCGACTTCTTTGCCGAATGGACGAATGGACGGACGGACGGACGGACGAATGGACACACAGATGCGAAATCGAGCGCGTCGGATGAAACCGAAACCGAAACCGAAACCGAAACCGAACCGAGCGGAGACGCGCGCGCGCGCGGCGCCGCGTCGAGCGACTCGTTCGTCGCGGTGTCCCGCCCACCGGCGATTCGTCCGGCTCTACCGTACGATCGATAAAAATACGTTGATAGGCTTAAAAAAGTTAACATATGTACCGATCCTGCTTAATTGTGATAAACGTATTTAATATATAATAATAGGACATTTGAGTCATATATAAATCCATATTTCTGCTTGGTAAAAACATTTCTAATACAATTCGGACAGTTGAACCATACTTCCGTCGGAAATCCGTGGGCCTATAAAAAAAGATTGGTCCCTACCGAACTCGGACATGTGGTACATAGTTAACGGGAAATAGGCCTATAAAAAAAGATTGGTCCCTACCGGGGTCGAACCGATGACCTTGGCGTTTCTATAGTCATTGTATGAAGCGTGTGACCGTACACGAAGCGAATCGTGCGCGTCTGCTGAACTATTAGCACCACGCTCTAACCAACTGAGCTAAGGGACCTTTCGAGATGGGTCGTGTACACGCAGAGTACGCGCGTTAACTCACGAGTTGTGATATGAAGCATAGAGATTGAATTTTTCCCCGGACCGGCGTGGACGGTGTCATGGAAGGAAATTTATGGGTGTATTTATTAACACACCACTCCTCGCGTACGACGGGTCGTGACTCGAGAAAAAATGCAAAGGAAAAAAATCGAAAACGCAATCGCAAATCTCCCACCCTCCCGGGGTGAATGAATGAAACGAATGAAGGTTTCGGTTTCGATGGTTTTGGTTTTGGTTTTCTCTCTCCTATGACAAAAGACGCCGCCGCCGAACGCGCTCGCCGGCGCCGCTA
>Ga0181580_10005799_pt1 | contig 10026 bp, 6 predicted proteins | sample 071ome_23_FD_132413 | JGI IMG/M metagenome (GOLD analysis project Ga0181580, IMG submission 132413) | Coastal salt marsh microbial communities from the Groves Creek Marsh, Skidaway Island, Georgia - 071403BT metaG (megahit assembly) | ecosystem: Environmental > Aquatic > Marine > Intertidal zone...
ACCGCCATGGCCAGGGATCCTATGTTACTGCGTGTTGGGGATTTATGGCATTGTTACTATGCGGCTCATCCAGCAGGTCGTCATGGAATCTGGCTACGCACCTCAGAGGATTTGGAGCGCTTTGGCCCCTCGACTCTCATTATGACAGGAGGTCAAGCTGGGGATCGTTGGTGGCACTTTGAATGCCCTTTTGTAGTCCCATATCAAGGAGCCTTCTACTTGTTTCACACCCAAAATTATGCGGTTGGGCAGCAGCAAACCTCTGTGGTTTGGTCCGAGAATCCAGCCTATTTTGGAGTGGATGAGGATGGCGGTCTCGTGGGGCATCTTGAGGTTGCTGCTCCCGAAATAGTGGCTTTCCAAGGCAAAATGTATTTGGCCGCCTTGCAGCCAGAGCTGGATGGGATTCGCGTGGCTGAGCTGGGCTGGCGCCAAGTGGAATAATCGGTCAGGGTACGACTTCCAGTCGAGAGCAGGCGATGGAGCGGTCTCCTTCCCGAACCCATTTAGGGAAAGCAGCTTGGCAGGCATCTGCCGCGTGAGGACAGCGTGGATGAAAGCTGCAGCCACTAGGAGGATGCATCGGTGAAGGAGGATCTCCAGGTAAGAGCATGCGTCGCCGGGTGCGTTCCCTAGAGGGATCTGGGATGGGGACGGCACTTACCAGAGCTTGCGTGTAAGGGTGGCGGGGATGGTCAAAGAGACTTTCTGCCGAGCCCAATTCCACCATTTTTCCCAGATACATCACCGCAATCCGGTCAGCGATGTGCTTGACGACTGACAAGTCATGCGAAATGAAAATCATGGTCAGATTCATTTCCTTGGAGAGGCGAGCCAACAGGTTGATGATTTGCGCTTGGATTGAGACATCCAGAGCGGAGACAGCCTCATCGGCTATCAATAATTTAGGTTCGACGACCAGTGCCCGCGCGATGGCGATACGTTGGCGCTGTCCTCCAGAAAATTCATGTGGGTATTTCTTGATGAAGCGTGGCGAAAGGCCGACTCGATTCATCCACTGGCCCACCCGCTGGGAGAGTTCACTTTTAGGGATGGATTGGTGGGAGAGAAGAGCCTCTGCCAGGGTATCGTAGACCGTCATCCTCGGATTCAGCGACGCATAGGGATCCTGGAAGATCATCTGGAAATCCTTCCGTGATTCTCGCAGCGCTTTTCCTTTGAGTTCTGTCAGGCACCGGCCGTTGAGATGCACACTGCCTTGGGTCGGTTCAATGAGCTGAAGGATGGTCCGTCCTAAAGTGGATTTGCCACAGCCAGATTCGCCGACTAATCCGAGGATTTCTCCTTGGTTCAGGTCCAAATCAATCCCATCGACGGCCTTGACTGTGGCCACGGTCTTACGCACCAAGAGTCCTTTTTCCACAGGAAAATGGGTTTTGAGCCCGCGAATTTTCAGAAAAGGAGGTGTGGGCATACTCATGGTGCGAGGGTGATTTCGTGTTGCTGCACTCTGAGGCATGCCGACCAGTGGCCTTCATCCACACACTCCAGATGTGGACTGGTTTGACTGCAGGCATGACTTGCGTGCACACAACGTGCTGCGAAGGCGCAGCCGCTCACAGGGCGGGTCAGATCGGGAGGTTGACCTTCAATGGTGAAAAGCTCCTGGCCCTTGGCCTGTAGGGCAGGAATTGATCGCTGCAGTGCCTGGTTGTAAGGGTGGCTAGGGTGAGTGAAAATGGCATCTGTGTGACCCGATTCCACAATTTGCCCTGAATACATCACGTTGACGCGATCGCAGAATCCAGCCACGACTCCCAGGTCATGAGAAATGAAAATGACTGCCATGTTGAGCTGCTGCTGCATGGACTTAATCAGCTCAAGAATCTGGGCCTGGACGGTGACATCCAGGGCTGTGGTCGGCTCATCAGCAATCAATAGATCAGGCTCGGTGATCAGGGCCATGGCGATCATGACCCGCTGGCGCATGCCGCCAGAGAATTCATGCGGATACATGCGTATGCGTCGAGCAGCTCCTGGAATGCCGACTTTTTCCAACATTTCCAGAGCTTTTTTGCGGGCGCCATGCTTGTCTGCCAGCCCATGAAGCAGCAGGGGTTCGATGAGCTGATCCTCAATGCGCAGGTAAGGATTCAACGAGGTCATCGGATCCTGGAAAATCATCGCGATGCGCCGACCGCGTATGCGGTTGAGCTGTGCTTCGGACATTTGCAGGAGATCTTCCCCATCAAAAAGAGCCTGACCCGATTCGATCTTTCCCGGTGGTTTCGGGATGAGCCCCATGAGAGAATAGCAGGCCACAGACTTGCCCGAACCGGATTCCCCGACGATGCCCAGGGTTTCGCCTTTTTCGATTGAGAAGGAAACGCCGTTGACGGCTCGAACCACTCCCGCCCGAGTGTGGAAGAAGGTTTTGAGATCGCTGAGCTTGAGCAGTGCCATGATCAATCTTTCGAAGCGCGTGGATCCAAGGCATCACGCAGCCCATCTCCTAGAAAGTTCAAGGAGAAGAGAGTCATCGCAAAGAGGCTCCCAGGAAAGATCAATAGCCATGGCGCCTCTTCCATGATTTCGGCTCCCTCCTTGATGAGGGAGCCCCAGCTGCACATGGGCTCCTGAACCCCGAGACCGAGAAAGCTGAGAAAAGCCTCCAGCAGCATGACCGCCGGAATGGTTAGGGTTGAATAGACAATGACCGGACCTAGCACATTGGGAGCGAGGTGACGCAAGATGATCCGATGCAGGGGTAAACCCAAGGCGATACAAGCCTCGATGAACTCCTGCTTGCGCAGGCTAAGCACCTGACCGCGAACGATGCGGGCCATGGTCAACCATTCCACGGCACCAATGGCCAGGAACATCAAACGGATGTCCCGCCCAAAGAAGACCATCAGCAGGATGACAAAGATGGTAAAGGGAAGTGCATAGAGTATGTCGACTAGCCTCATCATGACCGCGTCAACCTTTCCTCCACAAAAACCCGAAACAGTGCCGTAGAGCAATCCAATGGTGAGGGAGACCGCGGTAGCTACCAGACCAACAGTCAGGCTGATGCGTCCGCCATAAAGCACCCGCGCCAGCAAATCACGGCCCAGTTTGTCGGTCCCAAGCCAATGTTCCGCACTGGGCGGCGATTCTCTCAGCTCCAAATTTTGCTCCTGATAGCCGTGAGTGACCATAGTCGGACCCACCAGTGAGGCCAGTCCCATGACCAGGATGAAAAGGCCACCGAAAACGGCCATGCGATTCTTACGAAGCCGGTGCCAGGCATCCTGCCAGAGCGAATGACCTTGTTCGGCTTCTTCCAGGGAATGGGCCGATTCGGGCCATATCGAGGGCTGGGGTGTTGCTTGATCTGGGCGACTCATGAGAGTTTTAGCTTGGGGTTGAGCCACACCTGAAGGATGTCTACCAGCGTGTTGAAGACCACAATCAACGATGCGAAAAAGAGCACCAAACCCAAAACCATGGTGTAATCGCGATTAAAGGCACTGGTGACAAAATGTTTCCCAAGCCCTGGGACGTTGAAGATAGTCTCGATCACAAAAGAACCAGCTACCAGCCCAGCAAAGGCAGGCCCCATGAAGCTCACCACCGGTAGCAAGCCACCCCGCAAGGCATGGCGCAACACAATCACCCTTGCCGAGGCTCCCTTTGCACGAGCGGTTCGGATAAAGTCCTGGCTTAAGATTTCTCGCATGCCACCTCGTGTGAGACGGGCAATGTAGGCTGCATAATAGGCACCCAGAGTGAGCGAAGGGAGCACCTTGGTGGCGGGTGTATCCCAGCCGGGGTAGGGGAACCACTGTAGTTTGAGAGCAAATACCAGTACTAAGAGGGGCCCTAGCACAAAAGTGGGGAGGCAGATGCCTACCATCGCCATGCTTGAGGGAAGGTAATCAAGCATGGAGTTGGGTTTCAGCGATGCCAGGATGCCGAGCGTCAAGCCCAGGGCCAGTGCGATAGTCATCGAATAAAACCCTAGTTCCATGGAATTGGGGAACGAGTCTCGAATGATTTCGTTCACTGTGCGGCCAGGATACTTGAAGGAGGGTCCCAGATCCCCTTGAACCAAGTTGAGCAGATAATCTCCGTATTGGGCCATCAAGGGTTTGTCCAAACCATAGTGTGCCTGGAGGGTTCGCAGCACCTCAGGGCTGACTTGTCGCTCATCATCAAACGGTCCACCAGGAGCCAGCCGAAGCATGAAAAAAGTGAGGGTGGCCACTGCCCAGAGCACAGGGATCGTTTCCAGGATGCGCCTGAGGATGAAACGGATCATTTCAAAGGTATTTTGGATTGCCTCTGCTGGCTGCTCAGGTGCCTTGCCCGGCTAGGGGCCGGCTTCCAGATAGAGATGTTTGTAGGGGTGGTGGTCGAGAATGGTAGGGTTCCATCCCTTGACAGCGGTACTCAGTAGATAAACCCGAGTGTAAATGTAGATGGGAAGGATAGGCGCCTGATCCATCAGGATCTCCTCCGCCTTCTGGAAGAGTTCGAGTCGCGCCGCTGGATCACTGGTCAAGCCTGCCTGACGGATGTAATCATCATATTCAGGGGAGGCCCAACCAGTCTGGTTTTGTTGGCTCCAAGAAGTCCACATGTCCAAGAAGGAATTGGGATCGACGTAATCACCAATCCATCCAGCTCGACTGATATTGTATTGAAGGTTGCGTTGGGCATCCAAGTAGACCTTCCATTCCTGATTGTTGAGTTCCACCTCGATGTTGAGGTTTTTACGCCACATTTCCTGGATGGCTGCGGCAATGGAGCGGTGGTTTTCAGAGGTGTTGAAAATGATGGATGCTTTGGGGAATCCCTCACCATTGGGATAACCGGCCTCGGCAAGTAATGCCTTGGCCGCCTCCACATCAGAAGGAATGCGAGCGCGCGTCGTGTAGCCAGCCGTGCTAGGAGGCGTGAAGTAGTTGGCAGGAATCTGCCCTCCTCTCGAGACGTTCTTGACGATGGATTCCCGATCGATAGCCATGGCCAAAGCGCGCCTGACCCTCACGTCGTCGAAGGGTGCTTGGGTGGTATTGTAGCGGTAGAAATAAGAGCCTAGATAGGGGTCCTTGCGAAGGATTTCCGGAGATTCCGCTTCATATTGTTCGATCTTGGCGGGAATCATCTCATATGTGTTGTGGAGTCTGCCTGCTCTGAAAGCACGATCTTGAGTTTCAGCGCTCTCAATGGGGTAAAAGTGGATAGCCTGCAGTCGGACTGTTTGAGCATCCCAGTAATCCGGATTTTTTTCCACTGCTAGCACATCGTTCAAGCGCCACTCCTTCAACTTGAAAGGGCCGTTGCCGACGAAGTTGCCAGGTTTGGTCCATGGGTTGCTTCGATCGTAAAGCCCCCCGTGCTTTTTGATTGTTTCCAGATGGACGGGGTACCAGGTGTAATGATTGAGTAGGGAAAGGAAATAGGGAGCAGGGTTGGATAGTGTGATTTGCAGTTTTTTTGCTGCCAAGGCTTTAGCTCCCACTTGCTCGAAATCCTTCAGGGTTCCCTGATTGTAGGCCTCTGCATTCTCCATTAAAAATAGCATGTAGGCGTATTCGCTGGCCAATTCGGGAGTCAGGATGCGTTGGAATGAACTGACAAAATCCTGAGCAGTCACAGGATCCCCGTTGGTCCATTTTGCTTCCTGGCGAAGCTCAAATGTGTAAACCGTGCCATCCTCGCTGATTGACCAGCTTTCTGCCATGCCAGGCACCGGATGCAAGTCAGTGGGATCCTCAGTGACCAGCCCCTCGGTCAGTGCCGTGATGACATTGTGTTCAGGAACTCCTGTAACAATGTGCGGGTCAATGCTTTCTGGCTCGGTGCCATTGGCTAGGTGCAGCACCTGGGTGCGATTACCCTGTTGAACCCTTGTTTCGGATGGGCCGCAGGCTACCAACCCCAATGCCAGGCTGGCGGTGATGACGGCTCTCAGAGAGGACCTCCAAATTTCCATACAACGTTCCATGATACGTTTGATTATTGGCGAAAGTGCTCTTGGGAGAGTTGGTCAAAGCCACATAAATGTCAACCCGGGGTTCGATTGCTGTGTAAACATATCATCATATCCAGATATGATGATTTTATCATTGAACAAACGATCGCATCCACCTAAATACTCTTTCAATGGATTCCTTGTCCGCCATACAAACCCGCATCCAGCGCCAAGAACAGTCACTTAGGGCTAGGCTCAAGGAGCGCATTGTCTTCCTAGATGGTGCCATGGGCACCATGATCCAGCTGCGCAAGTTGGAAGAATCTGACTTCAGGGGAGAGCGTTTTGCCGAATGGGGCAAAGATCTCAAAGGGAATAACGACCTGCTCAATCTGACCCGCCCCGACGTGATTCGGGATATCCACCTGGCCTACCTTGAAGCTGGAGCCGATATCATTGAGACCAACACCTTCAACGCTCAGTCGGTCTCCTTGGCCGATTATGACATGGTGCCTTTGGCTGCTGAGCTGGCCGAGGCAGGTGGGCGGGTAGCTCGCGAGGCGGCTGACACCCACATGCAGCGACATCCGGGGACGGATGTCTGGGTGGCTGGAGCGATAGGTCCGACGACCAAGACTGCCTCAGTGGCCACCGACAATCATAATCCAGCGGCTCGAGATATCACCTACTCTGAGCTGGTGGAGGCCTATTATGAGCAAGCCAAGGGCTTGGTTATGGGTGGGGTGGATCTCCTCATCGTTGAAACTATTTTTGACACACTCAATGCCAAAGCTGCTTTTTTTGCCATTGAGAAACTGATTGAGGACCTGGGATTTGGCATCCCAGTGATGGCTTCGGTCACTTTCATTCAGGCAGGCAGCGACCGAGGTATGACCGGCCAGACTGTGGAGGCCTTCTGGAATTCAATTTCCCACGTGCCTTTGTTGAGTGTGGGTATGAATTGCGCTCTTGGGCCAGAGGAGATGAGACCTTTGATTCAGGAGCTCGCCAGACTGGCTCCGGTGGCGGTCAGTGTCTACCCCAACGCTGGACTCCCTGATCCACTGTTGCCGACGGGATTTCCCGAAACACCTGTAAGTTTTGCGCCCAAGATCAGGGAATGGGCTTCAGCGGGCTGGTTGAATCTGGTTGGGGGTTGTTGCGGTACCACCCCAGATCATATCAAGGCATTGCGCCAGGCTATTGAGCCTGTGCCTCCTCGCTCCATCCCAACCATTGAGCCGCACATGCGCTTGAGTGGCCTGGATGCGCTCACCGTGAATCGTGCCACCAATTTCGTCAATGTGGGTGAGCGCACCAATGTGGCCGGTTCCCCCCGCTTTGCGAAGCTGATCAGGGAAGAGGCATTTGAGGAGGCCCTTTCAGTTGCCCGACAACAAGTGGAAAATGGGGCGCAAATCATCGATGTGAACATGGATGAGGGCATGCTTGATTCTGAAGCATGCATGCGCACCTTTCTCAATTTGGTGGCTGCTGAGTCAGATATTGCCCGAGTGCCCATCATGATCGATAGCTCGAAATGGTCGGTGCTTGAGGCTGGGCTCCAGTGTGTTCAGGGCAAGGGCGTGGTCAATTCAATCAGCCTGAAGGAGGGAGAGAAGCTGTTCCTTGAGCAGGCAAGGCTGGTTCGTCGCTACGGCGCGGCTGTGGTGGTGATGGCATTCGATGAAAAAGGCCAGGCTGATTCGCTGGAGCGTAAGATTGAGGTATGCCAAAGGTCCTATCGCTTACTGACTGAACAAATAGGTTTTCCGCCCGAGGATATCATCTTCGATCCTAACGTGTTGACAGTGGCGACCGGGATGGAGGAGCACAATGACTTCGCCGTGGCCTTCATCGAGGCCACGCGCTGGATCAAACAAAACCTCCCAGGAGCCAAAGTCAGTGGCGGAATAAGCAACATATCCTTCTCTTTCAGGGGCAACAACCCGGTCAGGGAGGCCATGCACGCTGCTTTCCTGTACCACGCGGTCAAGGCGGGTCTGGACATGGGCATTGTCAATGCGGGCCAACTGGCGATTTACGAGGAAATCCCCAAGGATTTGCTGGAGCAGGTCGAAGATGTACTGCTCAATCGCCGATCTGATGCAACCGAGCGACTCATTCAATTTGCGCAAACAGTCAAGGGTGAGAAAAAAACCGAAGCCGAAAAAGCCCAGTGGCGTGAGGGAAGCGTCGAGGAGCGACTTGCCCATGGCCTGATCAAGGGGCTGGTGGATCACATTGAAGCCGACACCGCCGAGGCTTTGGCCAAATATCACAAGCCTTTGTCGGTGATCGAAGGCCCGCTGATGGACGGTATGAACATCGTGGGTGACCTGTTTGGTGAGGGAAAGATGTTCCTGCCTCAGGTGGTCAAGAGTGCGCGCGTGATGAAAAAAGCCGTGGCCTACCTGCTACCCTACCTGGAAGCTGAAAAAGCAAAGAGTCCGCAGAAGGAAGCTGGTCGCGTGTTGATGGCAACGGTCAAGGGTGATGTCCATGATATCGGTAAGAACATCGTGGGCGTTGTGCTTAGCTGCAACGGCTACATTGTGGAGGATATGGGAGTGATGGTGCCTGCCGATAAGATCCTACAGAAGGCTGTTGAATTTGGAGCTGACATGATTGGACTCAGTGGCCTCATTACCCCTTCGCTGGACGAGATGGTGCATGTGGCCAAAGAGATGGATCGCCGCGGCATGGATCTGCCCCTGTTGATAGGGGGAGCCACCACGAGCAAGGCGCACACAGCCGTTAAGATTGCCCCGCATTACCATCAGCCCGTGTTGCACGTACTCGACGCCTCCAGGGCTGTGACCGTGGTTCGAGACCTCATGGATGAGGAAAGAAGCAAAGTCTTCCTTGCCAAGGTCAAGGAGGAACAGACATCTCTTAGGGAGGCACATGAGCAGCGAGGAGCCAAAAAACTCCTCTCACTCAGAGAGGCCAGGGACAATGCCACACCTGTGAACTGGTCTGCCTACACGCCACCTGTGCCAGTGTTTACTGGACTCAAAACGCTTGATCCCTTTCCTCTTGATAAACTGGTGGCATACATAGACTGGTCCCCTTTCTTCCATGCCTGGGAAATGCGAGGACGCTACCCTGCCATCCTTGAGGATGAGGTGGTGGGTGCCAGAGCCTCGGAACTTTTCGCTGATGCCCAGACCCATCTGAAAAAAATGATCGATGGAGCCAAGCTCACGGCGCGTGCGGTCTATGGATTCTTTCCGGCTGCCACCAAAGGAGACGATATCTTGATTTACAGCGATGAGTCTCGCTCGGAGGTCATCAAAGTGCTCCCCACACTTCGCCAGCAAAATCCCAAGCCAGCGGGTAAGCACCACCATGCGTTGGCTGACTTTGTCGCACCGGAGGATTCCGGCTTGAAGGATTATCTTGGTTTTTTTGCCGTCACAACCGGGCATGGGTGCGATGAATGGGCCGCTACCTTTGAGGCAGATCACGATGACTATGGTTCGATTATGACCAAAGCCCTCGCCGATCGCCTCGCTGAGGCTTTTGCCGAGTATTTGCACCAGCAGGCTCGCAAGGATTGGGGGTATGGGAAGGATGAGGCTTTCAACAACGATGAACTCATCCGTGAGCGCTATCGCGGCATTCGCCCTGCGCCGGGCTACCCTGCATGCCCTGATCACACCCAGAAGCCGATGATATGGGACCTGCTTGATGTCGAAGCCAAGACGGGAATTAAATTGACTGAGAGCTGCGCCATGTGGCCAGCAGCCAGCGTGAGTGGGCTTTATTTCTCACACCCAGATGCCAAGTATTTTTCTGTGGGCAAGCTTGGGGACGATCAGGTTGAGGATTACGCACAGCGCAAGGGACAAACGGTGGAGAAGACCCGTCAGTGGCTGGCTCCCTGGCTCAATGAATCCTGAGGTAAAGCCCTAGCTGGGGAAAGCTCTTCAAAGCTCAGTCTTGCCAAGCAGGGAGCTGCCTATTATGTTCTCCAACACGTGCGCGAGTGGCGGAATTGGCAGACGCGCCAGATTTAGGTTCTGGTGTCCTAGGACGTGGAGGTTCAAGTCCTCTCTCGCGTACCATTTATTTTTTGAGTATCATCCATTCCTAATGGG
>Ga0181580_10005802_pt1 | contig 10024 bp, 8 predicted proteins | sample 071ome_23_FD_132413 | JGI IMG/M metagenome (GOLD analysis project Ga0181580, IMG submission 132413) | Coastal salt marsh microbial communities from the Groves Creek Marsh, Skidaway Island, Georgia - 071403BT metaG (megahit assembly) | ecosystem: Environmental > Aquatic > Marine > Intertidal zone...
GATATACCAGCTTTTTTAAGGAAACAAGCCGATTAACAAAAATTTATAAAATAGGAGATTGAAAGTGAAAAATATCATATATTATGGGTTAATTTTTATAGGTGTCACATTACTAATTGGGTGTAATACTGTCGATGGGATAGGAAGAGATATTTCAGCCGCAGCCGAATGGGTAAGTGGAGCAGTTAATGAATAAAATCCATAAATTAAAATTTAATGAAATTAATAGATCTTATTAATAATAAGGATTTATCAAACAATGATATTAATATCTCAGGATTAAGTGAGAATAGTAGAAATGTAAAAAAAAATTATATTTTTTTTTTTAAAAGTACAAAAAATTCAAAAGAAAAGTATATTATTGAAGCTATAAAAAAAGGTGCTATATTAATAATATATGAAAAAAATAAATCTCTAAATATAAAAAAATTTAAAAATAAATGTTTGTTTTATGGTGTAGATGATATTAGCCGCACAATGTCAAACATTTCAAAAAAATTTTATAATACAAATATCGGCTCCTTAAGAATTTACGGCATAACTGGAACTAATGGAAAAAGTTCAGTTGTAAATTTAATTTCACAATTATTAAAACTTAATGGAATAAAATGTGGCGTAATTGGAACACTTGGAAGCGGAATATTTCCTAGAATAGTAAATCAAAATTTAACCACGCCAAATATAATTAATATATGTAAAAATATCGATAATTTTAATAAAAAAAATATTACAAATCTAGCAATAGAAGTTTCATCTCACGGATTGACTCAAAAAAGAATAGAAGGCTTAAGTTTTGATACGGTTATTTTTACAAATTTATCAAAAGAGCATATGGATTACCACAAAAATATGCAAAACTACTATCAAGCTAAATTAAAGTTATTCACAGAATATACTAGTAGAAGGAAAATTATTTGTATTGATACATATTATGGAAAGAAAATTTATAATTTAGTAAAAAGTAATAAAAGTACTTTATCAGTATCTTTAAAAAATAATAAAGCTGATTTCTATGCAAGTAAAATATCATTTACTGAAAATGGCACAAAATTTATGATAAATTCAAAATATGGGTCTAAAGAAATTAATACGTCATTCTATGGTGAATATTTTATTACAAATATTCTTTTATCAATTGCAATATTAGCGAAAAGTAAAAAAGAATTCATTTTATATACAAGCAAACTTTGTAAGTTAGTTTCCGTTGATGGGAGACTAAATAAATATTGGAGAAAAAATTATCCAATAATTTTTATTGATTATGCTCATACTCCTGATGCCTTAAAAAAATCTTTATTTTCAATTAAAAAGCATTTCCCAAAGAGAAATATTACATCTATTTTTGGTTGTGGGGGAGATCGTGATATAAAGAAGAGAAAAATTATGGGGCAAATAGCTGATAAATTTTCAAATAAAGTCATTATTACTAATGATAATCCAAGGAGTGAAGACCCTGCAAAGATTGCAAAACAAATTATTAGTGGAATAAATAAAAAAAGTAATTATCAAGTCATACTAGACCGCCGTAAAGCAATAAAAAAATCTATATCAAAAGATTATTCAAATGAAGTAATATTAGTTTTTGGTAAAGGCCATGAGAAAACACAGATTTTAAAAAATAAAGTATTAAATTTTTCTGATAAAAAAGAGGTGCTTGAAGCATTAAGTAAAAAATGAGTAAATATTCTTTAAAGGAATTAGCAGGATTTATGGGTGGTGAGTTGTACGGTAATGATATGCTAGTATCTGGTTTTTCTATTGATTCAAGAACCTTGAAAAATGGTGATGTGTTTTTTTGTATAAAAGGTGAAAATTATGATGGACACAATTTTATTGATGATTGTTTAAAGAAATCTTCTTGCATAGTTTCTTCAAGAGAAATAAATCCAATAGACTTAAATAAAAAATCATATATTAAAGTTAAAGATACTTTAGAAGCACTTAAAAAAGCTAGTGAATATGTTAGATCAAAGTGTAGTGCAAAATTTATTGCAATTACAGGGTCAAATGGAAAAACTACCGTTAAGGAAATGCTAGCACATATATTGTCAAATCATAAGATAAGTTATACAAAAGGCAATTTAAATAATCATATTGGTGTTCCCTTGACTTTATTATCTATAAATAATGATGATGAATTTGTCATAGTTGAATGTGGTTCAAATAATCTTGGTGAAATAAAACCTTTATCAAAATTAATTAAACCAAATATTGCTGCGGTAACTAATATTGGCTATGCACACATAGAAGGCTTTAAAACATTGAATAACACCGCAAAAGAAAAATACAGTATTTTTGATTATATTCAAAAAGATGGTCTTGCTGTAATAAATATAGAAGACAAATACTGCGATTATATTAATTTGAGAAATAAAATATTTTTTGGTTATAGTATTAATTTTAGAAAAAAATTTAAAAAAATTTTAAAAAATTTATTTTATAAAACAATATTTTTATCAGTGTCACCAAGAGAAGAAAATTGTTTTGAAATTGAATATAAGGGGAAGAAGGAACTAATAAAAATTAACTTAAATGGTAAACATAATATACTTAATGCAGCGTGCGCTTGCTCTATTGCATTGTCATTAAATATAAAGTTTGAAGAAATTAAAAATAAGATAAAAACCTTTGATTCAGTAAATTCAAGACTAAAATTGTATAATTTGAAAAAAAATATTTCTATAATTGACGATTGTTATAATGCAAACCCAAGTTCTTTTAAAGCTGCAATATCATATTTAGCAGATTTAAAAGGAAATAAGATTATACTCATGGGTGATATGGCTGAATTAGGTAAAAATTCGAAACATTTTCACGAAGAGATAGGTATATATGCCCAAAAAAATGGTGTTTCTAAATTTTTGAGTATTGGAAATCATAGCAAGTATGCCTCAAGCATTTTTGGTGAAAATGGTCATCATTTTACTGATAAAGAGAGCTTAAAATCTTATTTAAATAATAATATTGAACCATCATCGTATATACTTATAAAAGGGTCAAGAAATCAAAAATTAGAAGAATACGTAAATTTTTTAAAAAATAGAGAGAGGTAATTAACAGTGTTAATTTATATATTAGATTATCTTATAAATTTAAATACTGGATTTGCAGTTTTTGAATATATTACGTTAAGAGCTATTCTAAGTATTATAACTGCACTATTTATATCCCTCATACTTGGGCCGGTAATAATTAAAAAATTCTCTATTAACGATTTATCTGAGGTTATTAGAGAGGATGGGCCAAAAACACATCATAAAAAAGCTGGTACACCAACGATGGGTGGTCTTCTTATAATTTCTTCTTTGATTTTATCAACAATTATATGGGCAGATTTAGAAAACAAATATATTTTATATTTAATTTTTACCACAATAATTTTTGCTGTTATTGGTTTTATAGATGATTATAAAAAAATAAAAAATAGTAAAGGTATCTCAGCAAGAAAAAAAATTTTTCTACAAATTATAGCTTCTGGCTTTATTGCTATAGTTATGTTTAATTTTATCGAGACACAGCAAGAGCAACAATTATTAATTCCTTTCTTTAAAAATGTTTTTTTTGATTTAGGTATATTTTTTATTCCTTTGACAATGCTGGTAATTATATCTGCAAGTAATGCTGTAAATTTAACAGATGGATTAGATGGTTTAGCAATTATGCCAATAGTGTTGGTTAGCGGAGCATTCGGTATATTTGCATATTTAACAGGGAACATAAATTTTTCAGAATACTTATTAATACCATATATAAAAGATGCCGGAGAAATAACTATATTTATTGCAGCTATAATTGGCTCAGGACTTGGTTTTTTATGGTTTAATACTTATCCTGCGCAAGTATTTATGGGAGATGTTGGAGCATTATCATTAGGTGCTGCACTAGGACTAATGTCTGTAATTGTAAGACAAGAAATTGTTTTAATAATAATGGGAGGAATTTTTGTAATAGAAGCGCTATCGGTAATAATTCAAGTCTTGTCATTTAAGTATAGAAAAAAAAGAGTCTTTTTAATGGCCCCCTTTCATCATCATTTTGAGCAAAAAGGGTGGGCAGAACCAAAAGTAGTAGTAAGATTTTGGATTATAAGTTTTATACTTGTATTGATCGGCTTAGCAACATTGAAATTAAGATAAAGTTATATATGAAAAGAAATTCATCAATAGCAATATTAGGACTTGGAGTCACAGGTATTTCAGTTGCTAAATACCTAAAAAAGAATAATCAAGAATTTATTGCATATGATACAAGAAAAAATCTTCCAATCACCGATGAAATTAAAAAATACGTAAATAAAAAAAATATTATATTAGGTAATTTAGAGGTAAATATTATAAAAAATCATGATGTTTTTATAGTTAGTCCAGGTATAAATCTAGATAAAATTTTTTTAAAAGAAATAAAAAAGAATAAAAAAATCATAAAATCGGATATTGATTTATTTAATGAGCAAAATAAAAAAAATGTAATTTGTATAACTGGCTCAAATGGCAAGACAACCGTTACATTACTGCTTGAATATATATTAAAAAAACTTGGAAAGAAAGCTAAAGCAGGTGGAAATGTAGGCTATCCAGCACTTGCACTTTTAGAAAAAGAATATGAATATAATATTCTTGAGCTTTCAAGTTTTCAACTTGAAATAACAAATAAAATATCTTGTAAATCAGCCCTAATAACAAATATTACTCCTGATCATCTAGATAGGCATAAAACTTTTGATAATTATATAAAAATAAAACATAAAATTTTTGCAAACTCTGAATATGTTATATTAAATAATTCAGACAAAAATATTCTTCCTCAAACAAATCCAAAAAAATTGTTTTTTGGAAGTAAAGTTCCAACCCAAGATAATAGTTTCGGTATTGTTGAATTTAATAATAAAAATTTTATTTGTTATGAAGATAGAAAATTAATATGCCAAGACGATGTAAAATTATTAGGAAATCATAATTTATTAAATATATGCTCAGTATTAGCAATAATACAGTCATTAAATCTAAATATTGATGAAGCTGCAAATATTGCAAAGAATTTCCAAGCGGTTGAGCATAGACTTGAAAAGTTTTATCACAAAGGCATTGTAAACTGGATCAATGATTCAAAAGCTACAAACGTTGACTCCACAATATCTGCAGTTCTTTCAATAAAGCAAGAAATTATATTGCTATTAGGAGGTAGAGCAAAAGAACAAAATTACAGCCAATTAAATACGATACTTTCAGGTAAAGTAAAAAATCTTATTATTTTTGGAGAATCAAGAAAATATTTATCTGAAAAATTATCATCAGTAAAGAATGTAACTGTTACGAATAGCCTAGAAGAAGCTATAAAGATTTCAAAAGAAATTGCAGAAAAAATGGTTCGAAAAAAAGCTAATATTAAAGAATTAAATATTATATTATCACCTGCTTGTTCAAGTTTTGATAAATTTCTTTCATATGAAGAGAGAGGTGTATATTTTAAAAAATGCGTATTAAACGAGTATAGGTAATACAATGAAAAATGATAAAAGAAATGATTTAAATAATATTATTAAACCTTTTTTTGATTTAAATTTCTTCTTTTTAATAATAACAATTATATTATTTGGCTTATTGGCACTTACAACTTCTTCAATAGAATTGTCAACACAAAATTATAACCAACCATTTTATTATTTGTATAGACAAATAGGACATTTATTTTTTAGCTTAATTTTAAGCTCATTTTTCATATATTTTTTTACTACAGAAATTTTAAAAAAAAATTATAAACTTTTATTATATATTTCTTTTCTTTTATTAATTTTGGTTGAGTTTTTTGGTAAGACAGCAGGCGGAAGTACTAGATGGCTAAGCTATGGCTTTTTAAATATTCAGCCTTCAGAAATCTTTAAGGTATTATATATTATATGGTTATGTGCATATTTAGATTTCAATAAAAATAATATGAGAAAATTAGAATACTTTTTTATACCTATTATATGTTGTATTTTTGCAGCATTTTTTTTATATAGGCAGCCAGATTTCGGCTCAACAGCAATTATTTTTATAATGACTTTGATATTGCTTTTTATTTCTAAAGCTAAAACTATACATCTGATTATTCTTAGTTTTTTTGGTGTGCTTTCTGGTTTTATATTGGTCCATCTAAAGCCTTATATGTTATCAAGATTCAATATTTTTGAGCCTTGTCAAAATTATTTCTCTAGTGGTTTAGAAAGTGGATATCATCTATGCTATTCCCTCATGGCTATTGGAAGTGGTGGTATTTTTGGAAAAGGTTTAGGTGCAAGTACATCGAAATTATTTTTTTTACCAGCAGCACATACTGATTTTATATTTGCTATTCTTGCTGAAGAACTAGGTATTTTTGGAATAATTTTTTTAGTTTTTCTTTTCTACTTTTTTTTAAGAAAATGTTTTTTTATTGGAAACAAAGCTATTAGGGTAGGATTATTTTTTCAGGGTTATTTAGCCTATGGAATAGGCATTTTCATATCAATGCAAGCATTCTTGAATATGTCTGTTAACCTTGGTATAGCGCCAACCAAGGGCTTGTCTCTCCCTTTATTTAGCTATGGTGGTAGTAATTATCTTGCTTCAATAATATCTATCGCTATTATTTTTAGAATATATAGAGATGTTTATAAAAAAAGCATAAATAGCTCAATAAGGTAAAATAACGTATGAATAACAAACATAAAGTCGCGATTTTTGCTGCAGGTACAGGTGGACATGTGTACCCAGGATTATCAATTGCAAGAGAATTGATAAAACAAGATGTAGATATAATATGGATTGGAACAAAACATGGTATTGAAAAAAAAATAATCGGTGAATCTGAAATACCTATTAACTATATAAAATTTTCTGGTATACGAGGTAAAGGCTTGAAATCTTATATAAAGTTACCCTTGATGTTAGCAGTAGGAACAATTCAAGCTTTAAAAATATTATTAAAAAATAAACCAAATATTGTCTTATCTATGGGTGGCTATATAAGCTTTCCTTGTGCAATAGCATCTTACATATTAAGAATACCGATAATTACACATGAGCAAAATATAATATTTGGATTAACTAATAATATTTTAAGATTTATATCTAAAAAAATTATTCTTGGGTTTCCAATGAAGGTAAAAAATAAAAAGTACATATATCTTGGTAATCCATCAAGATATGAAAAAATAAATATAAAAAAAAATAAGGCAATAAAAGGTAAGATAAATATTTTAGTTGTAGGTGGTAGCTTAGGTGCAAAAATATTTAACGATATAGTGCCAAAGGCAATATATATTCTAAAACAAAATCTAGACTATGAAATAAATGTAATGCACCAAACAGGAAAAACATATGAAGTTGCCAACTCTCAATATAAAAAATTTCAAATTAATATAGATTTAAAAGAATTTATTGATCCCATGATTGATGCATATAAATGGTGCGATATTATAATATGCAGGGGTGGGGCATTAACAATTACAGAAATAATGAATCTAGGTATTCCTTCAATTATAATACCTTACCCATATGCTGTAGATGATCATCAAATGAAAAATAGTAGATATCTAGAAGAAAATGATGCTGCTATAGTTATTAATCAGAAATTTTTTACAGATGTACATTTAGCTAATACACTAGAGTCTTTTATTAATAATAATGAATTAGAAGAAAAACTTTCAAAAAATATATCTAAACTTAACAAAAGTGATTCAACAAAAAAAATATGCGAAGCTATTATTAAAGGAATAAATTAATCATCTCATGAAAAATGATCTAAAAAATAAGTTAATGATGCGAGTAAAAAATATTCATTTTATTGGAATAGGCGGTAGTGGAATGTCTGGCATTGCATCAATACTAAATGATATGGGTTATATTATTTCAGGTTCGGATATGAATTCATCCAGGACTACCGATGCGTTGCTACAAAAAGATATAAAAATTTCAATTGGACATAATAAAGATAATATTTTATCAAAAGATGTAGTAGTTATATCTAGCGCAATAAAAAAAGATAACATCGAGTATGTATATGCGAAAGAATTAAATATACCTGTTTTGAAAAGAGCTGAAATGTTAGCAGAACTAATGAAATTTAGTTATGGTATTGCCATTGCTGGCACACATGGGAAAACAACTACAACGTCAATTCTTTCTCATATTTTAAGTGAAGCAAATTATGATCCAACTTATATTATAGGTGGAAAAATAATAAATTTAAGTAATGCGAAATTGGGTTCAGGTGATTATTTGGTAGCAGAAGCAGATGAAAGCGATGCATCATTCTTACATCTTCAGCCAATGATATCCTTAGTAACTAATATTGATAAAGATCACTTAGAAAACCATGATAATAGCTTTGATGTACTTAAAAAAAATTTTATAGAATTTATAAATAATTTGCCGTTTTATGGCTTATGTTTATTGAATAAAGGTGACATAAACACGCTATCTGTGATAAATAAAATATCTAGGCCTATTAAAACGTTTGGAATAGATGTAGAAGCTGATTACATCGCATCATCAACTGTTCTCACAGATATTTCAGCAAAATATACCTATACTGAGAACAACAAAGAATACGAGATGCAACTAAATATGCCAGGTGAGCATAATATTTTAAATTCTTTAGCAGCTTTGGCTATAGCAAGAGAAATAAATGTACCAATAAAAACCATTCAAAAATCTTTCAAAAATTTTCCTGGAATAAATAGAAGATTTGAAATTATTAAGAATATAGAAATAGATAATAAAGTTTTTTCTTGGGTAGATGATTATGGACATCATCCGTCAGAAATGAAAGAAGTTCTTAATACTATAAAAAATGTTTGGGAAAACAAAAAAATTGTTATGATCTTTCAACCACATAGATATTCGAGAACAGCTGAACACTTTAGTCAATTTATAGAAATTTTAAAGAATGTTGATGATCTAGCTATAATGGACATTTATCCTGCAAATGAAGAACCTATTGAAAATATTACATCTAAAGCTTTGATTACTGAACTAAAAAAATATAATAATGAATTTGTATTGCTAAACGAAAATGAGGATTTAATACAGTATATTAATAAAGCTATAACACAAGATAGTATTTTATTAACAATGGGCGCAGGAAATATCTCAAAATTTGTTAATTATTATAAAAACTTTCATCAAATAAAATCATGAAAAATATCGAAAAAATTGAAAAAAAAATAAAAGGAAAACTAAGAAAAAATGTATCTTTGAAAGGTTATAATACCTGGAAAATTGGTGGAAATGCTGAATTATTTTTTGAACCACTTGATGTCAATGATCTTCAAAATTTTTTATTATTACAAAATGATTTAGATATTACTTTTTTGGGCAATGGAAGTAATGTGCTAGTAAGAGATGGTGGAATTAAAGGTTGTGTAATATGTCTAAAAAACTCTTTAAAAAACTATAAAATATTAAAAAATGGTGAGTTTATTTTTGAAGCTGGCTTATCTTGCATGAAAATTGCTCAGATTACTGCTAAAGAAAATTTTACCGGATTAGAATTTCTTTGCGGAATACCAGGATCATTAGGTGGAGCGCTTGTAATGAATGCAGGATGCTATGGTGGAAATATTTGGGAAAATATTTCCACAGTAAATATAATCGATAAGAATGGAAATATTAGCTGTAGAAATAAAAAAGAGTTTGATATTGGCTATAGAAATGTAAATATTAAAGAAAATAATTATTTTATAAGTGCAAATTTTATTTTACAAAAAAATAAATTATCAAATTCGATGGAAAAAATAAAAGAATACTTAGAGGATAGAAGAGCTAAACAACCAACTGGACTGCCAAGTTGCGGATCAGTTTTTAAAAACCCGGATAATGCACATGCTGCAAATTTAATAGATTCACTTGACTTAAAAGGCTATAAAATAGGTGGAGCATATATTTCAGAGAAACATGCAAATTTTATAATATCAGAAAAAAATACTCAGTCAGATGATATTGAGAAATTAATAGATTTTATTCAAAAAAAAGTCTATCAAGAGAAAAATATTTTTTTAGAA
>Ga0181580_10005808_pt1 | contig 10019 bp, 5 predicted proteins | sample 071ome_23_FD_132413 | JGI IMG/M metagenome (GOLD analysis project Ga0181580, IMG submission 132413) | Coastal salt marsh microbial communities from the Groves Creek Marsh, Skidaway Island, Georgia - 071403BT metaG (megahit assembly) | ecosystem: Environmental > Aquatic > Marine > Intertidal zone...
CGCAAGCTCCATCTCATACTCGCAAAGAGCGTTCAACTTCACTAGTGAAATCAACATGCCCAGGTGTATCAATGATATTAATTCGATGTTGATCGAACTGTTGCCCCATTCCTGACCAAAAGCAGGTGGTAGCGGCAGAAGTGATCGTTATACCTCGCTCTTGCTCCTGTTCCATCCAATCCATGACGGCAGCACCATCATGAACCTCACCAATCTTATGTGACACACCTGTGTAAAAAAGAACACGCTCAGTGGTGGTGGTCTTCCCGGCATCGATATGCGCCATAATTCCGATATTACGATATCGTTCGATGGGCGTTTTACGTGCCATGGGTTGTAATTCAGCTGATTAAATCAGATTACCAACGGTAATGTGAGAACGCCTTGTTAGCTTCTGCCATTCTGAGGGTATCTTCTCTTTTCTTGATGGCAGAGCCTTTATTCTCTGCCGCATCCATCAACTCACCCGCTAGTTTATTGATCATTGATTTCTCACTACGCTTACGCGCCGAGTCTACAATCCAACGCATAGCAAGAGCACCTTGACGCACAGGTCTTACTTCAACCGGTACTTGGTAGGTTGCACCACCCACACGTCGTGATTTCACCTCAACCGGTGGCTTTACTTTAGCTAACGCTTCGTTGAAAACTTCCAGTCCGTCGCGACCTTTTTTATTCTGGATCTCATCAATTGCCTGATAGAGAATTTTTTCAGCAGTAGATTTCTTGCCACTGACCATCATAATGTTTACGAACTTAGCGACATCATCACTACCAAATTTAGGATCTGGAAGGATTTCGCGTTTTGGGACTTCTCTACGTCTAGGCATATTCTATTGCTCTGATTAAATTTAGCTTTTTATTAATTAAGACTTCTGGCGTTTAGCACCGTATTTAGAACGGCCTTGCTTACGATTTTGCACACCTTGAGTATCCAAACTGCCTCGCACGGTATGATATCGAACACCGGGTAAATCTTTTACACGACCACCACGTATCAACACCACTGAGTGTTCTTGCAGGTTATGTCCCTCACCACCGATGTATGACGACACTTCAAAACCATTTGTGAGTCGCACACGGGCAACTTTTCTCAATGCTGAGTTGGGCTTCTTTGGTGTTGTCGTATAAACACGGGTACATACACCGCGTCGCTGTGGACATGCATCCAACGCTGGCACATTACTTTTTTCTATTTTTCGTTTTCTCGGCTTGCGAACAAGCTGATTAATTGTGGCCATAAGTTTACTAATCTCTTAAAAAAATAAACGACAGGTCGATCTTTCGCGGCCTGTCGTAGGGTGGCGGAATTTTAGGAGCTGTGATTCACCCTGTCAAGGACATCCAGTCTCTCTAAGCTCAACTATTTGCCTCATTATCAGCCGATTCTATCGATTCTTGTTCAACTGAGGCTTCAACCGGAACATCTGGAGTGATACTCAGTGCCTCTTCAGGCATGAGTAGGTCATTCAATTCTTGACGAGATTTTCGACGTTCCTGATGGTAAGTCAGGCCCGTACCCGCAGGTATTAAACGGCCTACGATCACGTTTTCTTTGAGTCCTCTCAAGAAATCGCTGGCTCCACGTACAGCGGATTCAGTCAACACTCGCGTCGTCTCCTGGAATGAGGCGGCAGAAATAAACGACTCAGTCACTAGTGAAGCTTTAGTAATACCTAGTAAAACTGGATCATAAGTTGCCGGTTGTTTACCTTTGCTCTCCATTTGTTCATTAATTTCATAAATGCGAGCACGTTCAACTTGTTCGCCGCGCAACATACTAGTGTCACCTGGATTGACCACTTCAACTTTGCGCAACATTTGACGTGTAATGACTTCAATGTGCTTATCATTAATTTTCACACCTTGTAAGCGATATACATCTTGAATCTCTTTAACCAAGTATTCCGCTAGAGCACTGACACCTTTCAGACGCAAAATATCGTGTGGATTGAGTTCACCCTCAACCACAACTTCACCTTTCTCGATATGCTCACCTTCGAACACATCCACATGACGCCACTTTGGAATCAGCTCTTCTGTCGCTTCACCATTCTCATCGGTGATAACGAGACGCTGCTTACCTTTTGTCTCTTTACCGAAGCTTACGGTACCAGAGCTTTGTGCGAGTACTGCTGGTTCTTTTGGCTTACGCGCTTCGAACAGATCGGCAACACGAGGTAAACCACCAGTAATATCTCTGGTCTTCGATGATTCTTGAGGAATACGTGCAATTACGTCACCTACGCCCACTTCTGCACCATCAGTTAAGTTCACGATGGCATCAGCCGGTAATACGTATTGAGCAGGGATGTCAGTATCAGCAAGTGTTAACTCTTTACCTTTCGCATCCAGCAACTTCACCATCGGGCGCAGATCTTTACCCGCAGCGGGTCGACTCTTAGGGTCGGCCACGATAGTTGAACTCAAACCGGTCACTTCATCTATATGTTTGTTAACCGTGACGCCATCAGTAAAGTCAACCAACTGCACATTACCCGCCACCTCAGAAATAATTGGGTGAGTATGTGGATCCCAGTTAGCGATTACTTGGCCTGCTTCCACCTTCTCATCTTCATTCACTGAGATGACAGCACCATATGGAAGTTTGTAACGCTCACGCTCACGACCATGCTCATCGACAATACCAAGTTCACCTGAACGTGAAACTGCCACGTTATGTCCGTCTTTATGATTAACGATCTTGATATTATGCAAGCGCACAGTACCATTTGATTTTGGTGTGATGCTATTGGTAGATGCTGCACGACTCGCAGCACCACCGATGTGGAAAGTACGCATGGTTAACTGTGTACCTGGCTCACCAATCGATTGAGCAGCCATCACACCTACAGCCTCACCTCTATTAATTAAGTGGCCACGAGCTAGATCACGTCCGTAGCATGATGAACATACGCCATAACGTGTATCACATGTGATTGGAGTACGCACAAGAATTTCATCCACGCCGAGTTCCTCAAAACGAGACACCCAGCCCTCATCTAGCAAGGTTCCCTTAGGAATAACAACTTCAGTGCCACTATTATTAAGCACATCTTTTGCCACTACTCGTCCGAGCACACGCTCACTGAGAGGTTCTACCACGTCTCCACCCTCAATGATTGGATTCATTAGGATGCCGTTTTCTGTTCCACAATCAAAGTCAGTAATAACTAGATCCTGTGCAACGTCCACCAGTCGACGTGTTAGATAACCTGAGTTTGCCGTCTTAAGGGCTGTATCAGCCAATCCTTTACGTGCACCGTGAGTTGAGATGAAGTACTGAAGTACGTTCAAACCTTCTCTGAAGTTAGCTGTAATAGGCGTCTCAATAATGGAACCATCCGGCTTAGCCATCAATCCACGCATTCCAGCAAGCTGTCTAATTTGAGCGGCAGAACCACGCGCACCGGAATCAGCCATCATAAAGATAGAGTTGAAAGAGGCCTGAGTAACCGAATTACCCTCTGCATCTTTAACTTCTTCCTTACCCAGCTTTTCCATCATCGCTTTAGCGACTTTTTCATTCGTATGCGACCAGATATCAACTACTTTATTGTAACGCTCACCCTTGGTTACAAGACCTGAAGCATATTGCTCTTCGATATCTTTAACTTCTTTCTCAGCCGAATTTAAGATGCCCACTTTTTCAGTTGGGATCACCATGTCATCTGCGCAGAATGAAACACCTGCGCGGGTTGCAAATTTGAATCCTGTATACATGAGCTGATCAGCAAAGATCACCGTTTCTTTAAGACCGACACGTCGATAACAAGCATTGATTAATCTTGAGATAGCACGCTTGTTCAAATCTTGGTTAATAAGATCAAAACTCAAACCCTTAGGCAGAATATCCAGTAACAGAGCTCGCCCAGCAGTGGTATCTATCACTGCTGTCTTTGTTGCCTCAGCACCATCATCATCAAACGTCGTCTCAGTGACACGCATTTTGATTTTCGCATGCAATGCTACTGATTTAGCCTCATAGGCTCTGTAGACCTCAGCGGTATCAGAAAACACCATGCCTTCACCGGTTGCGTTAATGTTCTCACGCGTCATGAAATATAGGCCTAAAACGATATCTTGTGATGGAACAATAATAGGCTCGCCGTTGGCAGGAGACAAAATATTGTTAGTCGACATCATCAATGCACGACCTTCCAATTGAGCTTCAATGGAGAGTGGCACGTGTACCGCCATTTGGTCACCATCGAAGTCAGCATTGAATGCCGCACATACCAATGGATGCAATTGAATGGCTTTACCTTCAATTAAGATAGGCTCAAAACATTGAATACCAAGACGGTGAAGTGTCGGTGCACGGTTCAGCATAACTGGATGCTCACGGATAACTTCTTCTAGGATATCCCAAACCTCGGCGCCTTCGCGCTCAACAGTCTTCTTACAAGCTTTAATAGTTGGAGCCAAACCTCTCAACATCAATTTACTGAATACGAATGGCTTGAATAACTCCAGTGCCATCTTCTTCGGTAGACCACATTGATGCAAACGCAGAGTTGGACCACATACAATGACTGAACGTCCTGAATAATCTACACGCTTACCTAATAAGTTTTGACGGAATCGACCCTGCTTACCTTTGATCATGTCAGCCAGCGACTTCAAAGGACGCTTATTAGTGCCGGTAATAGCACGACCTCGACGACCGTTATCGAGTAAAGCATCGACTGATTCTTGCAGCATACGCTTCTCGTTACGCACGATGATGTCAGGAGCATTCAACTCTAACAGTCGCTTCAAACGATTATTTCTATTAATGACACGACGATACAAGTCATTCAAATCGGATGTAGCGAAACGACCACCATCAAGTGGAACCAATGGACGCAAGTCTGGTGGTAACACTGGCAATACAGTAAGAATCATCCATTCTGGCTTATTGCCTGACTCCAGAAGATTCTCAACCAATTTTAGGCGTTTAGAAAAACGTTTTAATTTAGCCTCTGAACGAGTGTTTTCAATCTCTTCACGGAGCTCAACCACCTGCGACTTAAGATCAACTTGTAACATCAGCTCATAAATCGCCTCAGCACCCATGACCGCACGGAACTCGTCACCATAAGTTTCTAATGCTTCTAGATAAGCTTCTTCAGATAACAGCTGCTTAGTCTCTAAGGTAGTCATGCCAGGATCAACGACCACGAACGCTTCAAAATACAGAATGCGCTCAATCTCACGTAGGGTCATATCCAATAACAAACCTATACGTGATGGAAGTGATTTCAAAAACCAAATATGCGCAACTGGACAAGCCAATTCAATGTGACCCATGCGCTCTCTACGCACTTTAGTTTGGGTAACTTCTACACCACACTTCTCACAGACAACACCGCGGTGCTTGAGTCTTTTGTATTTACCACATAAGCATTCATAATCTTTAATTGGACCGAAGATCTTGGCGCAAAATAAACCATCTCTCTCAGGTTTAAATGTTCGATAGTTGATAGTCTCTGGCTTTTTAACCTCACCAAATGACCATGAACGGATCATATCTGGTGATGCTAATCCAATTTTGATTGAATCAAAATCTTCAACTTGCCCTTGCTGTTTGAGTAAATTCAGTAAGTCTTTCATCGTGTTGCGTCTCCTAGTGAAACGTCATCTAATTTTTTTTAATTGCTCTTAAAATCAGTCATCAAATGAATGACTAATCTTTCTGCTCTAACTCGATATTAATACCAAGAGAACGGATCTCCTTCATCAATACATTGAAGGATTCTGGCATTCCTGCCTCCATTTTCTGATCATTATCGACGATGTTTTTATACATCTTGTTACGTCCAGCCACATCATCAGATTTAACCGTGAGCATTTCCTGCAATGTATGCGCTGCACCATAAGCTTCCAGTGCCCACACTTCCATCTCACCGAAGCGCTGACCACCAAATTGAGCCTTACCGCCCAATGGTTGCTGAGTAACTAGACTGTATGGCCCGGTTGAACGAGCATGCATCTTGTCATCAATTAAGTGATTGAGTTTAAGCATGTGCATATAACCTACAGTCACACGACGCTCAAATTGATCACCTGTTCTTCCATCAATCAACTCGGTTTGACCGTCTTCATCTAAATCAGCAAGCCTCAACATGCGTTTAATCTCACTCTCATCAGCGCCATCAAATACTGGTGTTGCCATTGGTACACCATCCTTGAGGTTATGAGATAAAGTCATGATTTCATCATCTGAGAACTGCTTAAGGTCAACCTTAGCACCATCATCTTGGTTATATATTTGGTCTAAGAAATCGCGCAGCTCGGCTGGCTTACCGTTGGCATCAAGCATACCCTGAATCTTCAAGCCCAAGCCTCTTGCAGCGGCACCCAAATGCACTTCAAGTACCTGCCCCACATTCATACGCGACGGCACACCCAGCGGATTAAGCAAGATGTCTACCGGCGTACCATTGGGCATATAAGGCATATCTTCGACCGGTACGATCATTGAGACCACACCCTTGTTACCGTGACGGCCAGCCATCTTATCACCCGGTTGCATGCGACGCTTAACCGCTAGGTAAACTTTGACCATCTTGAGCACACCAGGCACTAAATCATCACCCGCAGTAATTTTCTCTTTCTGTTCTGCTAGCTTACTTTCAGTCGCTTCACGCTGAGTTTCAATACTCTGAGCCAATTGCTCAAGGTTATTATTCACAGCCTCCTCACGCATACGAATCTCGAACCAACGCTCTTTTGCTAGAGACTGCAAATATGCTGCAGTGACTTTATCACCTGCTTTAAGTCCCTCAGGACCCCCTTCACAAACTTTGTTGGTGATTAATCGCTCGACACGACTATAGATATCCTCTTCATAAATGCGTAATTGATCACGTAAGTTTTTCTTAACCTGTTCAATTTCTGCTTCTTCAATCTGCAGTGCACGGCGATCTTTTTCAACACCATCACGAGTGAATACACGAACATCAATTACCGTGCCTTCCATACCTGATGGCACACGCAAGGAGGTGTCTTTGACGTCAGACGCTTTCTCACCAAAAATAGCGCGCAAAAGTTTCTCTTCTGGAGTGAGTTGAGTTTCGCCTTTTGGCGTTACTTTACCAACCAAAATATCACCCGGTTTGACTTCAGCACCAACATAGACAATACCTGAGTCATCGAGCTTAGCTAATAAACCCTCACTAACGTTTGGTATATCAGCAGTGATCTCTTCAGCGCCCAGCTTAGTATCACGCGCAACACAACTGAGTTCTTCGATATGTATCGTGGTAAACCTATCTTCTTCTACCACTCGCTCTGAAAGGAGAATTGAATCCTCAAAGTTGTATCCATTCCATGGCATGAACGCGATCATCATATTCTGACCAAGAGCCAACTCACCCATATCTGTAGAAGGGCCATCAGCCAGCACATCACCGCGTGCAATAACATCGCCTGGTCTAACCAAAGGTTTTTGGTTGATACATGTATTTTGATTTGAACGCGTATACTTTGTGAGTGTGTAGATATCCACACCCGCTTCACCCGCTTGTGTTTCATCATCACTGACTCGCACAACAACACGGCCTGCATCCACACTATCGACTGTACCACCGCGCTTAGCAACCACTGAGGCACCCGAATCAATAGCTAGAGCTCGCTCAATACCTGTACCAACAAGAGGCTTATCAGCTCGTAAAGTGGGGACCGCTTGACGTTGCATGTTGGAGCCCATCAATGCGCGGTTTGCATCGTCGTGCTCTAAGAACGGAATCAATGAAGACGCCACCGAAACAATCTGTTTAGGTGAAACATCCATATAGTCCACTTTATCAGGCGTGGACAATTCAAACTCGTTGAGATGTCGACATGACACTAATTCATCCGTCAGCTTGCCTTTTTCATCCAGACTCGCATTAGCCTGAGCAATTACATATTGACTTTCTTCAATGGCTGACAAGTAATCAATTTCAGCAGTAGCTTTGCCATTAATGACTTTGCGATATGGCGTCTCCAAGAAACCATAATCATTAGTCTGAGCATATATTGCTAAAGAGTTGATCAAACCAATGTTTGGACCCTCTGGCGTTTCAATTGGACACAATCTACCGTAATGTGTCGGATGCACATCACGCACCTCGACTCCAGCACGTTCACGAGTCAACCCCCCTGGCCCTAATGCTGATATGCGACGCTTATGAGTCACCTCTGATAATGGATTATTTTGATCCATGAACTGAGACAACTGACTGGATCCAAAGAATTCTTTAATCGCAGCAGCAACGGGTTTAGCATTAATCATTTCTTGAGGCATTAAACCTTCCGACTCGGCCAATGTAAGGCGCTCTTTAACTGCACGCTCTACTCTAACTAAGCCCACGCGGAAAACGTTCTCAGCCATTTCACCAACACAACGTATGCGACGATTTCCTAGATGGTCAATATCATCAACTATGCCTTCACCATTGCGAATATCAATCAACGCTTTCATTACCGAGAGAATGTCATCCACCTTCATCGCAGCATCTAATTGTTCCGCACTGTTAACCTCATCAGTAGACAGAATTTCGGCTTTTTGTAATGCCTGCTTACCTGAGATAAGCGTGCCACTACCTGTAGTTTCTTCTCGACCCAAGCGACGATTGAATTTCATTCGTCCAACTGGCGATAAATCATAACGATCTTCCGAGAAGAATAAGTTATTAAACAACGATTGTGCCGCTTCTTTAGTTGGCGGCTCACCTGGACGCATCATGCGATATATTTCTACCTGAGCTTCCAATTCAGTAGTGGTAGCGTCGATAGCGAGGGTCTGAGAAATGTATGGCCCCCGATCTATCTCGTTGGTATACAAAATTTCAAACTTCTTGATGCCATTGTCTTCTATTTTATGAATATTTTCTTCAGACAACTCTTCGTTAGCAGTAAATATTAACTCACCAGTCTGCTCATCAATAATGTCATACGCCATCACTTTACCGATGAAATATTCCTGCGGCACAGTGAGCTTGTTAATCTTATTGCTCTCCATTTCACGAATGTGGCGCATAGTGATACGACGCCCAGTCTCAACCAGAACTTCACCTTTGACTTCGATGTCAAATGCTGCAATTTCACCACGCAAATCTTTAGGCTCTAATGCAAGCTCATAGCCCTTACGAGAAACAGTAATCTTGTGCGTATCAAAAAACATAGAGAGTATCTCTTGTGTTTCATAACCCAAGGCACGCAACAAAATAGTCGCTGGTAGTTTTCTTCTTCGATCGATACGCACAAATAAGCAGTCTTTAGGATCAAACTCCATATCTAACCATGATCCACGATATGGAATAATGCGAGCAGAATAAAGCAACTTACCCGATGAGTGGGTCTTACCTTTATCATGATCAAAAAAGACACCGGGTGAACGGTGCAACTGAGAAACAATAACACGTTCGGTACCATTGATAACAAAGGTGCCCGTATCCGTCATAAGCGGAAGCTCACCCATATACACTTCTTGTTCTTTGACATCTTTAACTTTTTTCTGACTGACAGGAGCTTCCTTGTCATAGATCACTAAGCGCACAGTCACTCTCAAAGGAGCAGCATAGGTCAAGCCACGCATCTGACATTCTTTGACATCAAACACTGGCTTATCAAGACGATAACTTACGTATTCAAGAATGACATTACCTGAATAGCTTTCTATAGGAAATACAGTAGAGAAAGCACCATGTAAGCCAACATCGGCACGGTTTTCTGGCGCTGCATCCACTTGCAAGAATTGGCGGAATGATTCCAACTGACCCTGAAGCATATATGGCACTTCAAGTATCTGTGGGCGCTTACCGAAATCTTTACGGACTCTTTTCTTTTCGGTGAAACTGTATTGCATTTAGCCTCCTAAGTTTACGGGCTTGGAACTGAATATTTGAAAAGCATAATAAACATGTTTGCATCACTATGCTTTTCATCTATCTAATAGTTCAATGGTCAATCCTGATTAAATCGAAATTTTTTAAATCAACGGGTACAGACACACGCTGCGAGCCTCCTCACAGTGTGTGTCTTTGCTAAAA
>Ga0181580_10005814_pt1 | contig 10017 bp, 9 predicted proteins | sample 071ome_23_FD_132413 | JGI IMG/M metagenome (GOLD analysis project Ga0181580, IMG submission 132413) | Coastal salt marsh microbial communities from the Groves Creek Marsh, Skidaway Island, Georgia - 071403BT metaG (megahit assembly) | ecosystem: Environmental > Aquatic > Marine > Intertidal zone...
TTCTAGATTTTTTGGAAATAAAACTAAAAATTATGAAAAATTTGACATCATAATTTGTGATGATGTTCTATCATGGATGGATAGGGCAATTATATTACAAGTGATTTCATCAATTGATTGGTTGCTTAAAAAAAATGGTTATATTTTTTTGAGAGACTTTACGCCTAACAGGAATATTTCGGTAAGAAATCACCATCATAAAAAAAAGATTTTTAATTATAAAATAAAAAACGGACATAAGACTTTTTTTTTGGAGTCTGGAAAATATTCGCTAATAAATAACAGAAAATTCATTACAGAAAGATTTAACAAAAAAAAAATGAAAAATAATGAGATAAATAAATGGTAAGATACAATATTAAAAAAAAAAAAAAAAAAAAAATAAAAAATAATTAAATAAATAAATGTTCAAATAAAATATTAAAAAAAAAAAAAGAATATAACTATAAAATCATAAAAGTATGAAACAAAAAGAATATTTTTTAAATGGAGAAGGAGATAAATGGATAAAAAGAAATTTAAAAGAAATAACGCTTAGAAATTATAATAATGATTTAGTTATAGAGGAAATTAAAAAAATTAAAAATACATTTTATAAGAAAAAAAAAATAAAAGTTTTGGAAATTGGTTGCGGTGATTCAACAAGATTAAAAAAAATTAAAAATAATGAAATATTTTGCTATGGTTTAGATCCTTCAAAAATAGCTGTGGAAAAATCTATAAAAAAAGGAATAGTTTCAAAAATCGGTACGGCAGATTCCGTCCCATTTAAAAATAATTACTTTGATATCGTAATTTTTGGTTTTTGCCTTTATGTCTGTGATAGCTCAGATTATAATAAAATTAAAAGGGAATGTTTAAGAACGCTAAAAAATAAATCTTTTATTATTATTGAAGATTTTTTTTCAAAGAAAAAAATAATTAGAAAACTACGTCATAACAAAAAAATCAATGTAACAAAAATGGATTTTGCAAAAATTTTTTGTGATAATAAAATTATTTTAATATCTAGATTTATTGTCGATTATTTAAAAAAAAAATATACAAAAAATTTAAATATGTGGTGCTCTATAGACACGCTAATGGTTAAAAAATGAAAAATAATAATCGAAGTTATTTCATATTTGATTATATTATTTTAATGGATGGTATCACTGGATTTTCAAATTCTAAAAAAGAATTTATTAAAAAATATTATCAATCTAATATCTTAGGTATTGTATTTAATCATAGAAATTTTAATCTTAAAACTAAAAGCTATATTAAATCTGAAGCAGAATTTCTTAGCATTAATCATTTAATGTTTTCTATAAAACCAACGATTGGTAAAGAATTAAAGAAAGTATTTAAAAAAGAACCATTAATTAAAAAATGGATACAGATATATTTTTCTATCTTAATTGCATCAAAGTATAACATAAGAAAAATAGTCATTCCTGAGGAATATAAAAAGCTTATATATGATATCGACAATAAAAATAATCTTGGTAAAAATTTAAAAAAAATTCAGTTAATTTTTAGAAAGAAAAAATTAGCAAGTCCAATTTTTAATTTAGATTTTAATATAAAAAAAAATTTTCAGTTCATTAATTTTGTTTTTTTAAAAAAAGATAAAACTATTAAAAAAAAATTCATAAAAAAAATTAATGCTAAAGATAAGAACCTCTTTTGGCTAGGTTTTGATGATAATTATCAAGATGTACCTAATAATAAATATAAATCTGATTACTGGTCAAAAAAAATTAGCAAAACAACTAAAGGTGAGTCTCTTTTTTTTAAAAAATTAAAATATTGTAATAGATGCTGTTTGCCAGAAACTTGGGAAGGTATAGAATTTGATAATTATAATATATGTAAAATATGTCGATTATCAGAAGATAAGATGAATATTAACTGGTCATTAAGACAAAGTAAGTTAAAAAAAATTTTATATAAATATAAATCAAAAAACAAAAAAAATTATGATTGTTTGCTACCTATCAGTGGTGGAAAAGATAGCACTTTTCAATCCTATGTTTTAAAAAAAAAATATGATTTAAATCCACTTTGTGTAACGCATGGACAGAATTGGATGACAAAAACAGGACGCTTTAATTTAGAAAATTGTTTGCAACAGTTTGATTTAGATCATTTAATCTTTATACCTTCAAGAGGATTAATAAACCAAATAGCAAAAAAATCTGTTTTTAATATTGGCGATGCGTGTTGGCATTGTCACATAGGAGTTGGCTCTTTTTCAATTCAATCATCTCTAATTTGGAAGTTAAATCTTATAGTATACGGTGAGGCGCCTGCTGATACTGATGCTCGTGGCCAACATAAAAAACTAGAAAATGTTAGCCCATATCGATTTTTAAAAGAATCTGCACTTATGAAAAGTTCTAGGTTTTCTGATAAAAATATAACTAAAAAAAATTTATCGCATTGGTCATATCCAAATAAAAAAGAGATTAAAAGTGGTAAAATTAAAATTGTTCATCTTGGTCAATATATTTTTTGGGACGAACAAAGAAATATTGATTTTGTGGTAAAAAATTTTGGATGGAAAACTGCAAATGTAGAAAATACTTATAAAGGATATAAAAGTGTAGAGTGTGTAATGGCGGGTGTGCACGATTATTTTAATTTTTTAAAAAGGGGCATTGGAAGGGGGACTGTGCATGCTTCTGAGGATGTAAGAAGAGGTTTGATTTCTAGAGAAGAAGGTTTTGAATTAGCTAAAAAATACGATACTCAAAAACCACACGCTTTAGAATATTATAAGAAAATTACGGGATTAAAAGAGAGTGAAATTGTTAATGCAATTAAAAAATCAAGATCTAAAAGCAATTATTCAAAAAAATTCAAATTTTAATTATGTCTAAAAAAAATTTATGGGATAATTTTTTAAGAAAAAAAAATAATAAAAAGTTTTTATATAAAAAAATAATTAAAAACTACTTACAGCTTGACCGGAAATATAAATTCAATCAAGAAATAAACACAAGGTTTATTTTAAAACAAATTTCAAATATTAAAAAAAAAAATAAATTAAATTTTTTACCAGTTGGTATTAAAGATAACATTAATACAGAAATACTAAGTACTAACTTTGGTTTAAAAAGTAAAAAAAAATTTATGATAGGTAATAATGCTAGGGTAGTAGATAAATTAGTCGATTTAGGAGGAATTATATTTTCAAAAACGACTTGTGCTGAATTTGCTGTTCACGATTTAAAAAAAAAATTTAATATAAATCCGCATGACTCTAATCATATTGCTGGTACCTCATCAACTGGTTCTGCTATATCTGTTGCAACTGGTGCTTTACCTATTACCATTGGAACACAAACTGCGGGTTCGATTATGAGACCATCAAGTTATTGTGGTGTCTATGGTTTTAAACCAACTTTTGGGTCCATCGATAGAACAGGCGTACTAAAAACTAATGATCTCTTTGATACGATCGGTCTATTATCTAGTAGTATTAATTTATTAGAATTGGTATTTAAAAATATACATATTAACGGAACAAACTATCCTTGGACACAAAATTATAAAACTCAATATCATAAATATAAAAATAAAAAAAAAATAAAAATTGGAATTATTAATGAAGAATTAAATATATTTAAAAAAGCTACTCAAGATGTAAAACAATTTTATAATAATTTTAAAATAAAGTTAAAAAATTTTGATTTGTCTATTGTTGACGTCTCAAATCTAAACAAATTTCATAGACTTCACGATGTTTTATATAAAAAATCGGTAAGTTATTACTTAAAAAATTATACTTCTAGTGCAAAAGTAGTTGGGCCAAAATTAAAAAGGATGATCTTAGAAGGAAAAAAGGTAAGTACAAAAAATTATAATACCAAACTAGATCAATTAAATAATTTAATAAACCTAGAAACAATTAAATTAACTAAATATGATTTTATAATTGTTCCAACTACCTTTTCTAAAGCTCCATTACACAATAAAAATGAAAAAGATGACTGTTGTCTTATCTGGACCGCTTTAAAATTACCTTGTATTACAATCCCTTTTTTCAAAAAAAATGAAAAATTACCCTATGGAATGATGATCACAAGTAGAATGTATAATGATTACGCCCTCTTAGATTTTGCAAAAAAAATAAGTGCAATAAGCTTTTAAACATGAAAAATTTAAAATTTTTTATTAATCAATTCGACCGCTTATTTCCAATTACCAGAAGTATTACTGGTGACGGCTATAGAAAATCAATTAAAATAATTCAAGAAAATATCCCCTTAAAAATTTTTAAATTTAAATCAGGTGTTAAAATTTTTGATTGGAGGGTTCCAAAAGAGTGGGTAATTAAAGATGCTTTTATAAGTGTTAAAAACAAAAAAATTGTAGACTTCAATAAAAATAATCTTCATGTTGTTAACTACTCATCTCCAATAAATAAAAATTTAAATTATAAAAAATTAGTAAAAAAAATTCATTATATAAAAAAAACCCCAAATGCCATTCCATATGTAACTTCTTATTACAAGAAAGATTGGGGCTTTTGTATTAGTTATAATAAATTTAAAAAAATTGATAAAAAAGCAAAATTCAAAGCAGTAATTCAATCAAAATTTAAAAATGGAAATTTAGAAATTGGGCTTGCAAAACTAAAAGGCAAATCTAATAAAATATTTTTAATTTCAACATATTTATGCCATCCTAGTATGGCAAATAATGAATTGAGTGGTCCAATAGTTTTGCAAAATCTTTACAACAAAATAAAGAAATGGAAAAATAGAAACCTGACTTATTATTTTTTAATAAATCCAGAAACTATAGGATCGATTGCTTTTATTAAAAAATTTAAAAATCAATTAAACAAACAACTCCACTCCGGGGTAGTTTTGACATGCTTAGGTGGGCCAAAAAAAACAATATCATATAAAGTATCAAAAAACTTAGTATCCCCTCTTGACAAAATTATTTCTTATTATTCGAAAAGAAAAAATATTAAAATTAGAAATTTTGATCCGATGGACGGCTCAGATGAGAGGCAATACTGTTCAGGAAATTTAAATTATCCTATTGGTCAATTTGCTAGAACAATATATGGAAAGTATAAAGAATACCACACGAGTGCTGATAATAAAAAATTTATAAATTTTAAAAATGTTATTCAAAGTTCTAATGATATAGAAAAAATTTTAAAAATTAACGATGCTACCAAAATGATATGCCGCAATATACCAGAATGTGAACTACAGCTGGGAAAAAGGGGGCTGTATCCAAATAAAAATTTCCATCATTCAAAAAAATATAAAAAATTATTTTTTAATATTAATACTAAAATAATGATGGCAATCTTATCGTACGCTGATGGTAAACATAATATATATGATATACACTTTAAAACATCAGAAAAAGTTAAAGATATTAAAAAAGTAATGAATATACTAATTAAAAAAAAATTAATTTATTTATCTATATGAATTTAACAATTGTAACAGGTGATCATAAAAGACATTTATATTTTGCTGATCTTTTGGTTAAAAACGGTTTTACATTTGATTGGTTTATTGAAGAAAGAGAAAGCGCTTTACCTGAACCAGATTTCCAATTTAACAGAGAAATCAAAAAATTGTTTAATTTGCACTTTGAAAAAAGAGATATGTCCGAGCAATTATTCTTTGGTAAAAATCCAGGCGAATTAGCAAAAAAAAAAATTAATAACATCATTAAAATTAAAAAAAATTTATGTGCTAAAAATCTTAAACAATTTAAAAAAGATTGTTTAATCACTTATGGATGTGGAATTATTAAAAATAATATTTTAGAATTATTCTCTGCGTATAAATTCAATATTCATGCTGGATTATCTCCAAGATATCGGGGGGCAGCTACACATTTTTGGCCGACATATCTTATGGAGCCAGAATATACTGGGGTAACATTTCATGAACTCACTGAAGAAATAGACGCAGGAAATATTTTTCATCAAACTTCAATTCACATTAATAAAAATGATGGTATTCATGAAAATGCTTGTAAATCAATGATCCAATTTTTTGATGACTTACCTAAACTGCTTACATTTATTTTTAATTCTAAAGAAAAATTGAATGGTATTAAGCAAAAAACTAAAGGCAGACTATGGACTGAAAAAATGTGGAATCCTCTTACATTGAAAATTATCTATGAGATCTTTGACGATAAAATAAATAAATTTTGTTTAGAAAATAAAAACTTAAACAAAGTAAAACTTTATTCTGTTTTTAAATAAAACTATTTTATTTTAAAAATTAGATTTGAGTATTTAATTGGAATTAATGTTTTTTTCTTAATTATATTTAAATTTTTTATACCTAATGCATAGGTAAAGTAAAGTACCATACTATCATTACTAATGGCAAGATAAGTGTGTTTCATTGTATCTATAAAAGTTTTTTTTTTAATAATTTTTAAATTTTTATATTTTCGTATAATATTTTTATATTCATTGTATTTATTTGCAGGATGTAATTTTACATAAATTTTTTTATCCTTTAATTTTTTGTGAGAATTTACATATAGTAAAGAATTATGAACTAACTCCTCATTAGATAAATGTTTTATTTGTTTTTCTTGATTCTTATTGTTTATATTATTCAAAAATATAACAATATTTTTTTTTTTTATTTTTTTTACCTTTATTATATTTTTTTTTAATTCTACTAGAGAAGGGTTTTTATAAATATTTATTCTAACTGAATTTTTTACAATTTTTTTTAACTTTAAAAATGCATATTTATCAAAAACATAAAAAAAATTTATTTTTTTTAAATTGAATGAAGCTAATCTTTTTTTATAATAAACCCAATGATCAATAAAACATATTTTATTAATAGAATCTAAATTATTTTTTTTTATACAACTATACTCTGAACCATTATAAGAGGCTCCAAAAAAAATTTGAGAATATTTTATTTTTTTTTTGTAATTGTTTAAAGTATGAATTCCATTATTTTTAAAAATTTTTTTTGTACTGCCGTTAAGTAAAAAATAGTAATTTTTTTTTTTTGATTTAATAAAATTTGAAATAATTTCTGCACTTCCTGCCTCATGAGAGATTACTAAAATATTTTCTTTTAAGATATTTTTTTCCATACTTTCAAAAAAGCTTGAATAATTAAATCGATATCTTTTTTTTTGAGATCAAATAAGCAAACCTCTATACCTATAAAGTTTTTTTTATGCATATCTTCGGCAATTTTACAGTTATACTTATATTTTTGTTTAAATTTTTTTGTATTTAATGACCACGGAAAGCCTTTTGTTCCATATGCGACTTTATACTTAAAAATTGGCAAATTATGAATATTTGCATAGCTTCCTATTAATCCTTGGACACCTTCTTTTTCTAATAATTTTAAAATCTTTTCTCTTGATTCTTTTAATTTTTTTAAATTTAAAATTATTGGGTAAATATAATAATTATGTGTCCAATCTTTTTTATCATTTGGTAGCTTTATACTATCTCCAATGCTCAATAATCCTCTTGTTAACCTTCTGCATAAGAACTGTCTTTTTTTAACAATTTTTCTTAGTTTTTTATACTGCTCAATACCGATAGCAGCCTCCATTTCACCAAGTCTAAAATTATGTCCAATAATATTACTTAATTTTTTTTTATTTTTACTATTAATAACTGCTTCTCCATGATTTCTTATCAATCTGCATCTATCAGCTAAGTATTTTGAATTTGTTATTATCACTCCACCTTCGCCAGTATTTATATGTTTGTGATAATTTAAACTGAAACCACCAATATCAACATTTGTTCCAGAAATTTTACCATTGTAAATTGCAAAAGGAGTTTGCGCATTATCAGATAAAATTTTTATTTTTTTTTTCCCAATTACTTGTTTAATTTTCTTTATATCTGATGGATATCCAAATATATCAACTGCTATAATAGCTTTTGTTTTTGATGTAATTTTTTTTTTTATATCAGAGGGATTGATACAAAAATTATCTTTATCAATATCAGCAAATACAGGTACGCAATTCCAATGCAATATAGCCGTTGCTGTAGCGCACATTGTCCAACTTGGCACAATAATTTCGTCACCAGGTTCAACATCTAAGCTGCCTACCATTGCAATCAAACCTGAGGTCCAAGAATTTACAGAAATTGCATATTTTACTTTATAAAAATTTTTAACTATACTTTCGAAACGTTTAACATTTTTTCCTCCGAGAAATTCCCTTCCGGATGATCCTAAAAAACCAGATAACTTTCCGGTTTTTAAAACTTTATTGCATGCTAAAATCTCTTCCTTACCAATTGTATTACTACTCTTAAATTTATAATTTATTATTTTTTTGCTCATTTTTTTTTTTAATTTTTTCTAATATCAAAGAAATATCTTTATACATATTTATAAATTTATTTTTTTTATTACTTATATTTAAAATATTGTTTAAAGCATTTTTTTGAGAGAACGAAGTATTTAATTTTATTTTTCTTTTTTTACTAAAAAAAAAGTTATTTTCTATAAGACTGTCTTTTTTTAAAACATAAAAATTAAAAGTATTCATTTCATTTGAACTAATAATTTTAATTTTTCTATCAACAATAATAAAATCATTATTAGAAACTCTTTCATTCTCTGTGCTTAAAAAAATTAGAAATCCTCTTTTAAAATATATTATAAAGTCTGGATATTCTTTAAAATTAACAATCTTTATTTTAATATTTTTAAGACCTAAAGGACGTAACAAGCTCAGGATATGACCCAGGTTATTACGTAAACCTCTAGAATAATAAACTGTACCATTAAAATTATTTAAATTTTTAATATATTTGTAAATTTCTGCATATTTTTTATCATAAATTCTTTGATAATTAATAAAAAATTTAATTTTTTTTAATTTACAAATTTTTTCTATCTCTAAATATTCTAGATGGTTTTTTCCACATGGTTTTTCTATAATTAATAATTTTATATTTTTGTAAAAAGATAATTTTTTAATTAAATAAAGATGAGACTGTGTATTTACACATATAATTGCAAGCTTAATTTTTTTTAGAACTTCTGTTTGAGGAAATTTATCATAAACTGGAACTTTGTATTTTTTATAAAATTTTACTCTTTGACTTTTTTTTTTATCAAATGCTCCAATTAATTTAATTTTATTATTTTTGCTTAAAGCTTTTGAATGTGTAATAATTTTATGATTATTATAATCATAATTTAAACCAATTCCTCCTAAACCAAACAAAAAAGTATTGCACTTTAGCATACAAATTTAATTTTTTTTCTTTTAATTCCTGAATTAATTTTTTTTAATTGCTTATTAGAATTAATATATTTCAAAATATCCTCACATGAAAAAAATTTATTTTTTTTTTTATAAAAATATTTAATAATTTGATTTATCAAAATATAATCTTTATACTCATCTAATGTTAGACCTAATTTTGGATAGTTTATATTTTCAGGAGCTACAATATTAATCTGGCTAAATATTTTTTTATTATGTTTTATAAATAACGTTACATGTTCTCTATAATACTTGCTATTAGTTAAATTATAAGATTTTTTTAAAGCTTGAGATTTATAAACAGCAACATCCATTCCGTCAGGATAACTCCTAAAATCGCAATTTGAGACAAAGTCTACATTATGAATCTCAAAAGTATTTATTACTTGATATATTAAATTTACATCTATGATTGGACAATCACTGGTGATTCCTACTATATTTTTTACTTTATATTTAATGGCAGCATCCAAAACTCTTTTTTTAACGTTTTGCTCCGATCCTCTGAAACATAGTATCTTATTTTTTTGGGCAAATTTTACTAGAATATCATCACTAGAATTTGTAGTAGTTGCTAATATAATTTTACTAATTTTTTTAACCTTTTTAACCCGATTAATTAAATGTTCTAATAACGGTTTACCACAAGACTTATAAAGGATTTTACCGGGTAAACGGCTAGAGTTCATTCTTGCTTCAATAATCGCTGCAAATTTAATCATTTCAATTTTTTAAATATTTTTTTGATATTTCTTCAAA
>Ga0181580_10005831_pt1 | contig 9994 bp, 11 predicted proteins | sample 071ome_23_FD_132413 | JGI IMG/M metagenome (GOLD analysis project Ga0181580, IMG submission 132413) | Coastal salt marsh microbial communities from the Groves Creek Marsh, Skidaway Island, Georgia - 071403BT metaG (megahit assembly) | ecosystem: Environmental > Aquatic > Marine > Intertidal zone...
AACACAAGATATAAAAACACCTAGTTTAAAGGAAAAAATATTAAGTGGATTTGGTTTATTAGCCAATCCAACCGATACAGCAACAGTAATGATAGACAATGTTGGACATTCAATTGATCAAGTACAACGACGGTTAGCTATTCAAGTTGACCGAGCAAAAATTTTGAATAATAGATTTCAAATATTAGTTAGAAATATAAATAATATTGTCAAAAATCACAAATTAAATATAAGAAATTTGGTTCTTGCAAAACAATTTGCTGGTGCTATATCTTTAGCTGGTGTTAAGTATCTTGCTTCTGGAGTTCCTATTGGAGAGTTTACAGTACCAGGATTAGCAGGAAAATTAGCTTCATGTATTACATATGAAGGTTTAAATTTATTAAAGGATATAAATGATAGTCGCGATAAAAAAGGAGGTAAAAAAAGAAAAACAAAAAGAAATAGAAAGAAAAAAAACAAAAAGAAAACCAAAAAAGCAAAAAAATCCAAAAAGAAAAACAATAAAAAAAGTAAAAAAACAAAAAAAGCTAGAAAAAAACGTCGATAAATATAATATAAAAAATACTATATTTATTTCTTGTAAAAAAGTCTCCAAAAAAAGGCACCATTAGAAAAGGTCGAAAATTCCTAAGGGTGCCTTTTTTTGGAGACTTTTTTACAAAATAGTGCCTTTTTTACAAGATTTTCTATTTTTTCACTTTTTCACTAATTTACTATTTTAACACCAATAATCATAATAAAATATTTAGTGTATTAAAAAGTATGGTCTCTTGTAAAAAAGTCTCCAAAAAAAGTCTCCAAAAAAAGGTTCCCTTAGAACGATTTTTTTACTAAAAGTTTTTTGAGATTTGAAAAAGGACATTTCAAAATTGTCCATTTTGCAATAATGAAAAAAAGTTTTGACAAAAAATCGTTCTAAGGGTGCCTTTTTTTGGAGACTTTTTTACAACGATGGTCACAAATATTTTACTACTATTGTATTTTAAGAGGATATATGGTTTTATTTCCTAATAGTGCCTTTTTTACAAGAAAATTGTTGAAAACACCTGAAAATCTGTAAAAAAGGCACTATTAGAACAATTTTTTTGAAAAAAACTTAGAGATTTTTTCTATTTTTATATAAATGACAAGAAAAAAACACAAAAACTACTCTAAAACTACTCAAAAAATGGGGTTTTCTGATAATAGCTTTTATTGTAATTGTTGTGACTATTTATCGTCTAATAACTCTAATTATAAGAAGCATCTTCGCACCAAGAAACATTTAGAAAACTACTCTAATTTTTCAAAAACGAGCAATTCTCTCGTCTCATCAAAAACCAAATTTTTTTGTGTATCTTGTGACTATTCTACATCACGTAAGTCCAATTGGACCAGACACGTTAAGAGCATAAAACACCTTAAGAAAACGAGCAAAAAACGAGCAAAATCACCTGTACAAGACGATGCCTTACCATCTTTAGAAAAATATAATGAATTGTTAGACGAGATTGAGACGTTAAAAATGGAAAAAAAGACAAAAAAACAAGAAAAAAAAGAAAATTTTGATATGGAAATGTTGAAAAGTCAAATAAATAAAATAATAGAAAGTCAAAATGAAATAAAGGAAGAAGTGAAATCTAGTGGAACTACTATAAATAATTATAATAATATATCAATAACCGTATTTTTGGAAGATTATTGTCATAATGCTAAGAGTGTTCAGGAGTTTTTAAAGAATGTTTCTTTTGAATTAAATGATATTATAAGTAATAATTCATTGATAGAAGATTATTTATCAAAAAAATTAATAAAAAATTTAGAAGATCTTCCATTTACAGAACGTCCTATTCATTGTACGGATAATAAAAGAAAGAATTTTATGGTAAAAGATGAGGCTATAGGTTGGGTAAAAGATAATGGTATGGATTCTAGTGGTTCATTGTATAATAAAATGAATAGCTTACAAGATAAAGCATATATAGAATTTTTTAATGAATATGATAAAGCAAATCCATTACCTCATGATACAGAAAAAGAAAGTATAAAATGTCAAATATCAAGTGATATGATAACAAGTAAAGATAAAAATAATAAAAATGCTATTGTAAATATAGCAAATACAATGTCTATAACAGATGCTATTGAGTGTTCATTATTGAATAATAAAATAAAAGATTAATGTAATGGGTACTGTAATGAGTATAATAACAGTATATAGTGAAAATAGATGTGAGGAAAATATATATAATAATAATAGTTATGATAATATATATATGGGTAATGTTTTAAGTAAAATGAGGGAAACAATGGAGCAATCATTAATGAAAATTAAGAGAAAATTAAGAAGAGATAGTAGAGTAGAGCAAATATATGAAGAAATACATCAAGAAGACCCTGATATAGACATGAGAAGAAGTCAACTATTTACTTAATGATTTAACCATCTTAATAAAAGTATATCATCATAAGCAATAAAGCCAATTAAACAATAGTATAAAATGCCTTGTAATTTAAATTCATATACATAGTTATAAAGATAAATGATATGAATAGACCAATTTATAAAACAAGTTAATATATAAGTTTGTTTTGCTTTTTCTTTCATAGCTTTTTGTTGTTCTTCAGATAACAAAAATCGCATTCCCAAGCAATAATTAACATCAAAAGAATAGCAAGATAGGGTAGTATATAAGGCCATTAATTTTAGTATTGAATTTGCTTGATTCCAATTAATAATTGTATTAATAATAGATAAAAAAGTTGTTATAGTATGATGTATTTTTGTGGAAATAGATAAAGGCATATCTTTTATTAAAGCAACTGTATCACAGCTAGCATATAAAGCACCTATAAAATGTATATAATTACTATGGTCTCCTATATTAAACAAAACAAGAATAGTAAATGGTATAGTAGAAACGGTAATATATCTTAAAATATTGTATTTAATGTAGTTTTTAAGTATATAATTTTGTCTTTGAATGGTATAATCTTTGAATTTTTTGTATTTCCATTGAAAAAATAAATTTGTAATAGGATATAATATATAATTAAAACTACAGCAGCAAATTATATACCATAATGTGTTCATTAATACTATTTTTATTTAATCTTTAAATAAATTAAGTAAATAGTTAAGCATCTCAGACCACAAAAACATGTAAGAACTAAATGGAGAGAAATGATAGAAAGAGATAGAGAAGAATTGAATGAAGAAGTAATATTATTATACCTTTGGAAATTTAAAACGCCGACTTTAAGTAAAATGTATTTTAGCATATTTTTAACTCTTTTAGTTAAAATTGAGTTAAAAATAAAATATTTAGTAACAGTACAGAATGCCGAAATATACTTGCGAACGCTGTTTGAAAGAGTTTTCTCAAAAATCCCACTATACTAAACATCAAAATAAAAAACTACCTTGTCAAGATAATAAAGGAAAGATAGAAGAAGTTGTTGAGAATATTATAATAAATAAAAATAAAAAATTGATTTCAAATAATACTGAAAATAATATGGTAAATAATATGGAAATGAGTCACTCTCAACAAAAAGAAACAGATATATTAACTCCAAATACATATTACGTAGGAGATAATATAGAATTATTGAAAAATGTTAAATCAAATTCAATAAGCCTGATATATTTCGACCCACCTTATAATACAGGAAGGAATTTCTTTAACTTTGATGATAGATTTAAGAGTGTTGAAGACTATGTTACTTTCATAAAAAAAAGAATAAAAGAATGTTTTCGTTGTCTTAAACCTTGTGGTAATATATTAATTCATATAGAACCTAAAATTTCACATTATTTTAGAATTATTTGTGATGAAATATTTGGAATTAATAATTTTAAAAACGAAATTATCTGGCAAACGGGGGGTAATGCTAAAAATCTATATCAACTAAATCGATTCCATGATACTATAATAGTTTATTCAAAAAAAGGAAAAGGTAAAAGTCTATTTAATCCTTTATATTTTCCATATGATGATGAATATAGAAAAAAATCAAATGTAAAATTTTGTGAAATACATAAAAAAGAATATGTTACAACTGCTTTACATAATTCACAACCAGAAGTAAATCCTAGACTAAATCTTCGATATGAATGGAAGGGAAACAAAAAACAATGGTATGTAACAAAGAAAAAAATGATTGAGTTGGATAAAGATAATAGATTGTGTTATAATAAAAGTAATATACCAAGGATAAAAAGATTTTTAGATGAAATGGATGGAATTCCGTTACGTGATATATGGTGTGATATAAAAAATACACAATCAAGAGAAAAGTTAAAATATGCAACACAAAAACCGGTAAAATTATTAGAACGGATTGTTAAACTTTATTCAAATGAGGGAGATGTGTGTATGGATATATTTGCTGGTTCGGGAACACTTGGTCGTGCATGTATAAATGAAAAAAGAAAGTATTTATTAATTGATGTTAATCCAGATGGTAAAATTATATTTGATAAATCTATCATAGAATAAATCTAAAACAGTCTTGGATTTTTAGGATCAAATTTATATTGATTTAATATTTTAGAAGAAATACGTGTAAAACAACACCCTCTTTCTTTATCTACGAGAGCCTCTACGGGTATTAATGAAAAGGACCATTTATCAACATTATTTCTATTTATTCTATTTTTTCCATCTTTTCCAACATTTACGAGTGAAACCATCACGAAATCAAACTCGTCACATCCATATGCTACATGACCACTATCTGATGCGACTCCTTCATTTTTTTTACTGTGTCGTCTTGTAGTTTCAAAATGTGTCTGTTGACTAAAGTCTGTTTTACCTCTAACTTGACGCAATTTAGATTGAACTCGACATATTTTACCGTTTGGTTTTTTAACAACTATATCAAATCCAGGACTATTATTAGCAGTACTTATTTTTGGACAATCTTTATCTGTTTCGGGGTCATAGGCTTCAAAACCTGCATTTTCAAGAATATTCTTTTGAATAATTTCATTGCATCTGGCTACTGATTTCCCCCAGTCAATAACAGACATATTTTGTATGATTCCATTTTGGATTAATTGTTTTGCATCCGGAGATATAACACTCATTAGAGTTGTTGGTTTGTATGACGTAGTTTCCATTATCATGAGATGTTGATGTTGTAATATAATTACAATTATTTTCCAATCAATTTTATAAAAATACTTATAATATAAATGCCACCACACAAAAGCGAAGACTATAAAATTTCCGCTGTTCAGTATTATTTATCTAAAAATAAGAACCAAGTGCAAACTTGTGAGATATTTCAGTGTCATCATCATATAAATTGAAAATTTTTATTCAACTATTAATTATATTAATAAAAAGATGAATTACATATTAATCGACGGTAGTTATTATTGCTTTTATAGATATTATTCTATACATGCTTGGTTTAAAAATGCTCACAAAGAAGTAACCTTGGAAAATCCCTTGGATAATGAATTATTTGTAGAAAAGTTTAAAAAAATGTTTATTAATAAAATTAAAGAATTACCAAAAAAACTGAAACTTGATGATTGTAAAATAATAATTGGAAAAGATTGTTCTAGAAAAGAAATATGGAGAAATAGTTTTAATGGAGCCTATAAGGAAACAAGAGTATATGATGATAGTTTTATGGGAGGACCATTCTTTAAGATGGCATATGATACATTATTTTATGAAGCAGGAATAGAAAAAGAAGATATAGTGTATTTAAATAAATTGGAAGCAGATGATTGTTTGGCTATCTTAGCAAGACATTTGATAAAGCAAAATGAAAATAACAAAATTACTATTATAACAGGGGATATGGACTATTTACAATTGGCTCATCCACACATTAATTTAATAAGTTTAAAAATGAAGCCATTGGCTACAAGTAAAAACTCTACTGGTGATCCAAAACAAGATTTGTTTATAAAAATAGTTACTGGTGATAAATCAGACAATATAAGTGGTGTATTTCCTAGATGTGGAAAAAAAACAGCTATAAAGTATTGGAATGATAAGGAATTATTTGAAAAAAAATTAAATAGCAATGAAGAATATGTGAAAAAATATAAAAATAATAAAAAAATTATTGATTTTGATGAAATTCCTGAAGAATTGGTTATAGAATTAAAAGAAAAATATAAAAATCTATTTCATTAAATTGATTAAGTATTAAATATAATTTTTATTAAGTAATTAAATATACACAATGGAATGTTCTGTGTGTTATACTGATTTAACTCTTAAAAATATAGTAAATACAAAATGTAATCATTTATTTTGCAAGGAATGTTTTTGGAAATGGGCAGATGAAAATAATAGTTGCCCTATGTGTAGGAAAAATATTATATCACAAACAAAAATGATGATGGAAGAAGAAAATATAAGAAATAATATTTATAGTTTAATGGAAGAAGAAACAAAGTATTATGATACAATAAGTTGTTTACAAAATGATTTGTATGAGTTGGAAGATAAAATATTTGAATTAACAAAATTTAAAAAAAATCCAGATAAATACATGAAGGAATTTATGAAAAAAAGAGAAAAATGGATAAATGAAAAAAAAGAAGAAACACGAAAAAAAAAAGATATGGTTATATCTCAGTTAGATGTTTATAATGCGTTATATACTAATAGTAAAGAGGTATTAAGTCAGATAAAGTTTGAAGTAAATAATTATTATGATTTTGATACGGAGTTGGATACAATATTCGATAGGCCTTTATTGGGCTTAGGTGAAATAAATGAAATATTAAGAACTCCAAGTCCGCGAAGTTATATGCAATCACCACCACCAATTATAAGAAGTAGTAGAATAGTTTAAAGATAAGATAATATATGACGACATACATCATTATTGCCGTTTAATTTTTTTTGTAAACATAGGGTAGTAATCGTATCTTTATAAGTATATAAGTAAGCATATGTTTTCATATTGTTTAATGCTAATTTATAGTATTTACATAGTTTCAGTTTATCATCTATATTTTCATATTTTTTTATTTTATTTTTAATATCAATGATTAATTGAATACTTTTTCTATAAGATATTTTTTCAAATCTATCACATATATATATATTAGGATTTTTATGCATGTATTTTTGTCGTCTAATTAAATACAAGAACATAGGACGAATAATATATATATTGTTATCATTTGAAGACTTATCTGCCAATCTTAACTTTTTTTTAAAATAGTTAGTAAACTTTTCTTTTGAATAGTCCATGGTAAGTAATATGTGTATAATGGTATGTTGTAGTTGGTAATAAAAACTATATTATAGTACATTTTATTTGGCAATTTTAATAAAGTAGTTATATTAGTATGGTTGACTAAATAAACTAAAATATTCTTCGTCTAATGTATCAGCATGTTGTCTAGTAATTTGTGGTGGTTGTATAATAGTATTATTTTCTATTGGAGATTGTCGAATCGTTTGTGTTCTATTAGTAAAATGAGAAGGCGCTGATGTTGTGCGTTGAATAGTAGAGAACGACATATCTTGGTCATCATTATTTAATGTTTGTGTCATATTTTGACTAATTGCACGGAAACTAGTATATAGTGGAGCGTTCGTTTGATCTTCATGAACATCCAAGTCAACTTGTAAGGTTTGTTCTGAATTAAATCCATATTGTTCACCAGTTTTAATAGCATCAATATTAGCACCCATAAATATACAATGAACACCTTTTTCCTTTATTTCATTAACTTTAGTCTTCAATAAATCATTATTAGATTCAGACATGTTATCTTCACCATCAGTAAGAAGAACAAACCAAGATAATATATTTTTATTTTCTAATTCATTTAATTTATTAGACAAAATATCAATCTCTTCTATAGCACTGTCTATTAATCTGGTGCATCCATATGTATTAAAACGAATAGTGTCGTTATCAACTTCTTTTAATTCTCCAAAATATGTATTGTTCATAGGTGTTGGAGGATATACAACATTTCTAGTAGTAGAGAATGTAGCTATTCTAAAATAACATTGTTCAGCATCTTCGGCAGCTTGCTTTGTTTCATCAATAAAAGAATGAAGTGAAGTAATAAGTGTAGATAGTATTGAACTCATAGAACCGGATCGATCAATAAGTATAGTTCCAACAATCGTTTTTTTTGTAGTATTATTCATAATTTATGTTATAAATAATAATAACAATAATATTAATTCAATTTAATTATTAAAATTATTTAAAAGAATATAAGTATGATTTATAATTATGGAAAATCTTGTAAAATATCCCAAGGAACATCATGATTATATCATCAATGGAGGGATATTAATATATGATTATAACAAAAAAGTAGGAACATCGATGAGTTCTTTAAATGAATTAAATAAAAAAATGGAAGACAGTAAAGAATTAATGATAGAAAGGGAGAAAAGTTTTAAATTGGGAGAGAAAATAGCGCAAATAGAGAGAGAAAAAGATGATTATAAGGAAAAAATAATGAAAATGGAGAAAAAAAACGCTGAAACAAGAGAAATATTTTTAAACAAAGAAATAGATATAAAAACGAATTTATATGCTGTGTTTGAAAAAAAAATAAGGGAGAAAGATGAGCAAATTGTAAATATACGTGATAACATTATTAAAAAAGAGGAAGCGAAGTATGAATATTTGAAAAAAGAATTAGAAATAGAGCGTGAAAATAGAAAAACTGAAATAAATAGAATGCAAGATTGGTTAAATACTGAAAAAAACAACAATGAATATTTAAAAAAAAGGTTTGAAGATGACTTGGAAAAGGAAGTTAGCAATCAAACACAAGGTTATAAGGAAGAATTGGAAGAATTAAAAAAACAATTAAAGGAATATTATGATAAATATGAAAATAAAAATAAAGGAAAGATATTTGAGGAAGAATTTTATAGAATGGTAGAAGAATATAATGATAAGGAGGAAGGTAATAAATGGAAGATTAGCCATGTTGGTAGTAAGTATGGAGGAATGTGTGATATTATTTTTCAACATAAAGACACAGGACAGATTATTTTGGTGGAATCAAAAAATAATTTGGAGAAAAATCCAGTTCCAACCAAGGATGTAGACAAATTTTATAGAGATGTATTGGATGTTACAAATAATGCTATAGGAGGTATTATAATATCAACAGCAAAGATACAAAAAAAGAGGTCATTTGAAAGAGAAGTGGTACAAAATAAAACATTAATTTTTATTTCTTATTTTTCTTTAAATAATATTGGTCAATTATTTTGTAATTTGGAATCAATCATTGGAGAAAATCAATTACATAATAATGAATTAAGTAAAGAAGAAAGAAATGAGCTATTGATAAAACAATTTGACTTTTATATAGATGAAGGAAACTTTCATAAAACAAGATCTAAGAGGGCTTATGATAAATCAGAGGAAATAAGAGATATTTATTATAAATTAAATAAAGAAGATATAAAAATCTTAAAAAACGATGAAAAAAAGGTCAAAAAAGAAAAAAAACAAAAAAAAGTAGAAAAAAGTGAGAAAAAAGTGAAAAAGAAAGTAAATTTTGAGGAATTGGAAGAAAATTGTGATAATATAAAAAAAATTAAAAATGTAAAACAATCAAAATTTTATTTAAAATACAAAACTGAATTGGGAGAGATAATACTACAATATTTTTCTGATAATCATAAAATGAAAATAAAACTTGAAAAACTTAAAAATGAAAAAAAAGAAATAATAACACACAGTATTATCAAAAAAAATAAAAAACTTGAAAAAAAACATGAAAATGTAAATAATATTAAAATAGACACTATTTTTGATAAAAAAATATAATATAATACATAATTGTTATTATATTTTATAAATAAAAAATACAGACCATACTTGGTCACAAAAAAAATATTTAATAGCATAAAATAAAAAAATAAAAAAATATTTAACAACATAAAATAAAAAAATAAAAAAATATTAAGACCATAACAAGACCATAAAATAAAAAAATAAAAAAAATATTTAACAACATAAAATAAAAAAATAAAAAAAATAT
>Ga0181580_10005843_pt1 | contig 9985 bp, 8 predicted proteins | sample 071ome_23_FD_132413 | JGI IMG/M metagenome (GOLD analysis project Ga0181580, IMG submission 132413) | Coastal salt marsh microbial communities from the Groves Creek Marsh, Skidaway Island, Georgia - 071403BT metaG (megahit assembly) | ecosystem: Environmental > Aquatic > Marine > Intertidal zone...
AATATTGTTGACGGTCATTGCCTCTTTTCTGGGCCTTGTGGTTCTGCCATCGTTGGCTCTTGCGCAAGAGGCAACCGGGACACAAGCTGTAACGGGCAGTCAGGCACCATCCGCCGCTTCTTTGATCGAAGCGATGCGTGTTGATCGCATTGGTCTTGTCGACCTTGATGGGGTTCTTCGCAAGTCGACCGGCACCCAGAAAGTGCGTCAATTGCTTGATGAGCAGCGCTCTGAATTTCAGAGGGAGTTTTCTATCCGCGAAACGGCGCTGCAGGAAACAGAGCGAACATTGCTTGTCGACAAGGAGTTCATCTCGGCCGAAGAATTTAACCGCCGTTTGAAGGCCTTCGAGGATGAGTTGGCAGAAGTTCAGCGCCAGATCCAAAATCGTCGCCAAGCCTTAGATCGTGCGTTTCAGGAAGCGCAGCGTGAAATACGTGCACTTGCACTCGAAATTGTGAAGGAAATTGCCGCTGAAAGAAAACTGGATCTCGTCATGTCGCAGGAATCGGCGTTAATTTTCCGTCCGGCTCTTAATATTTCTGATGAGGTCTATCGCCGTCTCGAAAAGCGGACAGAAAATGCGACAATTGAGATCAAGGTGGGCAATAGTGAATGAGGGCCATGCCCACGAGGTAAGATATGCCGATTGATCCTCGATTTTACCGCATCGCGTCAAAAGTGACCTCGGGCGATCTGGCAACATTTCTGGGGACGAAAACATCCGGATCGACGGACATCTTGATTTCGGATATTTCCTCACCCGCAAGGGCAACATCCGGCGCGCTTACTTTCATCTCGTCTGCCGTTCATGATCTTGGTGATTTGGCTGGCGCAGTGGTAATTGCAAAGCTCGGTCTTAATGATTTGCCGAAAAATGTTGGCGCTTTGATCGAAGTGGAAAATCCGCGACTTGAATTTTCCCGCGCCGCCGACATGATTTTGCGCGATATTACTTGCGATCCCGAGTCTGAAACCATATCCCAAAAACCGAATATTGACCCATCAGCGCAAATTGCTCCCACTGCAGTCATTGAGGGTAATAGCGTCATCGGTGCAAATGTCGTGATCGGCGCAAACTGCGTGATCAAGAGCGGTGTGCACATTGGGTCGGGGTGCCACATCGGTGATAATTGCACATTAAGCCATTGTGAATTGGCTGAAAACTGTACCATTCAGGCAGGCGTAGTAATTGGTGGTGCGGGGTTTGGATTTGAGATTACCAAAAACGGACCTGTTATGGTTCCGCATCTGGGTATTGTTCGCATTGGCAAGCATGTTGGCATAGGTGCCAACACGGCAATCGATCGAGGCAGCCTGGATGATACGGTGATTGAAGATAATGTGATGATAGATAATCTGGTTCACATCGCTCACAATTGTCACATCGGCGCCGGTAGCGTTATCGCTGGTCAGGTTGGTATTGCCGGCAGTACCACACTTGGCAGGAATGTCATGATTGGTGGTCAGGCCGGGATTGCCGATCATCTTCACATTGGTGAGGGTGCTGTCATTATGGCGCGGAGCGGTGTCACAAAAGATGTTGAGGCAGGGGCAAAAATGGTTGGGTTCCCTGCGATGGAAGCGGGCCTATATTGGCGCGAACAGGCGTTACTTCGCCAGATGCTTCGGCAACAGAAGAAAACAAAAAAGAAGGACTGATAAAAATGACTGAGAGCATCACGGAATTGGATATTGATGGCATTAAGGCACGGATTCCGCACCGGGCGCCGATGCTGTTGATCGATAAGGTCCGCGACATCCAGATTGATCGAAGCGCCATTGGAATCAAGGCTGTTAGCAATGGTGAGCCTTTCTTTGAGGGGCATTTTCCCGAATATCCGATTATGCCGGGTGTGCTGATCATTGAGGCCATGGCGCAGACCGCTGCATGCGTGGCTTGTGTCACATTGGGGGACGAAACAAAGGGCAAACTGGTCTTTTTTACCACGATTGAGAATGCACGGTTTCGCAAACCTGTGCGCCCCGGTGATCTGCTTGAATTACATGTGGAAAAAGTAACCGCGAAGGGGCCATTGTGGAAATTCAAGGGCGTCGGATTTGTTGATGGCACGAAAGTAGCCGAGGCAGATTTTGGCGCCATGATCGTTGATCCGGGGAAGTAAGGTATGAGTGCAAATATCCATCCCACCGCAATTGTTGATAATAGAGCTGAATTGGGCGCAGACGTAGAGATCGGCCCCTATTGCGTGGTGGGTCCGAATGTAACTCTGGCGGATCAGATAAAGCTCCACAGCCATGTTGTTGTCGATGGTCATACATCAATTGGCAGTGGAACAGAGATTTTCCCGTTTGCGGTGCTTGGGTGCCCGCCACAGCACACGCGTTATGCCGGAGAACAAAGCACGCTTGAAATTGGCAAGAATAATGTCATTCGCGAACATGTAACCATGCATCCCGGCACCGCAATTGACAGGATGAAGACAGTCGTCGGAGACAACGGGCTTTTTCTTGCGGCAACGCATGTCGCGCATGATTGTATCGTCGGAGACAATGCAATTTTCGCAAATAATGCTGCCCTTGGCGGGCATGTGCAGATTGGCAATAACGTGATGCTTGGCGGGTTTGCTTCAGTGCAACAATTCTGCCGTGTCGGTGATCATTCGATGGTGGCATCACAAACCGCTGTGGACAGTGATGTAATCCCGTTTTCCATTGCCGTTGGCAACCGTGCCTTGCTGACCGGAATTAATGTGATTGGTCTGAACAGGCGCGGCTTTACGCAGGACAATATCGATCGATTGCGCCGGGTTTTCCGGGATTTGTTTCTCGGCGAGGGGCTGTTTTCAGAGCGACTGCAAAAATTGCGCGACTCAGACGAGAAGAGTGCCGAAATCAATGCGATCATAGATTTTATCGATGCCTCTGGCAAAAACGGCATCTGCCACGCGAAAAGAAAGTAGGCTCATGGCAAAACTGGCGATCATCGCAGGGCAAGGTGCATTGCCGGCACAAATCGCCGAAATGGCATCGAATATGGGACATGCTGTTCTGATCATGCCGATCGAAGGTCAGGCTGATGCAGATTTTCCGGGGTTTGAAAGCCTGCCGATCAGGCTTGGTAAAATGGGCGCCACTTTGGCGCAGATGAAAGCCCATGGTGTCTCTCAAATGGTGATGGTTGGCAAGGTTGTTCGGCCTTCCATGACCGCGTTAAGCCCGGATAAGACTGCGCTGAAATTGCTTGGTAAAGCGGTAACACGCGGTGATGATAGTCTGCTGCGGATCATCCGTGATTTTTTTGCCGATGCCGGCATTGAAACCTTGGCCCCAGACCTGTTTTTGCCTGACCGGGTGGCGCCATCTGGTTTGATGGCCGGTGTTGCGCCCGATGCGGCCATTGCCGCTGATCTTGCGTTAGCGATAAGGGCGCTTCAGGCGCTTGGCGATCTTGATGTGGGGCAGGCCGCGATCACTCAGGATGGCCGGGTCATTGCCATTGAAGCAGCGGAAGGAACAAACGAGATGATCAGGCGCAGCGCTGCGCTTATTGATCCTGACAGTACATCAGCAGTGTTGGTCAAAATGCCAAAGACGGGGCAAGACGCAAAGCTCGACATTCCTACAATCGGTAGCCACACATTGGCCGAGGCCAGTAAAGCGGGAATTGGCTGCGTTGCTGTACAGGCGGGACAGGTTCTGTTTGCCGATAGTGTCGAAGTCATGTGCGAAGCCTGTAAAAATGGCGGCATCACCTTGCTTGGATTTACCGATCAAGTTGGATAAGGGCAGGGCATGACACAGCCGATTTTCATTCTTGCCGGCGAACCGTCAGGCGATCAGATCGCCGCAAAAGTCATGTCCGCAATAAATTCTGCATATGGACAACAAGACTGGTTTGGCATGGGTGGTCAAAAGATGAGAGATCTTGGCCTGCGTAACGAAGCAGATATGGATCAATTGTCGATTATTGGCTTTGGAGCGGCAATCAAAGCCTATCCGGAATTGTCCCGGCTTGCTGACAGGCTGGTTGACAGAGTCATAGAGTGTAAACCGCGGGCGGTCATGACGGTTGACGCCAAGGGGTTTTCCTTGCGTTTTGCCCGTCGTTTGAAACGTCGTATGGCAGAAATCGGATGGGTAGTACCAATCATTCATACTGTTGCGCCAACGGTGTGGGCGTGGGGTGCATGGCGGGCACGTTCAATGGCTAAGGCGGTTGACGGGCTTTTGTGTTTATTTCCGTTTGAACCGGAATATTTCACCTCCTGTGGCATAGAGGCGCGCTTTATCGGACACCCCGAAGCCTTCAATCCCGCGCTGATAAGGATTGCTGAGACGCGCAAACCCGCGTCTCGTCGAAAAAAATTATTACTTTTACCGGGTAGTCGTGGATCCGAGCTATCACGCATTTTACCGCTTTTCAGGGACGCCTCAGCTTTGTTAAGGCAACAACGTGAAATCGGAATTTCATTGGTGACCATGCCTAATCTGGTGGAGCAGGTAAGAAATTGCCTTGGTGATAAAAACGAAATCACTGTTTTTTCACATGATGGTGCTTTGTACGAACAACTCGCTGATGCTGATGCCGTGATGGCTGCGTCCGGCACTGTCACCCTGCAAACAGCGCTTGCCGGCGTGCCCGGCGTGGCGGCTTATCGCACGTCAAATCTTTCGGCTTTCATTGGACGGAGATTGGTCAATATGGACAAGGTCATCCTTCCAAATGCCTTGTTAGGAAAGACGTATTATCCTTTTTTGTTTCAAGAAGAGGCCACCGCAAACGCACTGGCAGATCGTGCCAGCCACGCGGTCGACACAGGTTTCAATACCGCAAAGGCCAATGCCGCGGAATTACGAACCGTGCTGTGCGGTGGCGCAGCTGACTTTGAGAGCCTTGTTGGCGAAGCGGTTGCGCCGTGGTTCGCCAGCAGCTAGAGGGTGTGGTAAACGACCTCTAACCGCGCTTTTTCATGTCAACATAAGGACGGTGTGTCGGACCTGTGTAAAGCTGGCGCGGACGGCCAATGCGCTGTGTCGGGTCCTTGATCATCTCATTCCACTGGGCGATCCAGCCTACGGTGCGTGCCACCGCAAACAGAACGGTGAACATTGATGTCGGGAAACCCATGGCCTTGAGAATAATGCCCGAATAGAAATCAACATTTGGATACAGTTTTTTATCTATAAAATACTGATCCTTAAGAGCTATATCCTCAAGCGCCATCGCAAGATCAAGAAGCGGGTCTTCCACCCCCAGACTATTCAGCACATCATGACAGGATTCGCGCATCACCTTTGCGCGTGGATCAAAATTCTTGTACACGCGGTGGCCAAAGCCAAACAGGCGGAACGGATCGTCCTTGTCACGGGCCTTGGCAATATATTCGGCGATATTGTCCTTATGCCCGATTTCTTCGAGCATATTCAAAACCGCTTCATTGGCGCCGCCGTGAGCAGGTCCCCACAGTGATGCGATACCTGCGGCGATACAAGCAAATGGGTTTGCGCCGGATGACCCGGCCAGACGAACCGTCGAGGTTGACGCATTTTGCTCATGATCAGCGTGAAGGATGAAAATCTTGTTCATCGCATCGGCAAGGATCGGGTTGATTTGATATTCCTCGGCCGGAACAGCAAAACACATATAAAGGAAATTCTCTGCATAGCTGAGGTTGTTGCGCGGATAATTGAAAGGCTGACCCAGAGAATATTTATAGGCCATGGCCGCCAAAGTCGGGATCTTGGCGATCAGGCGGCGAGACGCGATCATCCGTTGCTGTGGATCATGAATGTCGGTCGAGTCGTGATAAAAGGCCGACAATGCGCCAACGACGCCACACATAATTGCCATTGGGTGCGCATCCCGCCGAAACCCGCGGAAAAAGATCGACAGTTGTTCATGGACCATTGTGTGACGGGAAATCGAATTATCAAACGCCTCTTTCTGCGCAGCATCAGGCAATTCACCCTCAAGCAACAGATAGGCCAACTCCAGAAAATCAGACTTTTCGGCAAGCTCTTCAATCGCGTAGCCACGATGCAACAAGACGCCTTCATCACCGTCAATATAAGTCAGCCCGGAAACACAGGAACCGGTTGCGCCATAGCCAGGGTCAAAGGTGAACATTCCGCTCTTGGCATAAAGATCACGCACATCAACAACACTGGGGCCGAGACTCCCGTGATGGGTAGAGAGTTCAAAACTCTTGCCCGTGCTGTTATCGGTAACGGTGACCGTTTTTTCGGAATTCGTATCGGTTGCCATTACTGACCTCTCCATTAACCATTTATCATGACTGGGCGGCATTTACTTTGGGCCGTTGGCCCGCCGCGAAGGCATTACCTGTATAGCTTTTATCACTGGTTTTTGCAAGTTTCCTCAACCCTGCAAAGGGTTTCGTCACGCCCCAGAGCCACCACCACATCGACGATAGACGGCGACTGTCGAGAACCGGTAACCGCCGCTCTGAGAGGCAATCCGACATCTTTCATCTTCAGATTGTTTGCCGTCAGCCAGTCCTTGAGAAAACCCTGAAATGAGTCGATGGACCATTCATCTGTCGGCGCGTCAGCAACCAGTTTAAGAAGGCGCATTTTGGCATCATCGTCGAGTAATTCCGCCGCATCATCATCAATGTCCGGTGCGCCATCATGCAGAAGAAAACCGATCGAGGCGGCGATTTCAAGATGCGATTTTGCCCGTTCTTTCAGTAAGGGAAGCAATGCATTCACACGGGTGGCAGCGAGGGGGCTGGTTGACGCAGCAGATGCCAGAACAAGGTCTGCAAGCTCTGATGCATCCATCTCACGCAGATAATGCGCGTTAAGATCAGACAATTTTTCAGGATCAAAGCGCGCCGGTGACCGACCAACACCCTCAAGGCTAAACCAGTCGACTGCTTGTTGGCGACTGATCACCTCGGCATCGCCATGGCTCCATCCAAGGCGCAGGAGGTAATTGACCATCGCATCGGCAAGAATACCCATATCGCGATAGGCCTCAACGCCAAGGGCACCGTGCCGTTTTGACAATTTGGCGCCATCCGCACCGTGAATCAAAGGAATATGCGCAAATTCCGGCGCTGTCCAACCCATACCACGATAGACCATCAATTGCCGGAAGGCGTTATTCAGATGGTCGTCACCACGAATAATGTGTGTGACCCCCATATCATGATCATCCACGACCACAGCCAGCATGTAGGTTGGTGAACCATCACTGCGCAGGATCACCATGTCATCGAGGACTTGATTTTGCACGGTCACATCGCCCTGAACCAAATCAGTTATGGTTGTGCTGCCATTGTCCGGCATTTTCATTCGCACAACGAAAGGCAGATCCGGTTGGTCATTGCGATCACGCCAAGGCGAACGGACGGGAGACCCGTCTGCCCATGCCTGTTTACGAATGGCTTCCAGTTCATCTGCGTTCAGGTAGCAACGATAGGCAGCGCCTTTAGCCAATAACTCATTTGCAATTTCAGCATGTCGTGCGGCCTGTGCAGACTGGCTGACGACTGGACCGTCATGATCAAGACCAAGCCAGCCAAGACCGGCGTGAATCGCATCCACAGCCGCTTGCGTTGATCGCTGTTTGTCCGTGTCTTCGATGCGAAGCCGATATTGTCCACCGTGATGACGCGCAAACAACCAGTTGAAAAGGGCAGTTCGGGCGCCGCCAATATGCAAATAGCCGGTGGGTGAGGGCGCGAAACGCGTGACCACATTCATTCTTTGTTAAAGCCCTTCTGATAATGATTAACAAAACCGAGGTTGTTTAGATGGCGCATCCTACATCACGCATTTATCGAAAGGCGAGGGAAAAGCTGTGCCGATGACCCTATTTTCACCTGATCGCGGGGTTATGCTTGTTGTTGCCGGCATGATTGTCGGCATCGTCATTGAGATCACCTTTGCGTCACGCCTGATCATTCCTTGGATGATGCTTGGCGTGGGGCTTTTATATATTGCCCAAAATCACAGTTCCGACCGCAGGCAACGGGTTCAACAGCTTTTTGACGCCGGTCAGCTTCTTCTGTCTGGCGGCGTCATGGGAGCATTTGCCATGACCCTGCAATTTGCACGCATGCCAGATGTGCCAGAGGGACTTCCTGTGAAAACCACTTTGGCCGGTGAGGTTGTTCTGGTTGATGGGAATGCTGAAGACCGATTGCGTCTATGGATAAAAATACCCAGTGATACGAAGTCTTTTCGGCGCGGTGATCTTGTCAGAGTATCGCATGACCAATACGGCCTGAACATCACGCCGGGCGAACATATTCATCTTGAAGCCCGATTATATCCGCCCCCGCAACCGATCTTTACCGGTGCCCCCGACCATGGTCTTCAGGCACGCGCACGCGGCGTAGTTGCAAGCGGCTATGCCACATCCTTGATTGTTTCCTCATCTTCATTGGATGGCAGTGCAGGAGGGTGGAAATCTGTCCTTGCTGAAGTCCGGCATCGAAATGCAGATTACATCACGGCAAACATGCAGCGTCCCGCAGGCGGCATCGCTGCGGCCTTGCTCCTCGGCGACAGGCGGTTCATATCGGATCAAACCTATGGCAGATTTCGACAATCAGGGCTGGCGCATCTGCTTGCTATATCAGGCCTCCATATGGGGCTGTTGTGCTTCGGTGTTATCGGGTTTGCTCGTCTCGCTGGTGCAGCGTTTCCTGTCACGGCGTCGCGTCTGCCGATGCATAAGATGTGCGCGGTACTGGGGCTGATTGCAGGCGCAGCCTATGTGTTTGCGTCTGGTATGCCGATCAGTGCTATCCGGGCTTTTTTGATGGCAAGTCTCGTGATCGCGGCGTTGCTGTTGGACCGTCTGGCACTGACGGTGCGGAATGTTGCTCTGGCTTGTATTGTTATCTTGCTGTTCAACCCGTTGGCTGTTCTGACGGCCAGCTTTCAACTGTCATTCGCGGCAACATTGGGGTTGGTACTCTGGTATGAAACCACAGCCCGCATGTCTGCAGACCGCAAGACACGATTGGCGATCTGGCCATGGCCATTTCGTTACATCACAGCATTGATCCTAACATCACTGATCGCCGGCCTTGCAACATGGCCTTTCGCCGCCCAGCATTTTGGTGGAGTTACCATATGGGGCATAGCGGCCAACATCCTTGGCATACCCTTGACGGGCCTGTGGATCATGCCGGCCGGTTTAATCGCAGCTCTTGTCCATGCTTTACCACTGCCGCAGTTTGTGGACGATTTGTCTCTGGTGGCGATGCAGACTGGCATACTCACCCTTGTCGCCGTTGCGGATTTCTTCGCCGATCAGCCTCTTGCTGGTTGGCGTGTGATACCGCCCGGTTATCCGCTTCTTTGCCTTGGGCTTACCGGATGGCTTGTTGCCATTCTTAACCCATCAAACAAAGGACAGAAACATGCAGGTACAACAATGGTTTTCCTTGCGGTGGGCTTATGGGGGATGAAACCGCTGCCTGATGCGGCTATCCTGATGCGCGCCGCAGCGCCTGTAATGGTTATCGCCGGTCCAGATGGCAGCGCAACGACACATTACCCGGCGAGATGGACGCCCGTGCTTTCCAGTTTTGCCCGTGACAGCATCGCCACCTTTCTGGCACAGGATGTCAAGGCTGTCGAAGTGGAGCAGGGTACGCCAAGCTCATCATTTTCGGGATTTACCCTCACGCGTGACCGGCGCGGCAGGGACATTGCCATCGTCACAAGCAAATCCGGTTTGACACCGGCCTGCCGGTCAACAGCCCGGCTGGTGGTGAGCTTTGTCACCGCCAAATATCCCTGCCGCGATCAAACACCAATTATTACACTTTTGGATTTGCCGCAGGTGAATCAGCTCTTGTCATTCGCAGAAAGCGGCAAGATCGTGACACACGGCCAATAGCCGGACAGGCAAAGGCAGGGGGTTTGCTAATATTTGCGGATCAATCCTGCTAATTTTCCCTGAACCTCAACTGCGTCCGACTCAAAATAGCGTGTTTCATATTTTGGGTTGGCGGCCTCAAGTCCGACACGGCCGGGC
>Ga0181580_10005847_pt1 | contig 9983 bp, 3 predicted proteins | sample 071ome_23_FD_132413 | JGI IMG/M metagenome (GOLD analysis project Ga0181580, IMG submission 132413) | Coastal salt marsh microbial communities from the Groves Creek Marsh, Skidaway Island, Georgia - 071403BT metaG (megahit assembly) | ecosystem: Environmental > Aquatic > Marine > Intertidal zone...
CTGGTACGGCGGTGCTAAGTCGTCAGGAGCCTCTTCGTGTTTGGAATGGTCTGGGTCTGGAAGCCCATGATCAGGAGGGAAGGGTGCAGAATCTGGAATTTGAGCACTTCATCCTGGTGAATGTGTATACTCCGAATGCCCAGAACGGGCTGGCTCGGCTAGACTATCGCCTCAGTTGGGATGCGGCTTTTTTGGAGCACCTCTGTCAGCTCCAGGCTCAAAAACCGGTGGTGTTCTGCGGCGATCTCAATGTTGCGCATCAGGAGATTGACTTGGCTCGCCCCAAGGACAATGTGAATAATCCGGGCTTCAGCCCTCAGGAGCGAGCTTCCTTTGATCGACTTGTTCAGGCCGGATTTGTCGATACCTTTCGCGAATTTGAAAAGGGAAGTGGCCACTACTCCTGGTGGAGCTATCGAGCCGGCGCGCGAGCGAGGAATGTTGGCTGGCGCATTGATTACTTTGGGATTTCCCAGGCGCTGACCCCACACTTAAAATCGGCATTTATCCTCCCCGAGGTCATGGGGTCGGATCATTGTCCGGTGGGAGTGACGCTTGATCTAGGTTAGCCTCGATTCCCCCCTCATCTTTGTCTAGGGTAGGGATTGAGCAGCACAGGCTTGTGTTTTGGGCTGAACTTCCTTAATGGATTGATCTGATCTCAAGAACCCCGGTTTGTTGCAAACTCCCGATGTCATGAAACCCTTTGCTTGCGCCTCCATCCACGCCTTTTGCACGCCCTTGCTACTGACGATGCTCCTTTCTAGCTCGCTGCAGCCGGCCTCGGGGCAGTCCATTTCATCAGCTTCCTTTAGTTTCCAACCCAAGGATCGCATCGCCCTGGTGGGGGATACCCTGCTTGAGCGAGAGCAAACTTGGGGATACCTGGAGTCATCCATCACGAGTCGACACCCTGCCCACGACCTCACATTCCGCAATTTTGCCTGGAGTGGGGACAACCCTCTTGGCCAGGCTCGAGCGAGTTTTGATTGGAGCAAGGCACCGGAGCAATGGCTTGAGCGCATCACCGGACAGCTCAAAGCCTATGATCCCACTGTGATCCTCCTGGCCTATGGCATGGCCAGCTCCTTGGAGCATCCCGGTGGTGCTCGATCTTTTGCTCAAGACATGAAGCGTCTCCTGGATGCTTTGCCCTCGGTTTCCACTCAGCCTCAATCCCTGCGTCTTGTTCTCATCGGCCCCCTCCGCCATGAGGCCATGGGGGCTCCCCTTCCTGATCCGAAAGCCCACAATGAAGCCCTTTCCAATTATGTCCGTCAACTTCGTGACACAGCTCTTGAGAGAAACCTTCCGTTTGTGGATTTATACCACGATCTGGGTGATGGCCATGCGGATGCATTCAAGCGACCCTTCACTGAAAATGGCATTCACCCTGGGCCGTATGGTTATGCCCGAATGGCTGAATTGATCGCTCGCGTGCTGGGACATGAGCCTTGGCCCTGGCATTTGGAAGTCAGCCGCTCTGGTGTGAATCAGACAGCAACCCGAGGGGTTCAAGTGCTGGGATTCACACATCAGGGGGATCGAGTGGAATTTGAACTGAAAGACGATTTGTTGCCCACGCCGAATGCCGATGATGAGGATCAACTCCTGCCGACCTCAAACGCACCGCGCACCATGCGCATCCAGGGACTTGCACCCGGCAAATACGCCCTTCAGATCGATGGCCAGTTTCACGCTGTCCACTCGGCCGAAGCCTGGGCCAGGGGTCAGGTCTTTGAGCGTGGCCCGCAATTTGATCAGTCAAGTGCCCTGCGTCAGGCTATCATCAAGAAAAATGAGACCTTCTTTCACCGCTATCGGCCCCAGAACCACACCTATTTGTTTGGTTTCCGCAAGCATGAGCAGGGCCAGAACGCCGTTGAAATCCCTCAGTTTGACCCCCTGGTTGCCGAGCAGGAATCAGCCATTCACCAGCTGGCTCGCTCCAAAAGCCACCGCTATGCTCTGGTCAGGGTGGCTCCCGATTTGACTTTGCAGGATGCCCTGGCCTGGCGTCTGCCCACTCCCACTGCGGTTGAGACTCGATCCCTGGATGCCGCTCAGCGAGATCGCTCACCCGCAGCACCTGCTGATCGGTTTCAACTTTCCCCAGAAGTTGAAATGACTCTCTGGGCGGAAACACCTCTGATCAGCAAGCCGATTCAGATCAATTTCGACCCCGAAGGCCGTCTCTGGATTGCTGGGTCCCGTCTCTATCCGCAGATCAAGCCAGGACAGGCCGCTGAAGATCAAATCCTTGTGATGGAGGATACGGATCGAGATGGCGTCGCCGATCACACCACAGTCTTTGCTGAGGGTTTGCTGATGCCCACGGGCATCGAGCCAGGGGATGGGGGCGCTTATGTCGGACAAAGCACCGAATTGCTTCATCTCAAAGACACGGACGGAGATGGGCGAGCTGATGAGCGTCGTATTGTCCTATCTGGTTTTGGCACCGAGGATACCCACCACATTTTGCATACCCTGAGGTGGGGGCACGATGGGCAGCTCTACATGAACCAGTCCATCTATATTCACAGCCATCTGGAAACGCCCAACGGACTGGTACGCCTCAACAGTGGCGGGGTCTTGCACCTGCGTCCCGACACGCTCGAACTGGATGTGCACTTGCGTGGTTTCTGCAATCCGTGGGGTCACCAGTTTGATCTGTTTGGGCAATCCTTTGTGACCGATGGCGCTGGGTTTCAGGGCATCAGCTATGGCATCCCCGGTGCCATGTATTTCACCTATGCCGGTGGCCGTCGTCTGTTGGACAGCATCAGCCCAGGTGCTTACCCGAAATTCTGTGGTCTGGAGCTGATTCAGAGTGAGCACTGGCCCGAGGATTGGCAGGGATCTGCCATCACCTGCGATTTCCGTGCCCATCGTATCGTGCGCTTTGACCTGGCTGAGCAGGAAGCGGGTTATGCCGCCCAGGAAGCAGGTGACTTGATCCGCTCGCTTGATCCCACCTTTCGACCCATCGATGTCAAGATGGGGCCGGATGGAGCGCTCTACATTGCTGACTGGAGCAACCCCATTATCCAGCACGGTGAGGTTGATTTTCGAGATGAGCGCCGAGACAAGGTGACCGGTCGCATCTGGCGAGTCACCTACCGTGGCCGGCCAGCACTCCCGCTGATGGACTTACGGTCTGCATCGGATAGGGAACTGCTGGATCAACTCATGACTGGGCATGGAGAGCGCCAAAAACAGGTGCGCCGCGTGCTGGCAGAACGTGGCGAGTCCACGCTCCCTGCTCTGCACTCCTGGGTATCGGACCATCAGGAGCCTGAGCATCTGCTGCAGGCACTCTGGATGTATCAGACACTCAATCACGTCCAACCTGAGTTACTCAGAAACCTCCTTCAAGCCGAGGATGGTCGAATCAGGGCCGCTGCGATCAGGGTGCTCAGCTTCTGGCGTGATGACATGCCAGATGGCACCACATTGCTGGGAGATTTGATCCTCGATGATCACCCAAGAGTACGCCTTGAGGCGGTCCGAGCTTTGGCCAGAATCGGTGATGGCTGGGCGGCGTCGACTGCCCTGCAGGTGCTGGAAAAACCCATGGATCGTTTCCTTGATTATGCTCTTTGGTTAACCATGAATGACTTGGCCGATCCTTGGATTGAGGCTATCCAGGCTGGCACTTGGCAAGCTTCCCCCGAGAATCAGGCAGCCCTGGAATTTGGCCTGACCGCAATCCCTGGGGACAAGGCTGCTCAAATCCTCGAGCCGATGACTCAGTCGCTGAGTGCTGAGGCTCTGGCTGAGGGTCCATGGATGGATCTGATGGGTAAGGCAGGCACGACGGGTCAACTCAACCGGTTGCTCCAGATTGCTACGGACGAGCGATCCTCAGAGGAGGTGATCCTGGCTAGCCTCAATTCGCTCAATCAGGCCTCACGCCTGCGCAACATGCGCCCAGCCCAGGCTCTGGAAAGCCTGACAGCCCTTTTGGATCGCGGTAGTGCCTCGGTTCAGGATGCCACCGTGCAATTGGTGCGAGCCTGGAAGCTGGATTCAGCCCTGCCTGCATTGGTCTTGATGTCAGGCCGTCAATCGTTGAATCCAGCCAGTCGTGAACAGGCTGTGGCGGCCATCGCTTCGATGGGAGGTGGATCTGCCTGGGAAGCGCTGGAAGGCCTCTCCAATGAGGCCGGTGCGCTTCCCGTACGTGGGGCAATCATCCGATCCATGGCAGCGCTGCGACCCAAGCAAGCTCTGCCAAGGGTGTGGGATTACCTCGGAACTCTGGAAGTGGAGTCAGAGCTTGAAGCATTCTGGACGGCTCTTTTTCAGCAAAAGCCGGTTTTCGAAGCCATCGCCGCAGGCGTGAGTGAAGTGAGCCTGAGTCGAGCCGCCGCTCAAGCGGGTATCCGCAGTGTTCAAAAAGCGGGTCGGCATGAACCAGCTCTACTGTTGGCGCTAGAAAAAGCAGGTGGATTGACCTCAACACAGGATGAACCTTTGACCCAGCAAGCTCTGCAGCAGCTGGCTTCACAGGCTGATGGTTCTGGGGACCCACACCTTGGCGAGTTGATCTACCGTCGGCCCGAATTGGGCTGCATCGCCTGTCATGCCATTGGTGGGGTGGGCGGTCAGGTGGGTCCAGATCTGACGTCCATTGGAGCCAGTGCGCCCACGGATTACCTGATTGAGTCCTTGTTGGAACCCAACGCCAAGATCAAGGAAGGCTATCATTCAATCATCGTGGAAACCCGTGATGAGGCTGAATACAGCGGCATTTTACAGTCAGAGAACGATCAGGAACTCTTCATACGCAATGCGATCAATCAGGTGGTATCCATCCCTAAACAGAATGTGGTGAGTCGGCAGATGGGCTCCTCTCTGATGCCCTCCGGTCTGCTTGATGCCCTCTCACAGGGTGAGCGACTGGACCTGATAGCCTTTCTTTCCCGTCTCGGGGAGGCTGGTGCTTTTGATGCCGCTCGCAACAATGTGGCGCGGCGCTGGAAGCTGCGTGCGGGGCGTCACACCGATGAACAGTTTGGTATGGATCGAATCATTGGTGATACCTCTGGGCCCGCCTGGAAATTGGCCGATACCTTGGTCGATGGCCGACTACCTCAGTCGGCCATGGCTCAGGCCCTGCAGATACGCAACATCAATCAGGTAACGAGTTTGATCGGGCTGATGGCGACCAGCCGATTCGAAAGCAGTGGTGAGCCCATGAGGCTTCAGTGCAACGCTCCGGAGGATGCCCGACTCTGGATTGATGGCAGAGAGATCTCCTATCGCCAGAATTTGGAACTGCAGCTACCGGCAGGCAGGCATGATTTGATCTTGCAGCTTAACCCAAAAAATCTGCCCGATTATCTCCGAGCGAATATAGAAGGAGCTTCGTTTGTTTCCGATCTATAGGCCGAGTGGCCAGTGTGAGCAGGGTTTGAGTCCTCACCAAGCTAGGGTGATACAGTGAATCAGCTTGAATCCCTATGACCATCCCTCATAGTCGACCGCTTCTGCATGATACACCGACTCTTTAGTAGCATGGGCCGGACTCAATGGTTCCAATGGCTTTGTTCCATGCCAGCTGCTTACCGTTCGCTGGCTGGTTTGGGACTCTTGCTGACTGCCTGCGGTCCTGATTCAGACCAAGCTTCAACTGGAGTCGGGACTGAAAGACCCCCAACCCAGGTGGTTGCCGTGGCAGCCAGGGTGGAAACGGTTGCCGATACCCTGTCATTGATTGGCTCTTTGGCAGCCGATGAAATGATTGCGCTTCAGTCCGAGACAGCCGGTGTTGTTGAGCAAATCAATTTTGAGGAAGGTCAGCATGTCGAAGCTGGACATTTATTGCTACAGCTCGATCAAAGTAAACTAGCCGCTGCGGTGATTGAGGCCGAAGCCAACCTTGCCCTGAGTCAGTCTAACTTTCAGCGCAACCGGGAACTGCTAGGGAGCGAATTGATTTCACGACAGGAATTTGATCAGGCGCGTACACGCTTTGAAGCTGATCAGGCTTTGTTGGATCTGCGGAAGCGCCAACTCAAAGACACGCGCATCACGGCGCCTTTTACCGGGGTGGTAGGGGCTCGTGCCGTGAGTCCAGGCCAGGTCATCAGCCCAAACACGAGCCTGACCTGGTTGGTTTCTTTGGATCCTATCAAGTTGGAATTCAACGTGCCGGAACGTTTCCTGAGCGTCTGTCGCGAAGGGCAGGACCTGGAAATCAAGGTGGCTGCTTGGCCCGAGGAGCGTTTTCAGGGCAAGGTCTACTTTGTGGCTCCCTTTGTCGAAGCCGATTTGCGAACCACTTTGGTTAAGGCCCGGATTCCCAACAAGGACCAGCGACTCAAACCGGGAATGTTCGCTAACCTAGACCTGACCTTGACCATTCGGGATCAGGCGATTGTGATTCCCGAGCCTGCCATCTTCCGGAACTTGGATGAGGAGCGCGCGCTAGTTTACGTGGTCGATGAAAACAACCAGGCTCAATTGCGAACGGTCAGGGTTGGAGAGCGCAAGTCCCGTAAGGTAGAGATCCTGCAGGGTTTGGATGCAGGAGAAGAAGTGATTGTTGAGGGCAGCCAAAAAATTGGACCCGGATCACCCATTGTCCGGGCCCCTGAGCAAGCCGCGGCTATCTATCAGTAAGCTCGTCTCATGAGGCTCCCTCAAATCAGCATTCAGCGACCGGTTCTGGCGACCATGATGAGCTTGGCACTATGCCTATTTGGTGCCATTAGCCTCACTCAGCTTCCCATTCGTGAATTGCCCGACATTGATCCTCCCATCATCAATGTGACGACGGTGTATCCAGGCGCTAACGCCGCCGTGGTCGAGTCGGAAATTACCGAACGCCTGGAAGAAGCCATCAACAACGTCACTGGCATCAAGACGTTGAGCAGTGAGAGTCGGGAACAGGTTAGTAACATCACCATTGAGTTCAATCTCTCCCGTGACATCGACATCGCTGCACAGGATGTCCGAGACAGGGTCTCCCGAGTTCGGGGCCGCTTGCCCGAAAACATCGACGAGCCAGTCATCTCCAAACAGGACTCGGACGCTCGGCCTATTATTTGGGTTGGCATGAGCAGCGATCGATTCACGCCCCTGGAAATGACCGATCTGGCTGAAAAGCAGATCAAGAATCGGTTGCAGACTGTGGAGGGTGTTTCTTCCATCTACATTGGAGGTGAACAGCGTTTTGCCATCCGGCTTTGGCTGGATTCCGAAAAAATGGCTGCTCACCAGGTGACAGTTCTCGATGTCCAGCAAGCTTTGAGAGAGCAGAATGTGGAGTTACCCAGTGGGCGGATTGAGAACTGGGATCGGGAGATGACCATTCAGACCCAGGGTGAACTCAAGACCGTGGAAGCATTCAATCGCCTGGTCATCCGCCAAGATCGCGATCGTTTCGTGCGCCTTCGGGACATTGGGCGTGCAGCCGAAGGCGTGGAAAATGAGCGGACTGGGGCTCGCAACAATGGCAAACCCTGTATTTTTCTCGGTGTGGTCAAGCAGTCCAAAGCCAATTCTGTTGCGGTCTCGCATGGGATTCGTCGCCAACTTGAACTGATACGCCCCACGCTGCCTGCGGGTATTGAAATGGTGGTCAACTATGATGAATCCAGTTTTGTCGAAGAATCCATCCAGGAGGTGTGGTTCACCTTGGGTTTTGCCTTCCTGCTGGTGGTTGGGGTGATTTATCTGTTCTTGCACAATGTGCGAGCTACCTTGGTACCGGCAGTCGCTATCCCGGTTTCCATTGTAGCCTCTTTTGCGGTGATGCAGTTGATGGGATACTCCATCAATATCCTGACACTGCTGGCTCTGGTGCTCTCCATTGGGATTGTTGTCGATGACGCCATCGTGGTGTTGGAAAATATCCACCGGCACATTGAAGAGGGCCTCTCCCCTATGGAAGCTGCCCTGACTGGCATGAAGGAAATCACCTTTGCCGTGATTGCCACCACAGTTGCTCTGGTTGCCGTGTTTGTCCCGCTTGCATTTCAGACCAGTACAACCGGTCGCCTGTTCGTGGAATTTGCTATCGCCATCGTGGCTGCAGTTGTGGTCTCGACCTTTGTTGCGTTGTCACTGGCTCCCATGATGGCTTCGCGTATTCTGCGCCCAATGGTCCGCGAAAAGAAGGGAATGACAGGTGCCTTCGAAGGTTTCATGCAAGTCCTTTCCAGGGGATACACTGATATCCTTCACTGGATTCTAGGCCGAGCACTCGCAATACGATGCATGCTGTTGGCTGGGCTTGCTGTGGCCTTGCTCGTTGCCAGTTACCTGCTTTACACGCATTTGGAGGGAGATTTTCTTCCCGAGGAGGACAAAGGTCGCTTGCTTTGCTTTGTCATTGCTCCTGAGGGATCCACCTCCGAATACACCAATCGCATGCTTCTGCAGATGGAAGAAATCCTCTCGGAGGTACCCGAAGTGGAGATCTACGGCTCGTTGGTTGCCCCGGGATTTTCTGGCCCAGGTATGGCCAATAACGGGATCGTCTTTGTGCACCTGAAGCATGAGCGTGAGCGAAGTGTCCAAGAAATGGTCAATGCACCCGATGGGCTGCGTAATCGGTTTTTCACCGAAGTCGAGGGAGCCATTGCCATCCCCAATATTCCCAAGACGATCAACCGTAGTTTTCGCTCCCCTTTCCAGGTGGTGATTCAGTCACCCGATCTGGATCAGCTCGATGGCTTTGTCAGCCAGTTTGTCAATCAGTTGCGGCAGTCAGGGTTTATCCAGAACGTTCAAAGCTCGTTTGAGATGAATAAGCCCGAGCTTGGGCTGGACATTGACCGTGATCGGGCTTCAGCCCTTGGGGTATCGATTCAGGATATTTCCCGTACCCTTCAAATCCTCTTCGGCGGCCTGGACATCAGTCAAATCAAGCGCGACGGCAAGGAATACGATGTGATCGCGCAGCTTGAGCGAACCAGTCGACTGACTCCCGAGCAATTGGATCGTATCTATGTCCGAAACCAGGATGGACGTCTCATTCAGCTCTCCAGCATCGTTCAGCGCAAGGTTGTGGTAGCTGCCAACAAAATTGAACGCTACAACCGGATTCGTAGTGCCACCATTTCGGGCACTCCGGTCGGAGTGACCATGGGCACCGCAGTGGACCGGGTCCGTGCCATGCTCGACGAGCAATTGCCAGATGGGTTCATGTATGACTGGTCTGGCGAATCGCGAGACCTGCAGGACACTGGTAAGGAAATTTACTGGGTTCTGATCCTTTCCCTTGTGATTGTCTACATGGTCTTAGCCTCACAGTTCGAAAGCCTCCTTCATCCTTTCACGGTCATGCTCACTGTTCCTCTGGCTGCGGTGGGAGCCCTTGGGTTGTTGTGGCTGATCGGAGCCCTTGGGCAGGCCCAATGGATCCCCAGAGTGCCGGCCATGAATGTCAACCTTTTCAGCCAGATTGGGATGGTGCTTCTGGTGGGCATGGTGACTAAGAACGGCATCCTGCTAGTGGAATTTGCCAATCAGCTTCGGGAAGGTGGCATGTCCGTGCGCGATGCGATGATTCGCTCAGGATCCGTCCGCCTCAGGCCCATCCTCATGACTGCCATCTCAACCATCTCCGGTATCCTTCCTATTGCCATTGGTTTTGGAGCTGGTGCAGAGAGCCGACGTCCCATGGGGGTTGTGGTGGTAGGCGGGATGCTTACCAGTACCTTTTTGACTTTATTTGTCATTCCCCTGGTTTATACCCTCTCTGCTGATGTCTCCTCCCTTCTCTTTGGCAGTCGGCACAAGACCTCTTCCTGACGGCTGGATGGACCAGGTCGCTGCTGCATGGCTCCGAGTAATATGCAGTATGGCATGGTTGCTCTGGGCCATACAGGCCCTGGGTCAAGATCCGGTTGCAAACTTTCAGCCCAAACCCATTCCGCGTCTGCAGGCCATCCCCCTACCTGGGGCGGAGGTTTCTTTGCAGCAGGATGGTCAGGAGGTGTTTCGGTTTCATCATAGCTCCGGCTTGAGGC
>Ga0181580_10005848_pt1 | contig 9983 bp, 13 predicted proteins | sample 071ome_23_FD_132413 | JGI IMG/M metagenome (GOLD analysis project Ga0181580, IMG submission 132413) | Coastal salt marsh microbial communities from the Groves Creek Marsh, Skidaway Island, Georgia - 071403BT metaG (megahit assembly) | ecosystem: Environmental > Aquatic > Marine > Intertidal zone...
AAGGAGGTCGAAGACAAAATTATTGTTGCTCGTGTAGGTCTTTTGCTACGCCATCCATTTTTCGGCAACATGGCAACTCGTCTTAAAATCAAATCCTGCGATGCGTGGTGTCCTACTGCTGCAACTGACGGCAGACATCTTTACTACAATACACAATTCTTTAACGAACTTACAGAAAAACAGATTGAGTTTGTAATTGCACATGAAATTTTACATTGTGTATACGATCACATGAGTCGTAGAGATGATCGCAATCCTATGCTGTACAACGTTGCTTGTGACTATCTTGTAAACAATTTATTATTACGTGAACGCATTGGAGAAAAAGTTACACAGATTCCTATCTTCCAGGACTACAAATATGACGGCTGGACTAGTGAAGAAGTCTATGACGAATTAAAGAAAAAGTCAGACGAAGAAGGTGAAGAGTTTCTTAAAGAGTTAGGAGATTTACTAGACGAGCATATGGATTGGTCAGACGGCGGTGAGCAGGATGACAAAGAATCTGGAGTAGGAGATGGTAACTCTGAGAATGGTAGGCCACGCAAACTAACGGCAGAAGAGATCAAAGCAATCAAAGACGAAATAAAAGAAGGCATGTTGCAGGCTGCACAAGCTGCAGGTGCAGGTAATGTTCCAAGCGAAATTAAACGTATGATACAGGAACTTACTGAGCCTAAAATGAATTGGCGTGAGATCATCCAAACCCAAATCCAGTCTACAATACGCAACGATTATACCTTTGCTCGTCCAAGTAGAAAAGGCTGGCATACAGGTGCAGTATTGCCAGGTATGAATTTTGAAGATACTATTGACGTGTGTGTTGCACTAGACATGAGCGGATCAATTGGCGGAGACCAAGCACGTGACATGCTTAGTGAACTGCAAGGTATTATGCAACAATATAAAGACTATAAAATCAAAGTTTGGTGCTTTGACACACAAGTTTATAATGAACAAGATTTTTCATCTGATAACGGAGACGATGTAAACACATATGAACCAAAAGGCGGTGGTGGCACAGATTTTATGTGTAATTGGGAGTATATGAAACAAAATGATATTGAACCTAAAAAATTTATTATGTTTACAGATGGCTATCCTTGGGACAGTTGGGGCGACGAAGACTACTGCGATACAATTTTTGTTATACATGACTTTCACAATAAAGATTTTCAAGCACCTTTTGGACTAACCACACATTATGACTCGTGATATTTCAACTAAATTAAAAAAGCCTAATGTATTAGACTTTTACAATATTCGTAAACCAAAAAAAGCACCATATCATTTTGAGTATATAAATATTCCAATACAGTATAATCTCGAAAATACAATTTCGCGATGGATACAAGATAATCTAAAAAGCAGATTTTATGTTGGTAAAGACATTTACGTTAACGATGAAAATAAAATTTTAGAATGTTTAAAAATAGGATTCGAAGATCCTAAAGAATTATCATATTTCACTTTAGCATGTCCACACTTAAAGTATAAGTAAATAATTATTATAAAAGGAGAAATACTTATGGCAGAAGAAACACAAACCACACAACCTAAAGAGTCATCAGAAACTGCAGAACAAAATATTGAATTAACTGTAAACGATTTAGGAGCATTAAAACAAATTATTGATGTTGCAAGTAGCAGAGGTGCATTTAAGCCAAATGAAATGACAGCAGTTGGTAGTACTTACACAAAATTAGAAAATTTTCTAAATGCTGTCGCAGCTCAACAACAAACAACCGGAGGTAAAGATGCTTAAACACGTAGGTCGTGTAAAAAGCACTCAGCGTAAAGTAATTGTTGCCTACAGGACTCTTCCAGGTGATGCAAAATCGTGTGTAGTTGTTACAACTGAGAACTTAGAAGCTGCTGACCACGATAGCTTAATCAAGCTAGTTGAATCAAATGCAGGACAAAATGCATATGAATTTGCAGAAGTAATGGCAAGGAGTACGTTATCTGATGGTAGTAACATGCTTGCTCGATTCCATACAACTGGAAAAATGACTAAAGTGTCTACTGATAATATAGAAATGACTCCTGATCTTAGTAATGTAATTATGTTAGATAAACTAAATCAAACCATTGCAGAAAGTAGAGGTGTAACAGTAGACGAGCTAGCTTTAAAAGGTCCTACTAATAGATCGACAACTGTATCGCAAAATACGGAAGAAACTGTACCTCCGGAAACTACCGAAAGTAATGATATTTTAACAGACGAACAACTTGCTGCTAGTTATCGTTCACAAGCAGATACTATGTTCAAAGAAGCAAAACGATTACGTGACGAAGCTGAAAAATTACATCCAACTAAAAAGAAAACAGTAAAAAAAAGTGTCGAAAAAGCCCAAACTTAGTAGCGAAACTGATCAATGGCTTGAAATTTTTCAAAATCTAAATTTAGATGTCATTCCTATAAAGTATCTACACTCTGTAAGAGTAATTTTTAAAGATGGAAAAATTTGGGATATTGATGTAGCAAATAGTAAAAAGAAAGAAAAAAATAAAGATATCGAAGACTCTCTATTAACCTTGTTTGATAGTTACGAAGAAGAAATACAAAACATAGATTTTAGGCTAGATACAGAAAAAATTAAAAAAGATATATTAAAGTCTACTGCAAATTTATTAAAAAAGAAAAAGTAATATATTATTAATTTTGATAAATATATTAAAGAATTCAGGAGTAATATTCAATGTCTTTAAGATTAAGAAGAGGACCAAGCGAAGATAGAGTAACACTTGTATTTCAAGCAGGTGAGCTGGTTTACGATACTGTCGAGCAACGACTTTATGTCGGCGACGGGCTTACACAAGGAGGATTACCATTAACAGATTTGTTAGGCGATGCAAGTCCTCAATTAGGTTCTGATTTAGATTTAAACAGTAATGATATAATAGGATTTGGCAATATTAACATTGACGGTGATATTACTGCAAGTGGCACACTGACAGTGCCAAATATCATAACAGATGTTACAGGTAGTTTATTTGGAGATGATTCTGCTCCATTAGTTGACGGTGCTAATAGTAGACTAGTATTTGATAATAACGTATTAAGTGACTTTCCAGAAGTTGAAATAACTAATCCACAAGCAAACCAAATTCTTGTATATGGTGGGACTACCTGGACGAACTCAAGCCTATTCACTGGAAACGTAAATGGCAACCTAAACGGAGATGTAGCTGGAAACGTACTAGGTGATGTAATAGGAAATGTTACCGGTGATGTTTTAGGAAACGTTGTCGGCGAATTAACTGGTTCTGTAAACGGTAACGTAATAGGAACACTTACAGGTACTGTTACTGGTGATGTTGTCGGTGATTTAACTGGTAATGTTACTGGTGATGTTGTCGGAGATTTAACTGGTGATGTTGTCGGAGATTTAACTGGTAATGTTGTCGGAGATTTAACTGGTAATGTTGTAGGTAATGTTGTCGGAGATTTAACTGGTAATGTTATAGGTGATTTAACTGGTAATGTTGTCGGAGATTTAACTGGTAATGTTATAGGTGATGTACTAGGAGATGTTGTTGGAGATTTAACTGGTAATGTTACTGGTAATGTTATAGGTTTGTTAGTTGGTGATGTTACTGGTGATGTTACTGGTAATGTTACTGGCGCTTTAAGTGGTAATGTATCATCAAGTCTTGTAACCACAGAATATTTAAACCTAGAGAATTCTATCCTTGTTGCACCAGGTGCCGGCGACTCGATTACTACAACATATACAAAAAAGTTTAATGCTCAAGTAACTGGATTTGAATTTTTACATGCTCAAAACTTTGTTTATAACGATCCGGTAGAAGGCGACATGCTGGTTAATCAGTTTGCATCTAACACTGCTGGATTTTTTATATTTACTGGTGGCTCACCTACTGATCCTTTATTTGACAACGGTCCACAGGCTGAAAAAGTTCTTTGCATAGAGTACGGTAAAGTAGGTGTACGAAAATTTGGACCAACTGAGGCATTAGATGTTGTAGGTAACGTAACCACTACTGGCTTCGTACAATTTGGACGTTATACTACTGCAGAAAGAGATGATTTAACAACTACAAACACGCCACAGTACGCAACAAATTATGGAATGGTAATATATAATACTGACGCTAATAAATTCCAAGGTTGGCAAAATACTGGTGGTACTACTCCAGAATGGGTAGATTTGAGCTAATAATATTTTTCGCAGATATAAAATCACAATTCATGATACTAAGCTTGAACAAGATTCTATCTTGTTGTGATGGTTCAGTTACACCGTGAAGAGCTTGAGTATTTATTAATGCTTGATTGTAGTAATAGTTTGTACCTTCTATATTAATTGGTGCAGGGTCGTCCGACAGAATAATATTTATTGAACATAATGTTCCTAAATCTTTATGCATCTTTAAAGTGGTGTTTTTATCTAAAATATAATATCTAGGCCTTACATCAAACTGACTTAACTTGAAAAAATCTATTATATAACTTGCATAAGGAAACGTATGTTTTATAATTCTCCAATTTAAAAAATACGCATCTTTCCTTGCATCCTCATAATCTACTGCATTTGGTAAGCAGTTATAGAATTCTTCAAGTAGTAAGTTTTTATCTAAATCTGTTTGAAAAGAATATATATAGTTTTCCATTTTTTAATTCACTATAACCTATTTATTTATTATGAACATTCTTATTGTTGGTTGCGGATTAGCTGGTGTTACATATGCTAGATTCCTAGCAGAAGCTAATCATCAAGTAACCATAATTGATCAAAGAAACCATGTTGCAGGAAGTGCTTATGATCATTATATAGATAATATTAGAGTTCACAAATATGGTTTACATATATTCCACACTAATAACGACATTGTTATTAAGTGGCTATCAAAATTTACAAATTGGGTAGATTACAAACACATTAGCAAAGCTCTATATAATGAAGAATACTATCCAATGCCTATTAACAAATTCAACCTAGAAAAACTAGGTATAGACAAGTGTATAGAAGTTTTTGTTAAGCCATATAGTGAAAAGATGTGGGGTATTCCTTATGAAGAGATAGGAAATTATATTTTCAAGCGATTACCTATTAAAGATGATTATAATCCATATTATTTTCCTAAAGATAAATTTCAAGCGTTTCCTTCTAACGGCTACACTGAAATGATTAATAATATTTTAGATCATAAACTAATCACTGTACAGTTAGAAACAAAATTTAATAAAATGTATGAAAAAGAATTTGATTATACCTTTAACTCTATGTCTATCGACGAATATTACGATTATATATATGGAGAACTCCCTTATAGATCAATGAAATTTGATCTCCAGAAAAAGGAAACTAATAGTTTTTTAGAACACTCTCAAGTCGTATTTACAACGAAAACAGGTCCAAGTAGAGTCAACGAATGGAAAAAACTACCTAACCATGGAGATAGTCAGAATACTCTAATAACATATGAAAATCCATGCGACTATAAAGAAAATAACTACGAAAGATACTATCCAATGGTACTAAAAGGCAGCTCTGCAATAGATCTTTATAATAAGTATAAAAATATTGAGAACAAAAAAATGAAATTTATAGGTAGATGTGGAACCTACCAATATTTAAACATGGATCAAGTAATCAATCAATCAATGATAGGGGTTGATAATTGGCTAAATTCTTAGTATAAATTCTTTCCTAGCACAAGTTTCAATATCATCATTGATCTCAACAGTATTTCTTAATGGAAGTTTACTAAAATCAAAATTAATATTTTTTAAAAAGGTAGTGACATGGATAGAATTGCCAGTACCAACATCAAATAATTGGTTAGGCTTTGGGTTTTGGATTAGGTAATCAATGGTGTTAATAACATTGTTAACATGAATATAGTCTCGTTTTATTTTTGTATTAACATAAGATAATCTATTATCTTTAGCAAGTCCATATACCATGTCCTTTCTATAATTAATTCCACCATAAACACTAAACAATCTTAATATAGTTACATTTTTTGGAGCAATTAATTCAATCACAAACTTAGACTGAGCATAAGGTGTTTTTAAATTATTCACTGTAGACGAAGAAGCATATATAATCGGAACATCTGGATATAAATCAAAGATTTTTTTTGATGATATAATATTCTTTTCAAAACATTCTTTAGAATGTTTTACACTATCAATAATGTTAAATTTACTCGCTAAATGTATTACATAGTCAGCTTTTATTTTGCTTTTAATGTTTAAAATATCATCTACCGATTGTAACCCTATAAAATTATACTTTTTACCTAATGTAAACAATAAATTAGATCCTATATATCCTTTATGTCCAGTGACTAAAATGTTTTCCATATTACCAATTTATTGGTGGCCATCCTTCATAGATAATATTATTATTTTCTATTCTACCATTTTTATATTTTGTGGAATAAGTTTTCCAATTTCCGTCAAAGTTATAATCTATATCAAACTTTTCTTTTAAATATTTTGGTGCATCTACGCTTGCTACTCTTACATATTCACTATGTGCTTCTTCAGTATTATATGATTGCTTTGCAAAAGGATGTATCATTTTCCAATTATGCAGTACATAACCTTTGACTCCTAAAGTATGTTCAAAAATGTAATCTGACGCCCATCCATGCTTTGGTTTTACATAATTACAATAGTCTCGTAATTTCAATGCTATATCATAAGTCATAAAGGGCCACATTATTTCTACTCCGCTATTAATAGTATATTCAATAGTACTATCATGTTTGAATAATCCAAAATGCCATCTTGAATTGTCATCTACCGAAATTTGAAATAATTCAATGTTTCTTTCAAATGCATATTCACAGGCGTTTACTAAATCTTGTTGACTTAGATATAAATCTTCGTCAGGAAATCCAATATATCTAACATCCTTATATTTGTCTAACTCATTATTTAAAAAATGAGTAATGTGGTCAAATTTTAGACCTATGTGATCTATTATTTCATGATATTCAGTTTTTTCTAAAACAAACTGTGGATTATATCTATACACCAAAATCTTATATTGAGATTGCGTATTAGTTCTCCAATGATTTTGATACTCGCTTTCACTCCACGCAGATTTTAAATCTATAGAACCAACTGGACAAACTAGTAAATAAGGTATGCTCATTTCTTTTTAATTATGTTTTTATAATAGAATTTCTTTGTAACTCTATCATACGGATCTGTTGTAAACTCTATACGGTTTTCTTCTAAGAATCTTTCATAATCTTGTGATGAAACAATATTTTTCCATTTTTCTTTTTTCATACATTACCTTTCCTTAATAATAAATTTATTATCATACTTGATAAATCAACTTCATACCATCTTCTACTATGATTCCAATCTAACGGACTTTGATGATGATTATTATGCCAGCCATCTCCTAAACTAATAATAGAAAATAACCAGTTATTTACAGACTTATCTTTAGTGTCAAAATTACGATATGTAATATACGGTGTAGCAGTATGTATAAGAATTGCTCCAAAAAATACCATATTATAAATCCATACAATAGGCAAAATTACAAAAGATAAAAATTCCGAAACTCCTAACACCAAATACACACTTAATGCCCAAATGCTCCATAATAAAACATAATATTTATGAACAAACATATGCATTTTATCTCTAATCATATCTCTTACTAATGATATACCATCAACTGTACCTAAATAGGACCCAAAATACATAGACATCCAACTCCTATGTTTTATTGATATAAAATCTTTTTCTGTATCTGAATTTTCATGATGATGTCGGTGTAGATGTGACCATCCTAATGGAGATCCAAGGAATACTGGTATAGTCAATGCCATCATTATATAATGCCAAAATTTATTTGTCTTAAAACTTTTATGACAAAAATATCTATGAAGAGCTATACTCTGCCCAAAAAGATTTATACATATGGCGAAACAAATGCCATATAGCCAATTAACTTGATCATAAAATAATAAAAGAATAACAGGAGATGTAAACCATACAACTCTCATACACCATAAATTAATCAAAACTATATTCCTTAAATTCTGGCAAATATTCTGTCAACATTTCACCTCTTGACTTATCTAAAAATTTTGTATAATTTTTAAAATTATCAAAATAGTTAGGGTACCAATCCTCACTATGCATGGATTTTATAATACCATAAATTTCATTATAATACAGATAATTTTCTAACTTCTTTTCTACAGCATCTTTTAATTTTTTTGGCAAAGTTTTTATGCTTAAAAATTTAGGATTCTCTAACAATGACAAGTTTAACGATGCCTTTGGAAATTTATTTGCCCAATCTATCATATCAGATATTCTCATAATACTATAGATTGATACAACTGTATTAATTACTATTTCTGTATTATGCAGATTATATAATTGGACAAAATTTGTTTCTATTGTTTTCCAATCAGCAGGGTACCGTATATATCTTATAAAATCTCCAGGATAATCTATAGAACATCTTAAAACAATATGTTTAAAATGCTTCCATAAAGCAAGTTGTTCTTTACTTATAGAAGTAAGATTAGTTTCATATTGTAGAGTAACATTACTAGCTCTTCCGTTATCTATGAGCATTTTTAAAAAATCAATATTTTGTTTTACTATAGTTGGCTCACCGCCTGACACATTAATATAATTAGCATGTTTAGATAACTTTTGTAAATTTTCATTAACTATTTGAGTTTGATTCCAGTTAGGCTTTTTTAAATTTATTTTTTCTTTTGGTTTTAGTTGTCTATGGACTGGGTCATCAACTACTTTAGATAAGTCATTCCATTCATCTACCCATTGACTACTATAAAATGGTGTACACATTCGACATTTTAAATTACATAAAGATGATAATCTTAAATCGACATATTGCGGTTTAAATTCTAAGTTTTCTGCATATTCAATTTCATAATTTTTAAATCTATTGTTAAGCTGAATTCTATAGCTTTCTAAACCTAGGTCTTCTTCTTGATAACACTTTTCACAAGTAGGATTCCTTATACCTTTGAGCATATCTTTTCTTATTGTTCTGTATTCTTTAGAATTCCATGCTTGTGAAATATCATCTATAGCAATATTATATCTACGTCCGTCTTCAGTCATGGAAAAATTACACTCTGTATCCATTTTTCCATGACAACAAGTTCTTATATCACCTCTTGAATTATCTGTAATGCTAATAAACGGAATAACACATAATGTCATAAAACCTCCTGTATTAGCTTATCACTTGCCATTTGTGCCATAATAACAATTCTATCAGAAGTAGCCCATCCTTTATGAGGTTTAGCAATATTAACATAATAAGCATATCCAGGTGTTAAAATAATCTCTTCATTGTCAACTATCAAGTTTACTTCATCTATTGGTATAAACATTCTGAACCCATGTATAGAAAAATTGGGATGATCAATATGAGTTTGTGTCTTCCAATCCTTTGTAGCATAAACATACTGCTGTCTAAACAACGGAACTCCTATAGTTTCTAAAACTTCACGAGTATATGATCCTACATTTTCAGACAGTGTGTTTGACCCAATAACACGTAGCGGATAAACTTTATAATTTTCTACTACAAATCCTAAATCTTTATAATAAGACACTGCTTCTTTTACTGAAGATTTAAAATGTTTCGCCATATGCCTAAAATAATGTTTTTTATTCTCTTTTGGAAAAAGATGGTACTCTTCGCGCAATTTATCAACATCAACTGATACATTTAATCTAACATAGTTAGGATAATTTTCTGGTATTGGTTCTAGCGAACTTAACACAGGAATTGTTTCAAAATCACCAACAGGTAAAATATCATTTTCTAAATTAAGTTCCATATTTATTTTCCATTAAAATTTTTTCAATCATAAATGCTGTTATATCATTTTGACTAAATCTATATTTTTGAGGATTGTTATGATGATTCAAATGTCCACCCTCACCAAATGTCAATAGTTCTGTAACTAAATCATTCTTTACTTCA
>Ga0181580_10005854_pt1 | contig 9979 bp, 6 predicted proteins | sample 071ome_23_FD_132413 | JGI IMG/M metagenome (GOLD analysis project Ga0181580, IMG submission 132413) | Coastal salt marsh microbial communities from the Groves Creek Marsh, Skidaway Island, Georgia - 071403BT metaG (megahit assembly) | ecosystem: Environmental > Aquatic > Marine > Intertidal zone...
CGCAAGCAAAGTGCGAAATCCGCTGGTGTATGTCCAGAGTCTTCGGTTGAAGTACATGAATCTTTAGTCGCGAACCGGATTGCAGTTTTTACTGCTACCTGGACCGTCGGAAGGATGACCTTGTTGGGTGAGTAGTCGGTCTACCAGTAGTACGCGAGGGAGTTTACCGGCGAATAGCCGAGACAAGGTATCAATTTGAAGAGTCGATTGAACCGAACAATCGAAGGTCTTTTGTAAGGCGTCGTTTCGATGGTCTTACTCTCGAAGGTTTTAACGGATCTCCCGAATTCGCCGGTGATAATTTCACGATACGACCAGGCACTTCACCGACACGACTCAACTCTGCTCTTGCCAACTCTAGTCTGTTGTCTATGAGGTTTTGTTCCCACTGAGGGCATTTGTCGACGCATTGAAGTATTCCCGTCGTATGAGCTCCATGCTCCACGGAAGCAGTCAGAGCCTTTGCAGGAGTCATAGCGGAACATGCAACCTGAACTATTTGCCAGTCATATATCGGGAGTGGCGAAGAATTTGAGCAAGCGAACAGTATGTTCACTTTGGTGGTTTCAGTGTCAGCCAACAGAGTTTTTACCTGAGACTCGATTTCCGCAGTTGAGTAGCCAGGAAGTTCGACCGCTCGTTCAGGACACACTCCCACACAAATTCCGCAAGATCGACAATCAACTTCACTGATCTGCAACACATTTCTGTCAAAATGGATTGCGTTGTGCGGCCAAGCCCTTTCGCAGCTATCGCAACCATCATTAGCGCGGCATAACGACATATTCACTGTTGGCAACGCGCGGTACCGAACCGTTGAGGCGGGTTGAATTACTTCTCCACTGGGCACACCAGGCGGCGACTCAACTCCACGCCTGATGTTTTGGATCAGTGCTTCGGGTTGGGCTTCCAAACGAGAAATAGCCGACTTTACTTCTGAAACCACCGCAGCTTTGTTCGCTTTACCGGCCGTCGCAGTAGGAATATCGACAATTAGTGACGAAAAAACTTGAACTCCAGTTTTCCGAACGATCTCCGCAAAATCCGATTTTGAATACCCACCCAGGCACAAGGCAAATACGAGTCGATCAATCGACTCATCGGGCCATAAGCTAAGAACTGATTCAGGCGATTTACAGAGGTTCTCAACCACCCGCACATTCCAGCGTTTGTTTGCTACGGCTGCCCGCCCAATGGCTCTAGCAGCAGTCGACTCACCGCACACGACGACGAGACCACGAGTAGCCAATTGATTCATTCACCTGTCCAATTTTCAGATGGTCGCCGAGAAACGTAACCTTTGAATTAGGATTCGGTTTCTCTTTGTCGAAGTCTGACACCAACAAACGTCTCGAGAGTTTGTAGGCGTTCTTAAATTAACGCCGCTGGGTGTCAGCGATGTTTCACGAATGTGTCCTACGTGTGAGTCGTCCGTGAAGTCAAATATAGCCCGATAATTCCTGTTGCGAAAACTACGGCTAGTTCGCCCGATAACGAAATCCAGAGGGTCAGTAGTGATCAAGCTCTGTCTGGTGGTGCCCGTCTGCGGACAATTCGTCGGCAAAATGTCGGCAAAGATCGGAATGAGGTCGATATTGCGGTGCGATGGACTCAATTGCAGTTGAGTTTGGCTCCCGGGCCTGGATTCGAACCAGGATTGGAGGATTCAAAGTCCTCTGTCCTACCATTGAACGACCCGGGAACGCAGAACATCTAGGATAAGCGAAATGGCGTGAAGTGGAACTTCATCTGCCGGTCACTTTGGGGCATTTCGCTCGATCGCCACTTCAAGTCGAATGCGCAGGCCAGGTTCAAGTTTTGAGACCAGTGTTGATTGGTCGAGATGGATCGATCGATAGTCGAGCGATTCACAGGCCCTGCAATTACACCGTCGAAGACTTGAAAATCTCGAGTTATGCAGCCGTGTCGCTTTGCTCGTTTGATTCGTCGAGCATCTTCTGCCGGTATTCCTGTAGCTGTTGTTCGGCATCTTCTTCTTCAGCTGACATTTGGGCGTTTCGATCTTTTCGTGCCGAGGTATCGATTCCGACGATTGGGAATTTCAAGGTAAAAGTCGAACCTTTTCCGGGTTTGGAGACAAGATCGATGTGTCCACCGTGCATCGTGGTGATTCTTTTGACCAGCGCGAGTCCGAGACCGGTTCCTGGAATCTCCCAGTTTTCGTCGGTTTTGGATCTTACAAACGTCTCAAAAATTCTTTCCTGGTCTGCTTCCGGAATTCCGTAGCCGTTGTCGGAGACCTGAACTGTTACGACGCTTTCGGATGTCGAGCATTTGAGCTTGATGTCAGACCCATCCGAAGAGTACTTCACCGCGTTCTCAATCAGGTTCGAAACGACCTGGGTGATTTTCTGACGATCTCCCACCATTTCGATTCCTGAATCGACATCTACATGAATTGTGTCTTTGCTCTTCGCAGCGAGAGGGGCAAGACTTTCGGACAGTTCTACAAGCACCGTACTCAGATTGAAAGATTCTTTGGTGAGGGTAAATGACGCACTCTCAAGTTTTGAAATATCCAGGAGATCTGAGATAAGACGGCTCAAGTGCGCGGAGTTTCGCTTCACGACACCCAGCTGGCGTACCTGCTTGTCACTGAGGTTTCCGAATTTGTTCCGCTCAAGTAAATCTGTGTAAGCAGAGATCGAGGTCAACGGTGTACGCAGTTCATGCGAAACCATGGCGAGGAATTGGCTCTTCGCTTCGTTGATTCTTTCGAGTTCAAGACTCTTGGCTTCGAGTAGAGCTTGCTGCTCACGTGATTCGGCAAGCTGGAGTGCCTGTTCGTGCGATTTCGCGTTTTGCATCGCCGGTGTCACCTGTGCTGCAACCTGCGCAACGAGATCCAGGTCTTGCATTTTGTAGGCGTGCGGTTCGTTGTTCATGATCGTGAGGTAGCCGATATGACCAGCAGCCTGGGTTCCCAACGGCACTTCGATCAAAGAGTTAAGCCCGGTGCGTTCCATCGACTCACCCACAGGGCCGTCAGGACGCTCGCCTGTGTAAAAGCCTGACCATTGTTCTTCCGTTTCCATCAGGTGTTGGTCACGACTTGGGGCGATGTAGTCAACACCCATCGAGAACGTCTGCCATGGCTCTTCGCCATCGTGCTGAACAGACGAAATCATTAGGTGATCGTATTTAACGAGTACCGCAAGTTCGTCTGACACACGTTGGAACACTTGACCGAGATCAAGGTCTTCGCTGACCGCGACTGAAATAGCTGCCAAAGAGCGCTTTATTTCTGCCTCTTTTTGCTGCTTCAGGAACATTTGAGAAACCTGCAACGCACCAGCCAATTGGTCTGCAACTCGAGTCAATAAATCAACATGTTTCAGGTTGAAAGCGGATCTGCTTTCAGCTCTAACGGTGATGATTCCAATGACTCGATTAAGCATGGTCATCGGAACAGATACGAGTGAACCCCACTTGGTCGAATCAAGCTCAGGCGCAACCACTTTTGAACCGAGATCGTCGATTTCTTTGCCAGAAACAAATATGGGATGGATTTGTTCGGCGATTTTTTGCTCAAGCGATCCATCGAACATGAACCGATCACTTGTCGTTAAATTCGTCGAATCGGCCGACCAACGGTGTCTCGTTGCTTCTTCAGCATCGGTTTGGTCGATTACTGAAATTTCCAACCTCAGCATTGGAATGTGTTCAGCAAGTTCTCTCGCTATTGAACCAACGGTGGTGGAAAAATCGATCGCTTCACTTGCCTGGCGTGCAACGTTCGCAAGCAACTGACGTTCAGAGGATTCTTTTTGCAGATCGTCATGCAACAGCAGGTTGGATATTGCACCTGCTGCCTGGCCAGATAACTGCCCCAGGAGTCGAATGTCGTCAGTTGTGAAAGCATCGATTCGAGAGCTTGCCAGGTACAGCAATCCGATGCGGTTGTATCCCGCAATTAACGGCACAATAACGATCGAGTCGATTGAAACAGAGTTCCAACCCAACGGAGCCAATTCTCCGTTAAGCAGTTCGTCTACTTCATCGCATGTCACTGATACAGGGGCCTGGGTTTCGAATGCATCAGCGGTTGCGTCTGATGTTGGCGTCAGTCCGATCCTGTTTCCTGGCGGTATCGCAGGGAACGCGTTTATGACCCGGTAATCTTCAAATTCAAGGTCATACTCAGATATTGCCAATCGTTCGGTTGGCATGAACCGCATGATCGCGGCTGAGAATTGTTCGTAAACCGAATCAGTCTCGAGGTTTGAACTGATAATGCTTCCGACTTCGGTCAGCAACTCTCTTGCTGAGGATTCCCGTTCCTGGTCAACCTCTTCCGTCTCATACTCAACGGATTCGATCATCACCAGGTGAAAGTCTGAGTCCGACTCGTCAGCTGGACCGACAAATATGTCGACTGGCTCAATTAGGCCTTCGGCGGTTTCGGCTGCGACACTCAGGTTCAGACCACCGGAAGTTGGTGACCACGCATAGTCGGGAATCAAGAAGTCGGCAGGTTTTCCGATGAGTTCTTCAGGCTTATAGCCGAACTCGTCAACTGCTGAGTCGTTTACCGCCTGGACGATTCTGTCTGAATCGAGGACGAACGCGGACGGCGGCAACAACTTGATCCATGCCCACCTGTCGTGCGTATTTGGTCCGGCCGACTGACTCATTGTTTCTAGAATGAACGCAGTTTCAAAACCGCGCTGAAAACTCCCGTCACCGTTTATAGGTAGATCGTCCTATGTGCCAAGTAACTGCCACCCGATGTTGGGATGGACACGTCACTAGAATCGATAGTGGTGGAGAATCGTCTTGCGCGTGACTGTGTACACCTACAAAGGAAACTGGTCATTACTCGTAGATGATTCTCTCGGCGATGTGCGACTGTTGAATCAATGAATTGGTTTGGTACTGATGACAGTCAGCACTGAACCCGGAATTCGAAGCAAAGGTATTGGAAACCACGGACCATGCGTGACCCTAGGATCGACGAGCTTCTCGAACATCTGGACCAGCAAGATTCCAGCGGCAGGCCCACGCGCGCTGCCGATATGGCGCGCCAGGTAAATGACTACCTGGTAGAAATCGAGAAACTTCGTTCCGAAGTAGAAGTTGCAACCAGGCAAGTTGTGTACTTGACCGGCCGCGCACGTTCGATGGAACAATCAACGTCTGGTGCTAATGCACTTGCTCCACGTATAGACGAAATGGAGCAGGAACTCGGTTATCAGCGGGAACGTATGGAAACCGTTTCGGCGAACCTTAAAGCACGCCAGGGCATGGTGAAGAACACCCAGCAGTTGATTTCGGCCCGCATAACATCTGTACAGAAGATTCTCGACACCTTCGCAGGTTCTACCGAGAAAGAACTCAGTAAGAGTGTTGATACAGCTCCCGACTCATCGGGTTCAGGCATACCAGCCGGCTCGAAGAAAGTCATCCGTCGACGACGGGTCGTGAGAAAACGACGATAGTCTGAACCGACGTTGGCAACAAAAAGCCGTAGGTTCGCTCCGACCGTATCACCAACCGGTCGCTGTCTTATATTTCGAGGCTTCGTGGGCATGTGTACGATTACGGCACTTGCTCGAAAACATTCATCGGTAAAGCATCTACCTTGAGTTCTAGCTCAACTCCATTGCTACAGGTACGTAATCTTCGAACCTCGTTCAAAACTGCCGAGGGGATACTGACCGCGGTCAACGATGTTTCGTTCGATGTGAATCACGGTGAAACACTCGGTATTGTTGGCGAGAGCGGTTGCGGCAAGAGCGTCACTGCGTTGTCGATCATGGGACTTGTGCCCAACCCACCAGGTCTTATCGAACAAGGTGAAGTGCTGTTCGAAGGGCGAGATTTGCTCAAGCTCAGCGACGCCGAAATGCAGGATGTACGCGGCAACGGAATTGGAATGATCTTCCAGGAGCCAATGTCGTCGCTGAACCCGGTATTGTCCATAGGTCGGCAAATAGCGGAGCCATTAGAAGTGCATCTTGGGATTGGCGGAAGCAAAGCACAGGATAGGGCAACAGAGCTTCTGGAGATGGTCGGAATTGGTGATCCACGTCGAAGATTGGCGGACTATCCGCACCAACTGAGCGGTGGACAACGCCAGCGTGTCATGATCGCCATCGCTCTGAGCTGCGAACCTAAGCTTTTGATTGCAGATGAAGCGACTACCGCCCTGGATGTGACGATCCAAGCTCAGATTCTTGAGCTGATGAAAAATCTGACATCTCAGCTTGGTACGGCGCTGATGATCATTACCCACAACCTGGGAATCATCGCCCGATATGCCGACCGTCTCAATGTCATGTACGCAGGAAAAATCCGTGAAACGGGGAGTGCTGAAGAGGTTTATCTGAATCCGGCACACCCATACACGGTTGGACTCCTGAATTCAGTGCCACGACTTGACCAAACTGAGTCGGAACGCCTCGATCCGATTGAGGGCGAAATTCCAGATTTGCTCAATCTGCCTTCAGGGTGTGCATTTCAGCCTCGATGTCGATTCGCGACTGAGGCCTGCAACGACTCTGAACCGCCGTTGGAAGCAGCAGAGTCTGGTCAGCAGGTTGCCTGCTTTGAGTCTCAAGCCGTGGCAGACGCTGTTGCGAGTGCCAGATCATGACCGTAGAAGCCGTTCACCCAGACAGTTTTTCGACCAGCGAATCCGATTTCCCGCTTCTGAGTGTTAAGGACTTGTCGGTTCATTTTCCGATCAAGCGTGGACTGATCGTTCAACGTGAAGTCGCACGTGTCAGGGCGGTCGATGGCGTTTCGTTTGACATCCGGGCTGGCGAAACTCTTGGTCTCGTTGGTGAGAGCGGATCAGGTAAAACCACAACTGCGAAGGCCGTAATTCAACTCAACAAACCTGCTGGTGGAAGCATTGCTTTTGAAGGGCAAGAGTTGATTGGTTTGTCTAATTCGCAAATGCGACCAGTGCGCCGAAAAATGGGCATGGTTTTTCAGGACCCATATGGCTCTTTGAATCCTCGGATGCGAGCTGGCGACATAGTTGGCGAACCGTTGAAGGTACACGGGCTTGCGGATTCAAAATCTGACTACCAAGAGCAGATCGCATCACTACTTACGACAGTCGGTCTGAACCCTGCGATGGCAGAACGCTATCCGAACGAGTTTTCAGGTGGACAACGGCAGCGTTTAGGGATTGCCAGGGCAATTGCTGCCCGACCAGATTTGTTGATCCTAGACGAAGCCGTCTCGGCGCTCGACGTGTCGATTCAGGCCCAAATCCTAAACTTGTTGCAAGACCTTCAAGAGCAGTATCGGCTCGCCTATTTGTTCATAGCGCACGACCTTTCGGTTGTTCGACATGTCAGCGACCGGATTGCCGTTATGTACCTCGGCAAGATTGTTGAGACTGCTCAAAGCAAAGATTTGTACGAACACCCGTTGCACCCGTACACGCAAGCGCTACTTTCAGCGATCCCAACTCCCGACCCGGTGCTGGAACGATCGCGCACAAGGATCATTTTGCGTGGAGATGCCCCTAGTCCGCTGTCACCTCCACCCGGTTGCCGGTTCCATACTAGGTGTCCGATCGCGACTGAACGCTGCTCAACCGTTGATCCGAACTTGCGTTTCACTGAGCCTGACCAGTCGGTCGCCTGCTTGCTGGCGGACGGTTACGAAGAGGCTGATTAAAAAATAGCGACCGGAAACCAGTCGCTCTTTCAATTTACGAACCTGTTGCGTTAGCTGATTGTCAGTTTTGCGACAGCGTTTTCGTTCAGCTCGATTCCAAGCCCCGGTCGATCAGAGAGGTGCATGACGCCCTTCACTGGAATCACGCTATCACCGTACAGCTCCGCAACCTCATCAAGCGGCCCGGAGAATTCTGTTGAGAATTCGTGTGGTCGGGTCGCATTTAGCGTCGCTGCGTACGTGTGAAGTGACGCCATTGAGTTAATTCCAGCCTGAGGGCTGTGTGGCATCACCGGCTTATTCCATGTGAGAGCGAGTTCGTAGATTCGCTTGACCTCGGAAGGACCACCGGCGCTCAGGATATCGGGCTGAAGAATGTCCACGTTCCCGAGTTCGATCAGACTGTAGAACCACCATCGGTACGGATCTTGCTCGCCCGCAGAAACTGCGACATCCAGTGCATCAGACACCTGGCGTAGTCCTGCGAGGTCCCAGTTAGGAAGGGGCTCTTCGAAGTGATCGATACCGAGCTCTTCGAACTTTCGACCTTGCTGAATCGCCGTACTTACCGAATAACCGTTGTTGGCGTCGAATCCAAGGTACTGACCATCCGACAGGAACTCCCGGACCAGCTTGAACATTTCGTAATCCTTGGTCGGGTTCGCGTCCTGCCTCCAACCCTTCCAGTCCATACGGATCTTGAATGCAGTAAAGCCCATTTCGTAACCCTTTTTTACGATGTCGAGCATTTCCTGCGGAGTGAACTTCCAACCAGAGCCGGTACTCCAGTAGAGCTGGATGTCTTTGCGCGTGGCACCACCCATTAAGGTGTAAACGGGCTTTCCAGTTTCCTTACCCATCAGGTCCCAAAGCGCGACGTCGATAATTCCGACCACGTTTGCTGGCAACTTGAATAGTCGGTCGTCCTTGCCCAACGCAAGCATCTCCCAGTGACGGTCAATCTGGAGAGGATCTTCACCAATGAGCGCGGGTTTGATGATGCTTTCGAGATACGCCTCGAAGACAGAACCGTTTCGGCCTGGCACAACTTTGTTTACGCCCGGACCTTCTGCCCAACCTTCAACTCCGGCGTCCGTTTGGACTCGTACAAGGCTTTTGCCTGTTGATAGGGGGGTAGCGGTGATATCCGTGATCTTCATTGGTTTTCTCCGGGCTGCACACCTGTGTATTGCGGTTTGGAGCGCTCGATACCGGTTTAGACAGATGACTCAAATCAAACGATGACAAGTACTGGCGCGGCGCACACTTTACGGGAACCGGGGTGCGAATGGGAGATCGTTTTTGCAGGCAGACGACCGACTGAGATGTCAGGTGTCATAGAACTTGGAGACAGGTGACGTTTTCCACATCCGTAAAAAAATGTCGGTCAACCACACTACTTTTTCGAAAATCCTGCTTACAATAGTTGCTCGGTTTGGGGCCTTAGCTCAGTTGGGAGAGCGCCTGCTTTGCAAGCAGGATGTCGCGGGTTCGAGTCCCGCAGGCTCCACCAAATCGCAAATTCTCAGTTCAACATCGGCGTTTCGACGTCGATGTTTTGTTTTAACCATTTGTCGCACAGCGTTGGGAGTCACGATAATTCAGCATATTCGAAGGGATTTACGCATTGCTGAAAAGTGGACTCACAGATCAAGAAATTGATGGGCTGGCGAGAGCCGGAAGTCTTTCGGACGCAATAGAAGACTGGGAGATTTCACTCGGTGCCAGGAACATGTCGCCGAAAACTCTTGAGGCTTATCTTGCGGCGGCGAACCAACTCGATGACTTTATCGAGTCATCCGGCTTACCTTCAGACATCGCTTATATTCGCCGCGAACATATCGAACTGTTTTTATCGAATTTGGTGAAACTCGGACGAAAACCGGCAACTGTGCACTCACGTTATCGGGCGTTACGGACATTCTTTGTCTGGTTGACAGAAACCGCTAATGCAATAGAACGAAATCCCATGGATCGAATAAATCCTCCCGTCCTTCCAGAAACTCCTGTATCACTCATTCAAATAGATGACATCACTCGGTTGCTCAAGAAACTTGATCGTGACAAGTCGTTCAAAGGCGTCAGGGATAGCGCACTTATTTTGTTCTTGCTGGAAACTGGTGCAAGACGGTCCGAGGTATGTGGAATGCGTTTCACGCCAGATATTCCAGATACGGACGACATTCTCGATCTAAAACGCGGTCTGGTACGTCTGCGAGGCAAGGGACGCAAAGAGCGAATAGTTCACATCGGTAATCGAACCGCCGACGCCTTCGCGAAATATCGACGGGTACGGGCGAGACAGAGATTGGCGTATCGTCCC
>Ga0181580_10005860_pt1 | contig 9973 bp, 6 predicted proteins | sample 071ome_23_FD_132413 | JGI IMG/M metagenome (GOLD analysis project Ga0181580, IMG submission 132413) | Coastal salt marsh microbial communities from the Groves Creek Marsh, Skidaway Island, Georgia - 071403BT metaG (megahit assembly) | ecosystem: Environmental > Aquatic > Marine > Intertidal zone...
CCCCCGAGCCGTCGAAGGAGCAGACGTCTCCTTCGTCGTCGTCTGCTCCTTCCGTCCGCCGTCGACGAGAAACCCTCGACGCATCGATGCGCGCGCGCGTCTGGCGTCGGGCTTCAGCGAGTCAGCCTTTAACGTTCCAAGACGCCACTGAGTTCAATCAAGACATTGGGAGCTGGAACGACGCCGCCGTGACATTACAACAACACAACATGTTTTATATATCAGCCCACGCGCCTGGAGCTCTGCGCGCCTTCGTGCTGATTACGGTACTCGTACCGCAAAGTATTTCCACTCGTGCTTCAACCGTCACCGCCGCAACACCTCTTAAACTTCTTCCTCGACCCACACGGACACGGTCTATTCCCAGGATACCCGCCTCGCATCGCGCTCGCCTCTCGTTTTCGATCCTCCACGCTCATCTCGGCGTCTCCCGACCGCAACGCGTTCGCGAAAGCCTCGGCGGACGTCGGCAAAGGAGCCCCACCCGCAAAGCTCTGCGCCGCCCTTCGCATCAGCGCCCTCGTCAACGCGTGCGTCTTCAACAACTCCGCGAGCTCGGCGCGCGTTCCAATCGTCGACAACTCTCGCATTCGCGCTCCAGTCAGAGTCGACGGGTCCGCGCGTTCGCGTTCCGACATCGCGTCGACGAACGCTCTCGCCCGTCCCACGTCAAACGTCAACTCCGCCGCGCTCTTCGACGCAACCGATTGCGACGACGACTGCGTCGCGTCGGGGATTCCAAACAACGCCCCGAGACCCGTCGTCGTCGTCGTCGACGACGACCCGCGTTTCGCCGCATCGGCGCGTTCGGTCTCGGCGCGTTCCAGCAAATTGACATACTCGGTTAAAGTGAACGACGACGTCAATGCCGCCGCCGCCGACGTCGATGGGTCCTCCGACGACGCTCCGGCGAGCCAAGATTTTATCGCATCAAACGTCGAGACCCCGCGCGCGCCCCGCATCGCTCGACCGGCGACACGAGACGACGACATCATCACGAACGAGTGAGCGATGCCTCGCGACGCGCAGTGGCGTCCAACCGACCGACCGTCACTCGACCGCGCGCGTCCGGTCGACGACACGAGACGGCTCGCGCGTCGTCGACGCGAAGTGAAATATGCGTCGTCGAGCGACGTCGGTCGCGGCGTCCGTCGTCGATCGCGCGATGCGTGGGACGGCGGCGGGGTCGTCGATGTCGATGCCGCCGCAGACGTCTTCGGTGTGGCGGTTTCGGTCTACGGACGCGACGCCGGCGCCGCGACGCAAGGTGTACATAGAGACGTACGGATGTCAGATGAACTCAAACGACACGGAGATCGTCCGGGCGTTGCTCGTGGATGGTGGGTACGACTTGACGGAACGGTTGGAGGACGCGCACGCGGCGTTGGTGAACACGTGCGCGGTGCGAGAGGGTGCCGAACAGCGCGTGTGGACGAGGTTGAGACAGCTCAAGGCTTTGAAGAGAGACGGAACGAAAGCGTTGGAGACTGTTGGGGTGTTGGGGTGCATGGCGGAGCGGCTCAAGTCGAAATTATTAGAGACGGACGGGTTGGCGGATGTGGTGTGCGGACCAGACGCGTATCGAGACGTGCCGCGGTTGTTGGATAACGCGGCGTCTCGGGTGGATGCGCTGGAGGAACGCGACCGGATGAACGTGTTGTTGAGTTTAGATGAGACGTACGCGGACGTGAAGCCGGTGAGACGGGATCCCGGGTCGCCGAGTGCGTACGTGAGCGTGATGCGAGGGTGCGATAACATGTGCGCTTTTTGCGTCGTGCCGTTTACGCGAGGGAGAGAGCGATCGAGACCGTTTGATTCGGTCGTTCGCGAGTGCGAGGGGTTGGTTGCGGAAGGGGTGAAGGAGATTACGCTTCTCGGGCAAAACGTAAACTCGTACGCGGACGGGCAGAAGCCGGGGTTGAATGAGGAGGATCCGTTTGGGGCGTACGCGCGCGGGTTTAAGAGCGTGTACAAGCCAAAGCGGGAAGGCGCGAGACGGTTCGCAGATCTCGTCGCCGCGGTCGCCGCCATCAGTCCAGAGGTGCGCGTGCGGTTCACGTCACCGCATCCGAAAGATTTTCCGGATGACCTCTTGCGGGTGATTGCGGAGACGCCCAACGTGTGCAAGCAGTTGCACATGCCGGCGCAGAGCGGATCGTCGACGTGCCTCGAGCGCATGCGACGAGGGTACACTCGGGAGGCTTACATCGACCTCATCTCCCGCGCACGCGCGATGATTCCGGGCGTGGCGTTGAGCAGCGATTTTATCTCGGGATTCTGCGGGGAAACAGAGGAGGAGCACGAGGACACGCTCTCGCTCTTGCGCGAGGCGCGATACGAGCAGGCGTTTATGTTTCACTACTCTCTGCGCGACAAGACGCACGCGGCGAGGAATCTCACGGATGATGTCCCGGAGGATGTCAAAAAGCGCCGATTAGCCGAGGTGATTGAAACGTTCCGGGCGGGCGCGCTCGAGGCGAACAAGGCAGAGGTTGGGCGAACGCACCTCGTGCTCGTGGAGGGCGCGAGTAAGAAGAATCCCGACGCACAGATGAGCGGGCGCTCCGATTCGGGTAAACGTGTCATTCTTCAAGGACGTCGAACGAAGAGAGACGCGTTTAGCGACGCAGAAACGGTGGAGATTCAACCCGGCGATTACGTCGTCGCCCGCGTGAACGAAGCAGGAGCGTCGACGCTCATTGCATCGCCTCTCGGCGTGACGTCGGCTAAAAACTTTTACGAGCGTCACGGCGGTGCCGTCGCGAGCGGCTCTTAGCATTCACTCATTCGTTGATTTGTACATTATACACGTACCGGTAGCAGTTCCCGTAGTAACACGACTGTTTCAACACAACACGACGACGCCTTGCGATTCAATAAAGGCTCTCGCTCGATCGATTTCTTCCATCGTCGGCGAGCGCATGCCCTCCAGCTTGTACGGCAACCCGAGCTCGGCGAATTTGTACACGCCAAACTGATGATACGGCAAAAGTTCAATCCCACGAACGTTCGCGTGCGACTTTGCGAGACGCGCGAGAGCTAAGAGTTCATCCTCGTCGTCTGTTTTGTACGCGGCGAACCGCTCGTCCTCATCCGTCATGAGCACGAATCTCAACCACGTCGGCGTTCGATGTTTTTCGCAGCTCGACAAGAAAGCCCTCATACACTCGTATTCATCGTCACCCAAACTTCCCGTGATGGCTCTGTACCTCACCCTTCGCGGGGATTTCACGCACAGCAAAACTTCGTCCACGAGCGGCAACACGCGATTCCACATCGCTTCGTCGCCGTACGACGCGGTATCCAACGTCGTCGTCAATCCCATCGCTCTCGCCCCACGCGCGACGGCTTCGACAAAATCGCTCTGCAACAGGCACTCCCCTCCCGAGAGCGTGATCCCACCACCGTTCCGGTAATACCCAATGTTCCTTTGCAGCTTTTCCAACAACGCGTTCGCCGTCATCTCCATCCCCGCGTGCCTGGGATCCCCACAGCTCGCGTGCGGCGCGAACGCCGCCGCATCCGTGGAATCCACATTGCAACAAAAAACGCATCGCTTCTTACACCCCTGAAGAAACGCGATGAGCCGAATCCCCGCGCCATCGACGGCGGTGAAAGAATCGATCGAGTGTACGCGTCCGGTGACCTCTCTGTTGAGATCTTCGATATCTCTGACGTCTTCGTCGTCCATCGTCGTTCTCTCTCGCGCGGGTGCGACGACGTCTCTCGCGGAATCTTCGATGTCACCGCGGTTGTCGTCGCTTCGTCGTCGTCGTCGTCGTCGCGCCGGTGTGTGAGGGTTCCGACGTTTTCGAAGAATTCCAAGAAGACCGAGAATATGAATCGTCACAATCACGCGCGCGACATCAATCAATCATGTCGACGACGACGGACGACGCGCCGAAACCGACGTCCATCGTCTCCGGGGCGGTCGAAGCCTTTATCCGCGAGAACACGACGCCGACTTCGGCGGATCTCACCGACGCGTTGGCGGGGCCGACGGAGAAGACGAAGACGCTGCTCGAGGAGTCGCGTAGGCTGTTCGCGTTGGAACGCGCGGCTGGCGGAGTGCTGGCCACGGATGCGAAAACGCCGTCGAACGCCACGTCGCACGGACCGGGATATTTGCTCTCGAAAGATATCGACGACGTGTGCGTGGGTCTGCAAACGGAGGCGCCGTTGACTCGGGCGATGAAGCCGCTGGGTGGTTTACGAGTGACGAAGAAGGCGCTTGCCGAGTCTGGGGGAGCCGAGATGGACGCTGGCGTTCAAAAGTTCTTCGAGGAATGGGTCACGACGCATAACGACGCGGTGTTTGACATTTACGACGACGAAATTCGGGCGGCGCGACGAGCGCATCTTCTGCTCGGGCTTCCTGATGCGTACGGGCGCGGAAGGCTCATCGGAGATTATCGTCGGGTCGCAATGTTCGGCGTCGACGTGCTCATCGCCGAACGCAAGGTAGAGCACTCGGCACTACCGATGGAGACCGAAGACGACCTTCGTTTGAAGTTTGAAGTGGCGTGTCAGATACACGCGCTCGAACGACTCAAGGAGATGGCAAAGCTTTACGGTATCGACATTTCATTACCAGCGAAAAACGCCAAGGATTGCATCCAGTGGACGTACTTTGCCTATCTCTGCGTGTGCAAGGAGAACGACGGCGCCGCAATCTCTCTCGGACGCATGGATGCGTTTTTCGACGTGTACATTGAGCGCGATATCAAGGCCGGGATCCTCGACGAGACGTCTGCGCAGGAACTCATCGATCAGTTTGTGTTGAAGCTTCGTTTGATCCGATTCTTGAGAACCACGGCGTATCGCGAGCTCTTCGCGGGAGACCCAACGTGGGCGACGTGTTGCGTCGGTGGCGCCTTTATGACTGGCGAGCACATGGTGACGAAGACGTCTTGGCGTTTTTTGCAAACGCTCGTCAACATGGGTCCCGCGCCCGAGCCAAATATGACTGTTCTCTGGTGTGATTCGATGCCGACGGCGTTCAAAGAGTTTGCTGCATCCATGTCCATCGCTTCAAGTTCGATTCAGTTCATCTCTGACGTACAACTTCGCGAGAAGTGGTGCTCTCACGACGTTTCGATTGCCTGCTGCGTTTCTGGATGCGTCATGGGTAAGCCGAGCACAGCACAGTACTTTGGGGCCCGTTGCAACTTGCCCAAGTTGCTCTTGTATGCGTTGAACAACGGAAAAGACGAAATCTCTGGCGTTCGCGTCGGGCCGAGCCTCTTTGACGACGTTCCCGAAGGCGTTTTGAATTACGATGACGTCTTGGCGCGATTCAAGGCTTACATGGCATGGCTGGCAAAGCTTTACGTGCGCACGATGAATGTGATTCACTACTCACACGACAGGTTCAACTACGAGGCTTTGATGTTTGCGCTCATGGATGTCGACTGCAGACGTCTCATGGCGTTTGGCATCGCTGGATTGAGCGTGGTTGCCGATTCTCTGTCCGCCATCAAGCACAGCCGCGTCGAGGTTGTCCGCGATGCTGAAACCAGCCTTTCAAAAGAATTCAAGATTGACAATGAAAATTACCCGCAGTTTGGCAACGACGATGACGCTGTCGACGCCATCGCTGCTGATCTCGTCGCGAGTTTCTTGGAAGAACTCAAGAAACACAAGACACACAGAGACGCCGAACACACGCTTAGCATTTTGACCATCACGTCGAACGTCGTCTACGGCGCCAACACGGGTGCGACGCCGGATCAGCGCAAAGCGGGACAACCTTTCGCTCCCGGCGCGAATCCGATGCACAATCGAGACAAGAACGGTGCGCTGTGTTCGTTGAATTCTGTTTCAAAGATACCGTACTCTCAAGCTTTGGATGGGATATCGAACACGTTTTCCATGGCGCTGCCGAGTCTTGGTAAGTCGGATTCTGCGCAACGAGCCAATCTCGTCGCCCTTCTCGATGGATACTTTGACAGAGGCGCGCAGCACTTGAACGTGAACGTGCTCTCTCGATCGATTCTCATCGATGCAATGAACAGCCCGGAAAAGTACCCGACGCTGACGATTCGAGTCAGTGGATACGCCGTCAATTTCGTCACGCTCTCTCGCGCACACCAAGAAGAGGTCATCTCGAGAACGTTTCACGCGACGTTGTAGACTTTAAGCGTGCATTTTTCAGTTTTACATTACATCACATTCATTCATTCGAGTTCGAGTCAGCCTCCAAAGAGAAGCGCGCCGGCGAGTTCTTGGTTTCCCCCAGTCGCCTGAAGAGCCTCAATGACTTGCGCGCGGGTGAATCCCAAAGACATGAGCTGCTCCACTTTACTCTCATCAACGTTCGAAGACGACGGTGCGTTCGGCGCGGCGTTCGGCGCCGGCGCCGCCTCCGCCGGCGCTGCCTCCGCTGGTGCCTTTTCGTCGAAAAACGGCTGCTTGCCGATGTCTCCTTCGCCCAGAAACGGAAGCTCGGCACCGACGGAACCAATCATCAATACGTTACGTTTCAAATCAATGCAGCACTGGTGTCTGCGAAGCATATCGAGCCCGAGAATAAAGTCCATCTCTTGCTCTTGCTCAAGCACCGTGATTGCCGTCGGCACAAAGTGTCCGCTCAGTTTCATCGGCGCCTGGTGCACACGTCCGATAATCTTCTGCGTGCCCACTCCCTTTGCCATACCTTGAAACCGGTGATCAATCAATCGCTCCAACCCACACTTTCGCGCGAAACTGACCGACATGATGGTCATCTGCGCCCCGCTATCGACGAAAGCCTTGAGCGGAGTTCCGTTCACCTCCGCGTCCACGTACAACATGACCACTTGCCCAAATACCTCTGGCGTCTCATCCATCGCCATCTCCAGGTTATGCTGCACGTTTTCTCTTCGAATCGCCTCTTCAATCTTCTTTTGCGCCTCCACATCGAACGGATCCGCGTGCATCAGCGCCATCTCTTCCGCTTCGGCTCGTCTCAAATCATCCGCGCGCTTTTGAAACTCTCGCATTCGGTTCTGAAACGCCTCCACGTCCTCCCTCTCGATCGCACTCGCCATCGCCGCATCCCTCGTTCGCAACTGCGTCATCAACTGCGACGACGCGCGGAATTCCCGCATCATTCCCACCGGGTCCACCGCCGTTCCGTCCGGTCTCGTCGCTCTCGTCGCTTCGTTAGCGTTCGCGCTCGCGCTCGCGCGACCAACAGTCAACAAATCCCCATCCGCGATGCCCAACGCCCCGAGCGTCGACGCTACCGAACTCGTCGCCCCCGTGGACCTCGCCTCCGTTGTCCCGAGCGCCTTCCCATCCTTGCGCACGACGAGCGATCCGGTTTCGGCGGCGTCGTTGAGTTCGCACGCGATCGCCGCTTTGAGGTCATCCAAAGACGCTTCTGCGCTCACCTCGACGGCGACGACGGTTTCGTTCCACTCGCACGCGATCGTCAAACGCATCGCGATGTTTGTGTGCCTTGCGTGGTGATCGATGCGACGCGCGCGTACGACGCGGGGGCGAGGAGTGAAGATTGATTACAATTCGCCTCGCTGTTGCAGCGCCGAAGCGACTGCATCGAACGCGTCTACATGTGCGCTGATGACACCCGGATGAAACGCCCCTCGCGCGAGTTGGATGAGCGCATCGCACGCGCGTACTTCGGCGTCGATTTCAACGGTCCAGGTGGATGGACGGATGGACGGGGGACGATTGTCGGCGAGGATCTCTCGCGCGAGACGCGCGAATGATGACCGTCGTGATCGGCGCGAATGACTCTGATTCTGATTCGTTCGGTGGTGGAGATTGCGAAAGGCGATAGGGAGCTCGCGCCAACCGCGAGGCGCTTCGGTTTCGGCGAGTTTCATGGCGTAGGCTTGGAAACACGAACGATCGTCGATGGACCTTCGATGCCGCCGCCGCCGAAGAGCCGGTTCGTCTTCTGCGTCCGCACCTTCGTCCGCGACGACGACGGATACCGAGGATGCACCCCGGCGTTTAAGCTGCATCGCGGTTTCAAACGCAATCTCACTCATCACACCGCCGTGATGCAGCGCCGCGATGATCATCGGAACGCGCGTCACGCCGTCGTCGTCGCTGTCATCATCGCCGTCGTCCTTGTCTTGTCGTAAAATTACGCCGACGCATCTCGCCGCCACGTCCGCGACTTCGCCCGCCGCTCGCCGACTTACGCATCGCGGCACGTGTACGGCGCGTATCGGTAACGCCGACGCGAATGACGCCTTACTCCACGCCTCGACATCCGCGATTAAATCCCCGACGACCCACACGACGGGCGTATCGCCTCGATCCCACGCCAGCAGGTTGTTGAGTCCAAACGCCGCGCGGTCAAAGGTTTCGAGCGCGTTTACAAATCTCAGCGCGGCCGACGAAGACAGCAACGATTGACCTTCTTCTTCTTCTTCTTCGTGTTCTTCTTCGTCGCGATCCATATCTTTCGCGAGCGATGGCGACGCGCGCATCCACAATCCGAGCGCTCGATCCCACACTCTCCATCGCCAACGCGGCGAACCGTTCTTCGCCGTGGACGACGACAGAGATTCTACCGACGCATCAGCGAGATCCTTCCACGACTTTTCGAGCGCGCGTCGCGCGTGCGGAACGACGGTGCACCGTAAATCCCCGCCATCCTCTTCATCCGTCATTAAATTCATGTGCGACCCGCGACAGTGGACAATCTCCACGTCGTCGCACGCGAGCGGCCAAACGTACCCACCGACGCTACGGAGCGCGCGCCCGTCGGCGTCGAGGCGTAAATCCGTTTCAAACAACGCGTCGGTTTCAACACCGGCTTTATAATGCGACACGCGCGCTTTGAGACGCGTGAAGCGAGCGGGACGAGTGTCATCATTCGCGGCTTTGGCTTCCGTTCCGCGAAGCATCCACCACGCGCTCGAATCGACCGATCCATCATCCATCCTCGGCATGGCGGCGTTCCACTGCGCCGCGTACGGCCCCGCGCTGATTTGTTCGTCCAATTTCCGAGCGTCGACGTCGCGACCGGTGGCTTGCCGAACGACGCTTTCAAACACGTCGTACTTTTCATCTCGCGAGAGCGTCGACCAACCGGCGGACGCCGTGTCGAAATGGAAGGATTGAAGCGCGACTTCCATGTACGTCAATCCCGTGCTCTCGACGGTATCGGGACCGTCGCGTTCTTCCACAGGAGAAACGTCGTTCCATTCAGACTTGAATTGCACGGGATGCGGGGCGTCAAAGAGCAAACACGCATCCACTCGACGCCCCGCGCGTTCAATCGACAGCGCCGTCTCAATCGCGAGCACGCCCCCGAGCGAGTGCCCGCCGACGGAAACACCCCCGGACGGTTGTCGTCGCATGATTTCTCGCGCGTGCGCTTCCGCAGCCTCGGGCCAGGGCTGCGACGTCGTATCGCGCTCGAGCGTGTGCGCGGCGTGCGCGCCGAGGGTGAGCGCGTCGACGAGTTTCACGTACGCCAGCGGACCGTCGCCGAACGCCGGCGCGCCGAGGAACAGACTCGGTGGATGCACGACGTTTTCCGCGTCGGTTTCCGTGACGTCTCGCGATCGCAAACACTTAATCATCGACGCCGTTCGTCCATCGTCTTCTCGCTTCGTCTCGCCCTCCGCGTCGGCGATGGAAGACGAATCGCCGCATCGTCGTCGTTTGATTTCCGCGACGCAAAAATCAACCATTTTACCCGGCGTCGCGCACGTCGCCAGCGTCGCCACGTCGATGTCTTCATCGAGACCCAACGCCCTGCGAAGCGTCGTCGCGAGCTCAACCGCGGCGATGGAGTCCAACCCTCTCGCGGAGAGGTTTTCATCGTCACGGAATGCACCGCCGAAGAGTTCGCGGAGGGTATCCATCACGACGCCGGAAACGTCATCCGTAGCGACGACGACTGAGGAGGATGGATCCGCGATTGATTTTTTGGTAATCGTCCGGCGTCGGCGCGACATCCTTCCCGTCGTCGTCGTCGTCGTCGTCGTCGCGTTTTCACCGTAAATCG
>Ga0181580_10005867_pt1 | contig 9970 bp, 6 predicted proteins | sample 071ome_23_FD_132413 | JGI IMG/M metagenome (GOLD analysis project Ga0181580, IMG submission 132413) | Coastal salt marsh microbial communities from the Groves Creek Marsh, Skidaway Island, Georgia - 071403BT metaG (megahit assembly) | ecosystem: Environmental > Aquatic > Marine > Intertidal zone...
ACCACCAACCACAACAGCACCACCAGCCACAACCACACCACCAGCCACAACCACACCACCAGCCACCACCACACCACCAGCCACCACCACAACAGCACCACCAGCCACAACCACAACCACCACACCGCCAGCCACCACCACAACCACCACAACCACACCACCAGCCACCACCACCACAACCACCACAACAACCACGGTTCCGCCGATTGCTGCAACGGCATCGCTGACGTTTGACGCCAACGGTGGGTCTGGTGCCCCAGCGGTAGTGGTCGATGACCCGGGTGCGACGGTTTCGGTCGCTGAGACGTCTCCTCAGCGTTCAGGTTTTGGCTTCAACGGCTGGAACACAGATGCCGGAGGCACCGGGACTGCATATGCATCGGGTGATGACTACACGCTGCCTGCCAACGACGGGGATGTCGACACACTGTTCGCACAGTGGGACCCGGTTGACTACACCTACGTCGCGGGCACTGCTCTTGACAGTAACGGCGCTTTGCAAGACGGCTCAGTCGTTGAACTCGACATCACAGTTAGCCCGGGGGAACGGTTCATTCTTTCGAATGACTATCTCATGGCGCTGATGTCATCGTTTGCATCCGCAGGCTCATCAGAGCACATCTTTATCGGTGTTCCCGCTCCAAGCTTTGACGCAACATCGGTCGCCTATGGTGACTTCTTGTCGGTATTCAAGATATATCGACAGAACGCAACCAACTTGATGTTCGAGCAGTACAACAACGGCTCAGTCGGGGCGTCGCTATCACGTAGCTCAACAGCGTTGTCTGAAGATGCGGTGTTTGAACTTTCAAACTCCGGTGAGCTCACCCGACTGTTTAACGCTGACATGGACAACACACTTACTGAAGATGTCCCGAGCGGGACACGCCATGACATCGGTAATGCAGACACAACGCCGAGATCGATTTACATTGCGGCAGTCGGCAAAGGTCTCACGTTGCCTGCGACATCTATAGGTGCCTACAAGATTGCCATTCCAAAACCGACACCTGACATGTTGACGTACGCAGGCAACATCGACTCTCTCATCGCTGACAACACTTCAGACCTCGGCCATATCGCAGTCAACACATCAGGTGACGTTTTCTCGGTGACACGTGGCTCTGGTGACGCATGGATCTCGAAACACGACTCAAGCGGCGTTGAACAATGGCGAGTCGCAACCCCGGTAACTGGTGACGCGTTCCTTGCCGCAGCATCTGATGGCGGACTCTACATCGGAGGACTTGACCCCGTTAGCGGAAACGCCGGAGTCGTGAAACTTGACGGAGACGGAAACGTCTTGTGGTCGCAGTTCACCTCTATTACAGCTGGGACTGTAGAGATAGATGGCCTCGATGTACTCGAAGGATCGCCCGATTCTGGTGCTGTGTTTGTCGGGAAAGTAAATAATGGAAACGGTGCGACAGTCACCTACGGCACCACTACGGCTGTTGTCCCGACAGGACATGCTGAATACCTCGCCCATATCGGTGCTGATGGCACACCAGTCATGGTTGATGTAACTGAGCGGAGCGCAACGCAAGCATTCCGAGGGTTCACTGCCGTTGACGCTCGTCCAAACGGTTCTGGTGCGTGGTGGATAGCGACAGCCGGAACGCAGGCCCCGAACGCGTCAGACGTCCCTGTGTGCTTGCGTTTCACCTATGACCCAACTCTGACACCGCCTCTCACAGTTGACTGGTACTGCGGCTCTAGTGGATTCTCGTACGATGTGGCGTTGCTATCTGACGGCTCAGTTGCGGCAGCAAATTACAGCGCAGCAAACCAAGCCACTCTGCAGCGTTTCAATGCCAGCGATGGAAGCGAAGACTGGGCAGTTGTGATCACCGATGATTCGAGTGTTCCGAGTCCCGCAAATAGCCGGGGCCTTGAGGTCGACTCGACAGACGGCATCTATTACGCGGCGCGCACCGTTGGCATGAGCACCACCATCACTGACTCTGCACCTACGAGTACCGTAATTTCGTTCACAGATTCGGCTCCGAACGGGCTTCTCATCAAGTTCAACTCAAGTGGTGATTATCAGTGGTCACGGACTGTTGGTTCTGGAGCATCAACGAAAGCGTCCACTGTCGCCGTGTCAGGGACAACGGTGTATCTCGGAACTAGCGCAAACGCGCTTGTGCAATTTGATGCCTACCGCGAGCGTTACACGTGGAAGCCCGCAATTTTCGTCCTCGATGCCAACGGGGTAAGCCACAAATGAGCAACGTAGACAAAACCCAGTTCACAGGTCGCGATCTCTCGGCATATGTCTCTCCTCGGCGTGTCATCATCGGCATCGCGGTCCTCGCGGTCGCGACCGGAACCGCAACCATGCTGATTGCACACAACCCCGACCCAGCACGACCGATGCGGGGGTCGATCGCAGCCGTCGTCACCGATCCGATCAATCTCGCCTGGTCCGATATCTCCGGACTCCTCGGCGCAGCGTTGGTTGGCTTAATCCCATTCCTGCAGGCAATGAGATGTTTCACCTCACGTAGCGTGGCAGGGCTGTCGCGATCAGCTTGGCTGCTCTCATTGTGGGCAATGCTTGGAACAGCGATTCAAGGCGCAAACACCGACGACACGGCTCTCGCCTATATTTCTGTGATTGCCGCAGTTGGCGTCAGCCTCGTCCTGCTGGCCTTCGTCAGATTTGGCGACTGGTCATGGCCTGCGGTCGGATGGACGTTACTTCTTGCGGGCACGTCGTCAGCTCTCCTCGCTGGTGCGGCCGTGTTTGACGGTCTCATGTGGCTTGCCTGCCTCATTGGAGTGATTCCAATCTCTTCGGTGATAGCGGTAAAAATGTTATGGGCGCTGATCACATCACCATCTCGTCGAGGGGCATCACAAGCGGTTCACCTTGTTGGCGCACTCGGGTATTCGTTTTGGCTGATCCAAGCCGTGCTCACTGACAATGTCGCGATGGCGGCGACGGCGATCGTCATGACGATCGGTTTCCTATGTGGCCTTGGTGTGCTGTTGTACCTCGGTGTCGTCTCTGATGATGGAACGTCAGCAGCCGACATCGTTTTGTATCGACAGGTTAAGTCGCTGCCGCGTGCGATTGCGATGCACGTCCCCATCTTCGACCCCGCTTCACGTGAACTCGTTGACATTGAGCTTCGATGGGCCAACGACAATTGGCAGTCATACCGGACACAAAATGTTCCGAGCGGTGCTGTCGGTTCAGGGCATCGCGTCCGATTCGAGCAGTTGTTACCGTTTTTGCGACAAGCGTGGGCGGAAGGCAAATCTCTGCAGTATTTCCGTCTGGATCGTTCCGTCGACCAGTTGCCCGGCTACTACGCATACAACCAGTCGATTTGGAGTGCCGACATCGAGGTCGAGACCTTGTTTGTCAGGCTTGAGTCCGGGATGATCCTCGAATGGGGCGATGACCTCGATGCGAAAACACGGCTCGGATCCCAGTTGGAAATGCAACGGCAGGAAAATGAACGCCAGCGCATAGAAATCGCTGCTCGTCTGGCCGCTCAAACAGAACATTCGAAATTCTCTCGCGAGTTGCACGACAACATTCTTCAAGAAATGTTTGTCATGTCGATGCGGCTGGAAATGGCTCGCAACGGCGAGGGGCTAACCATCGATGATGCAACCGACTTGCATACTGCCATCTCTCGAGTATCCGGTGACATCCGGTCTCTGATCGAGGACTCCACTCGTTTAGAACAAGACTCTCAGCTGAAGAACCAACTTGAGGAACTCGTGTCGTCATGGTCCAAGATGGAAGCGTCCGATGATCTTCCGACCATCTCATTGCTCGATGATGTCGATGATGTGGTTATCGACAGGCTGCCGCAGGCGTTCAGCAAAGAAATCATTGCCATCGCGCGAGAAGCGGTCTCCAATGCCATGCGGCATTCCGGTGCAAGTTCAGTGACAATCGAATTGTTGCTTGAGATGTCGCCGGGGTCCGGCGAGACAGCGCTCATTCTCAAGATCTCCGACAACGGGGTAGGTATCCCAACCGAGCCTGGCCGGCAATCCGGACTTGCGAATATGCAAGTCCGGGCGGCGAACATCGGCGCTCGCCTCACAATTTCGTCAATGAATTCCTCATGCTCGAGTCGACCCGGCAGCTCCGTAACAATCACAGCCCCAATTCCCACGCTGTCATCGATATGAAATCTCGCAGAGGCGCGCCGGTAATCGGGTTATGGATCGCCCTCATCGCGCTAGTCGCCTGCGGTAACTCCACGACCTCGCCGAGTTATATATCTCAGGAGTCGCCAGAGGTAGGACAACCCGCGGCCGCAGAAACTGGTCAACGGACGATTCATGATCTCAACGAGGGCGACTGCTTCAACACGTCGACAAGTTCCGGGGTCATCACCGTGGTGGACTACGTCGCGTGCGTCGATTCGCACAGGTTTGAAGTCCTGGCAGTCAGTACATACCCGGATGTGAGTCGACCAAACGACAGCACCCTCGTTGAATGGGCCCGCGAAGCGTGTCGTGCCACGCTTGCAAATCGCTTCGGGGTGATCCCAGGCGATTCCACACGATTGGCCTTCGCGCTCCCCGATGAACTCGATTGGGTCGAACTTGGTGATCGAAATGTCATGTGTTTCTATGACGCAGGTCCGTCACTGGCTGTTGGGCAGCTTGCGCTTGACCCACCTCCAGTTGCAACCACACCGCCGCCGCCGCCGGCGACCTCGACAACAATTCCAAGCCCGCTGCCGGCGACAACAGACTTCAACTTGTCAGAGCTCCGGCAATGCCTACACACCACCGAGGCCACGATTGGAAGTCCTGACGACATCGACTGCACGACCAATCTGATCGTCGAGGCAACGGCCCAGCAGTGCCCGCGAGGAATCCTAGAGACCTGGGTGTGGTCATACGACTCATTCGACTGCGAGGCGTCTGTGTATCTCTTGTGGTGGGAGTTTTTCGCATCCCGCCAGGTTGACGTGCAAGTCGACGGTGTCTACCTACCTGATGAGAGGGTGGCTGTCCGGGAGTTCCAGGCCGCAAACGGCCTTGAAGTTGACGGATTCATCGGCCCGCTGACATGGTCGGCGATCAGCGAGTTCAACTGCGGCGGATTGCCCACAACCTCTGAGGTCGACTTCTGCGCTTTAGCGGAGGGAAACACCTGGGTCCCCGGCGACCAACTTCCAACACCTGTCTCCCCCCTCGAACTTCAAGGGTAATAAGCGTGTCAATTTCTGTCGGCGTGTACCTGTACTTCGTGGTGGTCGCTGCCGTGACAACTGTGTGTGCCAGACAAGCACGTGCCCGTTGGCGATTGTTAGCTTCCCGCAGGAAGAACCGCATGCAACGCACTGAACATAAAGAATGATGCGCCCAAGACCGCCACTGACAGCACAGCCATCGCCAAAATTCGACCACGTCGGAACTGGGCGGTAACGGCGACGGCGACCATGAGGCACACGGCCACGCCAGTCCACATCAGCAACCTGAGAATGGTCATCGTCGACAAGTTGATGCCCGTATCAAAGGACTCGATCTCAATCGACAACCCGTCAGGTATGGCGTCGGTCGTTGCGACGACGAGAGAGGTCTTTGACCACACCGGCGCGACCGGACTGCGAACCCAAGTGATGGGCTGCGCCTCCTGCTCAAGAGCAGCTTCTGGCATTGTCGACCGATCGCCCACGTCTGCGCCGGCTCCGGTAACGGTTTTGCTGACCTCATTACCGATGCTTTCATCAAGGTCATCGCTGTTCGCCGGGAGCTCTAACTCCGATCCGACCCGAGTCGAGTCGGTAACGGACGAAGCCTCTGCGTCCATTGTTGAGTTCACTGATCCACTGTCACCTGATGGCCCGCTGTTGGCGGCTGGAGACCCAGAAACATCGGCGAGCGCCATTTCCGCAAGTTTCTCTGCATCTCGGTCTAAGACGGCGTGGACGATGATGCGCTGTCGTGTTGAGAACCGCGGGTGGCAGGACACGAGCGAAAGCGTTGAGAGCTCCGGGAACCGCGAAGAAATTTCTGAGTAGTCATCGGGATCGACAATGACCGTTTCAAGAGCCACATAAGTGAACACTCCGTTCTCCGTCGTCAGAGTGATCCTGTCGCCAACTGAGATCTGGTCAATCTTCGAGAATGGGGCGCCGTAAGTTGTCCGATGCCCGGCAATCGCAGAGTTGCCTGGCTGCCCAGGTAACGGGGTGTCAGGAAAGTGTCCGGGCCCCTTCCGTAGGTCATCTACCCCGATCCCGTCAACTACCACCCACGAGACGCCGATGCTGTCGATATCGAGTACACCGATCGGTGCACCATCAACTGCTGTTTTGAATTGTGGCGGAGAGATCGCAACGCCAATGGGACGCGACGCATGTGGCGTCACGTGCGCTGATGGCGTCCTGAATCCGAATCGCTGGACACTTTCGGCAGCATAAGGCTCATCAACAGAAACGTTCGCGGGCGCAGTGCCCTCAAACTGTTCGCGGAGGTCCTGCTGGTGCCGGTGTGTTTCAAGTGCGGTTCCCCAGATGCTGAAACACAAGAAACCGCCTGTGAGAGCGCCCGCCAACAGCAGTACGGAGGCGACGAAGCCCAAGACGTCCCCGAGACGGCGGGCGGGAGTACGAAGGCCGTTCAGCGACGTTATCTCTGTCATATTTGATTCTGCCGTCAAGAAGATTACGCGAGCCTTCACCGCACGCCAGCGGCGTGCGGTACGTGGGGCCCTGCCGACGCAGGAGAGAAACACTCCAGTTGCTTGGCGATTTGTCCTTCCATCTGCGGTTGATTATACTTGACTCTTATGAAAATTCTCATACGGGTTGGCACAGCGCTCCTGGCAACTGCAACGGTCCTAGCCACAGCACTGTCCGCCTCCCCTGCTGGAGCATTCGATGCAGACCCGGTGTTTGAACCCTCTGTCTCGATTACATCAACGTGTAACGCAGAGACCGGTCAGGTCGAGTGGACGGCGACCGTCGATAACTCTGGATCGTTTGATCGACCAGCAAACGTCGTCATCACCATTGGCGACGAAGAACGCCCAGCTGAGACGGTGATGGATATGGAGTCGGAGACGTTCACCGGCACAACGACGACCGGAGTGACGGTCACGATTGTGGTGTCGAACACAAACGAACCAGACGGAACGATCACCGAGACAACTTCGTACTCGGAAACCTGCGAGGCGTTCAACCCTGCCGTGACGATTGATGTGGTGTGCTCACTGACCACCGGGGATGTGACCTGGACAGCAACTGCGAACAACTCAACCTCCACCGTTTCAGGCAGCGTGGTGATCACCGTTGGTGACACCGCTCAGGACCCAGTCGAGCTTGCTGCTGGCTCTTCGGACACGTACACAGGCTCCACGTCAAGCAATGTGACAGTCACCATCACCATGTCAAACACTGATTTCCCTGACGACACAGCGACCGCATCAGATGTCCATGAGGGCGACTGTATTCCAGTGTTTGAGCCAACGGTGACGGTCGATGTGACGTGCACCGAAAGCAGCGGCACAGTGAATTGGAACGCAACGATTTCGAACTCTGCGTCAACTGTCGACGGAACAGTCGTTATTTCGGGTGCTGAGGGTACGACCATTCAGAACTCGACAGTGAGTGCATCTGGGTCCCGTAATTTCTCAGGCACTACTGAGGCTGGCGTCACCATCACGGTGACTGCGAGTGCGGAAGGTTTCGATGATGTCTCGGCCTCTGGCATCTATGAGGGCACATGTGATCCACCAGCCACAACGACAACAACGACAACAACAACAACAACAACAACGACCACCACGGTGCCGCCAACATTCCCGTCTACCGGGGTTGATGCGGAACAAACTCAAGAGTCGTTGAATATCGCAGTCCTGTCCGTTGGTTTCGGTGCTCTGATCGGCGGAGTTGCTTTGATTGCTCGCCGGCGTTCGAACGGAGGTCAGAAATGAAACAGGTTCTTATTGCAGCGGGTGTAACCGCTCTCACCGTTGGTTTGCATTCAGGTTCGACGGGGGCCGTGTCAGGCAGTGACGAGTGGGCCAAATTAGGCACAGAAAAAGTTCAATCAATCACCGGTGTCATCAATGCGCATTGCCCCGGGTGCACCTTCTCCTCCCCAGTTGACGGCAACAAGAACTCGGCGGACCCCTTCGTTGCGGGTACGTCAGCTGGCGGCAACATCGGTGGCTTCATCGCTGAAGGACCTGACGGCGAACAGCGCCTCGTGTTCTGCTCTGACGCAGTGACCCCAACGACCAACACCGCCGGGGGTGTCGTGCAGCTCAATGTGAGTGGCAGTTTGCAGTATCTGCTGTGGAAGTACAGCGAATTTGACGGAACGCTGCCTGCGAACACTGGTCCTGCTTTGCAGTCACTTGTCTGGATGTATGGCTCCGACGCCCAAAACCGCTCCGAAGTATGGAAAGCGGACGGCGCGTCGTTTACACCAGAGAACTGGGATACGAAAGACCCTTGGGCGACTGATAACCGTGTCGGGTTTGCGATGGCTGACCCGCAGTACCCGATTTATTCGATCGTGACCGACGGCGCAGAAGCAACCCTCATTACCAAAGCGCAAGATTTTGGCCATCCTCACACGATCGCCGCAGATGACACCGTGACCGTCACAGGTTCGGCCAACGCCGCCACAAATGTGACAGTTGTGACTGTCGCCGCCGCAACAGATCCGACATATGCGGTGACAGACGCAACTCGTGACGGTACGACTGCAACCGCGACGCTAGGAGCGTTGAGTGCTGGCTCTGGTGCGTACACGTTCCAGGTTGGTGATTCGGTGACGATTGCCGGTTCAACAGATTTCAATGGCACGCACACGTTGACTGCTGTTGCTGTTGACGGATCAACGATTTCTTGGGCAGACACCGGCGCTGCAACAACCGAAACCGGCATCACTGCAACTGCTGATGTTGATCCCGGTTGGGACAGTGTGATCACGTTCGCGACAACGGCTGGGGCGGGAACGGAAACTCCCGCTGATGCAACGCTCACGGTGCAAGGCGCTCACGATGCAACCGTTGCGGCGCTGGATGCCCGCACTCGTGCCCTCTATCTCGAAGGCATCTCAAATGCGGCTCCTTGGTCGCTGACCGCAACTGCAACCGGTGTGACGCTGATGTCTGCTGCAGACAATCCGATCGAGGGTCACACCATCACGGTGTCAGCACCGGGTGAAGACGCTGTCGAGTTGATCACCGACGCAAACGGCGCAGTCGTGTGGCCTGAGACATGGGCTGATCCGGGTTACTCAACCACATGGTCAGCAACAGCGGTGACACCCGGATCAGTGTGGGAAATTCGGCCATCGAACTATGAGACCGGTGTCAGAGGTCAAACCATGTTGATTACCGGTGAGGACGGTTCGACGTCTGATTCATGGACATCTGATCCGGCTCCGACAACCACAACTGTCGCACCGCCAACCACCACAACTGTCGCACCGGCGACAACAACCACGATCGCTGCGACAACAACAACTGTGGCACCCACAACAACAACCACTACCACCGTGGTGGTTCCCCCGACATTCCCTGCAACGGGCGTGGACGAAGAGGGGTATGCAATGTCGCTGCAGATCGCGTTGTGGTCAACGCTGATCGGTCTCGGTGCAGGCGGTCTCGCTTTGGCTGCACGCCGCAAGTAGTCGCCGCAAGCAACCACTGGACGTTAGAACACAAATTTCTGTTACGTCAGAAACACCCGTACGCCACATTAAAGGAAGTTCACATCAATGGACGCTATTCGTCGTTTTGGTCTGGTGGTTTTAGCGGGTGTGTTACTGGCTGGCACGGTCGCGTGCTCAGACAACACCCGCGTACGTAATGCTGCCGTGCCGGCAGTATGGTCGTGCAACAACGGGTCGTTCGGGATGTTCTACCAGGTCGCTAAAGCGGACGGCGGAATCGGGATTTACCGGTATACGAAGAAGGTCGATGCCGCAGGGAACCCAATTGTTGGTTCAGACGGCAAGCCTCAATGGG
>Ga0181580_10005869_pt1 | contig 9967 bp, 9 predicted proteins | sample 071ome_23_FD_132413 | JGI IMG/M metagenome (GOLD analysis project Ga0181580, IMG submission 132413) | Coastal salt marsh microbial communities from the Groves Creek Marsh, Skidaway Island, Georgia - 071403BT metaG (megahit assembly) | ecosystem: Environmental > Aquatic > Marine > Intertidal zone...
TTCTGAACGGAGAATGAGAAAAAAAGGCTATCCTAAATCTTATATTATGCAAAATTCAATTATGATTATTGAAAAATATGAAGATTCTTATAGAAAAAGACTGCTGCATGAAGAAGAGAGTATATTGTCTAAAATGGTTAAAAGTATTTTCCCGGGTGCAAAAGGATACGTAAAAGAAAAAATAGTTGATTACTTTTTAGAAAAAATAGGATTGGATCCAGACACTTTAATCGGTAATCTTGTTGCAAACTCACTTGAAAATCTTGATTGGTATACAGTAGGCCCTGGCGGATATTATGATGAATGGGATAACGGTGGATGTCAAAGACTAACAGATGATTTACTTGAAGGTATGTCTGAAGGCTTGATGCAGTATTTAGGCAATAAAATATCGGAAGCTTTAATGGATTCAACTGGAATCGCTGATGTGGTTGATATGGATGCAATAGAAGACAATGAAATAGGATCGGCCCTAAGAGGAATTATATACGAAACAGCAATGGAAGTAGTTAATAAATATTTTATCCCTATGCTATCAGAAAAAGTTGGACCTGTTATATGTAAATTAGATTTTAGTAAAGTATTATCTAAACTAAATCCTTTTTCTGGTGATCCTGAACCTGCTGATAGCGCAACAAGCACAGCTGCAGCTGCCGTTAAAAATACTTAAATAATATTAAGGATAAATTATGAGAAAAAAAATAGTATTAAATGAAAGAATATTAAGACGAATTGTTAGAAAAAAAATAATCCAAAAACAAAATGAGAAACAAAGGATAAATGAATGGGCCTGGTTGCCATGGCTCGGTTATACACTTCTTGCAGGAGGAACAGGAGCTGCAGGTGTGCATGTTTATGACCGATTTGTTGAAGGAGACTTAATAGCAGGTGATCAACTTTTACGAATGATTATGTTACCTTTAAATGACTCAAGACAAGATCAGGAAAATAAAGATTTATTTAAAACCTTGGAAGATTTATTAGCAACATTTAAAAAAGCACAGGAAGAGATAAACAAAAAAACAAATATATCTATACCGAAAGTTTTATCGACTTCAGGAGGTAAAAGATATTTTTGCGATCTAATTTCTGACATGTGCAAAGTTATTTTTCAGAAAGATCCTAAATTTCCTAGTGTTACCGTCATGAATGAACACACAGGAGAATTTCGATGGAACACAAGAGGTGGTTGGATTGAAGGATACTCTGGAGGATTGTTTGACCTAGGTACGTGGGGTGAAACTGCTGCAAACCATTTTGTGAAAGGAGCAGGAGCAGATAATCTAAATTATAGAAATCCTGCAGGTGCTACCCAGGCAGGGGCATCAAGATTTGCTAAATATTATGATGCTAATGTAATGACCAACTGGAGTAATCCTGATATTAGCTTATATGAAAATATATATGGAGATTCTGAAACGGGATTAAACTCAAAGGAAGGTCGAGGCGAATTTTCTTCAACAGAGAGAATGACTTATTTTGTTGGCCCATTACAAGACATGAATTTTGTAGAAATGGAAGGACAGTCATTTAAAACTTTGCAAGATTTTCTTAATACTATAAATGATATAATGGAAGAAGGAAAAAAGAAAGCTCAAGAATTAGAAGAAAAACCTGAGGAAGAAAAAACTACTGAAGAAAAAGAAATAGAAAAAGTCATTAAAGATGATAAAGTAAAAACAGACCCTAATTATAATGACGAAGAAGAAGAAGAGGACGAAGAAGAAAAAAGACCTATTACTAGAAAAGGTAGCGTCAGAGATCCTAATCGCAAATCTTTTAAAGATTTAATGTTTACAATTGTCAGGTCTAAATCAGGAGACGCTAGATCTTTTTATAGAAGATTTGAAGAAGTTTTTCCTGATTCTGGTACTGAAGGAGACCAGATTAATCCGGGTAAAATTACAAAAGACGAATTAGCTTTAACAATCATGAATCTAATCAAAGATGACAAAAAATTCTTTGATTCTGAAGAATCAATTGTATTTGCTTTTAAGCGAGGCAAAAAGAAAAGAGATGGAATGACACCAAAATTTGAAAAAGCTGCAATTGTAAATAAAAAAATTCTAGGTATACCCGGCACAGGTGATCAAGGAAGACAAGAAAGACTTTTTAGAGATTATAAAGTATTAAAAAATCAGCTTTTAGGGTTTATGAATGCTGCTAATATCGATACAACAGTCGAGGAATTTACCTTTACAGTGACTATACCTAGAGGATATTATACTCTTGATCAAAAAGATTTAGAAAGTTTAACTCCTCAATCTCAAGAAGTTGATTAATTTTTATAATTACATCTTATGAGTGCCATGAAAATAAAATTAATTAGAGAAGCAATTGACATGACAAGAAGCAGAGCTGCACAATTTGGAGTTTCTGCCGGTGTTAATTTAGATAAAAAAATTGATTTTACTGTTAGTAATATTTATTTTGAGACTAATCCTCCTTCATGTGAAGACACTTTACCTCCACATAAATGGGTATATGTTGATCTACTTGATAAAAAAACAGGATCTGTTAATAAAATCATAATTAGGAAAAAAAATCATAAAGACTATTATGAATGCCCTATTTATGTTTTAAATTCTTTGGCTGGCAAAGAGAAAGAAGAAGAATCAGATTCTCAAAAAAAAGAAGATGCAAGTCAATATGTTAAAATTAGAGAAAAAAACTTAGAAATTTCATACCTTAAAGACCTAGTCAAATTTATGAAAGGAAAAAAGCTTCCTTCTTCAGGTGAAAAATTATACGATGAATATCCACCATTAGAAAAGGCTATTTATAGCATTGTTGAAAATAGACTTAATCATATTTCTTATTCTGATTATGACGAAATAGAAAAAGAGCCTACAGTATCAAAATATAAAGAAAAATATAACTATTCAATTTCTTCAACAGCAGGCAAAGTTTATCCTATTCCTAAATCTGTTGACGGGAAAACAGTTTCTGGTTATGAAAATGTAACAAGTCCACCTAACCCCAAAAGAAAACACCCGATAACGCATAAGATCAAACCGCATAAAGGAATTGACATTGGTATTCCTACTGGTACTCCTGTTCTTGCAATTGCGTCAGGTAAAATTCACTTTGTTCGAGAAAATAGTTCAAGTGCAGGCAAGTATATTATTGTTAAACATGATGAAAATTTAATTGGTAATTCGAATAAAAAATATTTTTATACAGTTTATATGCATTTAAGTGAAATAATACTTGATCCTGGTGATATTGTCAGACCAGGAGATATGATAGGATTGTCTGGTAATACAGGAAGATCGACCTCGCCTCATTTACATTTTTCACTTGTTTCGACAAATAATTCTAATTATACTAACGGGGATTCCGAAGGAATAACAGATGCGTCCGTTTATAGCAGTCTTTTTAATAGAATTGAAAAGGTTGATTTAAATAAAAAATCTTCAATTAAAAGTAGAAGCTATTCTGGATCCGTCAATGACATAAAATTAACAGAATCAGAAGTATCAAAATTAAATAAAAGTGTTGGTAAAAAATTAAGCAAGGGAACAGATTTTGCTGATACTTATGGGATTATTTTTGCCAAAGCTTGTGCAGGTACACCTATTTTTCCTTCAGTTAAGTTAGCTCAATTTGCTTTAGAGACAGGTTACGGTAAAAGTGTAATGGGCAATGCAAAAGCAATGTTTGGCATTAAAGCAACATCATCGTGGAAAGGTAAAACAATAACTGTTTCAACAACTGAAGAAGACAGAGATACAGGTAGGACTTATAAAATTAAATCTAAGTTTAGAGCCTATGATTCTTATTTAGATAGCATTAAAGATCATAATCGTTTACTTCTTACTGCTAGTCACTATCAAGTTGTTAGAGATGCAAAAACTCCAGAAGCTCAGTGTCAAGCTTTAGAAGGTGGAACAGATGGAAGAGGTAGGATGGCTTATGCAACTGATTCTCAATATGCTGAGAAGCTAATGTCAATTATTAATCAAAAAAATCTTAAACAATTTGACAATTTAAAATTTTAAAATTATCACTCGTATATTTTCTTTCTATCTTTATTGCTTTTAGCAAATAATTTTATTAACTCACCTGCTTTTGCATTTGCTTGATCTTCATGAAAACCCCCGGCATCTCGAATAGGATATTCACCAATTAACCCCATTTCATCTTGCATCATATGGGTCATTTCATGAGCAATTGATCTTAAAATATCTACAAGCGCTCTATTTTTTGCATATATTTTGCAAACATTATTACCGACTTCATAAACAGCTGTTGTTGCGATATCATGTGCGTCTCTATCTGCTACTAAATAAACTTTATAATCGTTTTCAATAGGTAAGCTTTCTCCACAAAAATGAGTAAATTCTTTTGCAAGATCTGATTTTTGTTTTTCCATTCCTAAGTCTTTACTAATGTATAATTTCATGTCACTTCCATAATAATTTATAATTATTATTCTCTTAATAATTTTTTAATAAAGTATTGTCTAGGGCCGGCTGAAATTTCTGGAAAAGGTCCAAGTGTAATTGATATTAAACTTACTAGTTCACCATATCTATTAAATACACCACTACCAGATGATCCTGGTGCTGCAGGTATAGAAAAAAAGCAAAAATCAAATTTTGTAAGATTTTCATTGTCACAACCTGAAAATGCTCCGTGAAAATGAAATCTTGTAGTTTTTGAGGCCATTGAATGAGGTGCACTTATTGTATATAAAGTTTCGCCAAGTTTTGGTTTTTCTTCTGCAACTTTAATTTTTTTAGCTTTGTAAGCGAATTCTGACTCTATTTCTATTAAACATATATCGTTTTCCATATCATAATCAATAATGTGAGCATCATATTCTAAGCCGTAAAAATAAGCCTTTAATTTAAAATGAGGATATGAATATTCTCCATTTTCTTTTTTGTATATCAAGTCTAAAGCTTCCATTGTTTCTTCGCCGCAAACATGAAAGACTGTTAATATTCTTAAATTATTTTTATTGTGATCTATTGCAATAGCTGATCCTGACGCATACTCTTCATATAAGCAATTTATATTTAATTCATCTTTTTCACAAAAACGTTGTTCTTTTTGATTTGCATAAATGTATTTTCTAAGAAAGACAAAATTTTGATTTGGTAAAAAATTATCATCGTAATTTTGAAATATTGCGTCCATTTGCCGTACATGATCAATATGAGGTTGTTTTTTTGTTAAACTCGTGCAAGCACTAAAAAAAATTAATATAATATAAATAAACAAAATAACCCCCAACAAAATACGATAAATCATTTTTCACCCCTAAAATTACCTATCTCATCAGGAGCTTTTATGACACAACAAATTCAATTAGGTTACGCTTGCATTAATATGGAATTATCAACTCAAAAACCTCGAATTACAACTAATCGTGGTATGATTAAAAGAACATTTCTTAAGAAAGGCATACAGTACGCCTCTGAGTTGGCTCTGTTAAACGTGAGTGATCTTTTGCCTATTTTCCAATGGAATATAAAGAATAAAATTAAAGTATTTAGAATGTCATCCTGCCTATTCCCATGGGCTTCTGAATATGAATTAAAAGATTTACCTGATTATGACAAAATTCAAGAAAAACTATCAGAAGCAGGTAAATATGCATTGAAAAATGGACTTCGTCTTTCTTTTCATCCTGGTCCTTTTAATATTCTTTCTTCACCATTAGAAAAAGTTATTCTTAATACTATTAACGATCTTTCTACACATGGTGAAATTATGGACCTTATGCACCAACCTCGGGATCACAGAGCTAAAATTAACGTTCATGCAGGTGGTGCATATAAAAATCATGAAAAAGCTCTGGAAAGAATGTGTGTTAATTTCAAAAGGTTGCCTGAAAACGTGCAGTGTCGACTCACTCTAGAAAACGATGATCGTGCAAATCTATTTTCAGTTCGACATATTTATGAAAACGTTTCTAAGAAAATTGGTGTTCCAATTGTATTTGACTATCATCATCATAAATTCTGCACTGGTGACTTAACAGAACAGGAGGCCCTCGAGATGGCGGCATCGACATGGGGCGATGTTGTTCCAACATGTCATTATTCAGAATCTGCAGCGTTGAAAGAGTCAAAAGAGGCCAAACCTGGTCGTCTGGTAAAGCCCAATGCGCATTCTGATTATGTGTATGATAAAATAAATAATTATGGGATGCGCCTGGATATTGTAATTGAAGCAAAAGCCAAAGAATTGGCAATTGCAAAATATAGAAAAGATCATTGCGCGGCATAAAAAAATGTATCATTAATCACTCTTTTTTGTTTGTTGATTAATGATACACCATAATTTTTATATTTACATTTATTAATTGTGAATAGGATCATCCGGATCGTAGAATCTACCACCTGGCTGATATTCTGGCATATTTCTTCTTAATTCTGGGTCATCTGACGGTACGAATCTTGATGATCTTTGCCTAGCACCTGTCGGGTCTAATTCTCTCATTCTTTGAGCTAAGGCTTCTCTTCTTCCCCCTCCTGAATATTTCCAATCCAGACCTAATAAATTGGCTAATGCATTTCTTACCATTTTTAGATCACCTTGTTCTTGACGCATAAATTCTGTTTCTTCAGGGGATGTCTCATGGCCTAATGATGCTTCATATTCTTCATAGCTAATATCACCGCTCATTACCGCATGAAGATTTCCTCTTCTATGTGTACTGTGTTGTACAGCTTTCTGTGTTGCATTGTGAACAATTGTTAAAAGAAATTCTCCTTTTTCATAATCTGGTGATCCATATGGGATTTCTTTTCCATGCTTAGCTGACATTTCTTGAATAAAATTCATTGTATGTTTTACCAATTCCATGTTTGAATATTTGTGAGGCAAACCTACAGATTTTTGTGTTTCTGTCATAAGTTTGATTTCTTTTAAGATCATTTTTCTTAATGTTTTTCTATTAAGTTTCATTTTTTCTCTCGCATAATTAATTATTTTTAGAATTGTTATTTTTTCCAAATAATATCATCCGGATCATAATGTCTTCCACCAGGCTGATATGCCGGCATATTTCTTCGGAGCTCAGGTACATCTGATGGTATCATACCTGGTTTAAGTTGTCCTGATTGTGCCAGAGATCTCATTTTATCAGAAATTGCCGATGATCCTGGACCACGACCGGTTCTATATCTGTTCCACCCACCTGTTAATGCATCATCTAATGCTCTTCTTGCCAATTTAAGTAGATCTTGATCATCTAACATTGCTTCTGTTTCTTCAGGAGTAGTATTGTGACCTATTGATTTTTCATATTCTTCATGACTAATATCACCACTCATTACACCATGAATATCTCCTCGTCTATATGTGCTGTGTTGAACAGCGTCTCTTACTGCATTGTCAAGAATTCTTTGCAAGAGTCTAGCTTTTTCATAGGTCGCAGGATCATCTCTACCAGAAGCTCTAAGGTTTGGATGCTCTGATATAAATCTTAAAACATGATGATATAATTGTTTGGCATCATATTCGTGTGGTAAACCAACTGATTTTTGTGTTTCTGTCATTAATTTGATCTCTTTTAAAATCATTCTTCTTAAAGTTTTTCTATTTAATTTCATAACTTTTCCTCTTTTTTATTTTTTCTTTTTCTTTTTTGATTTTTTGACAACTGACCATGACTTTGAAGGAGTAGCAGAATTAACTCTTGCATGGGCCCATTGTTGTGGTGTCATTCCTTTTCTTGAGCCTGAACTAGCATATGCTGCCAAACCCTTTTTAAATTCAGCATAAACTGAACCTGGTGTTAAACCTCTCTTTTCGGCCTTTTTTCTTAAAGTTTTTTTTGTTGCAGGGCTTAATTCTTCATCAATATGATCATGTTCATCGTAATATTCTTTATTTCCATCTAACATTACTTCTTCTAGTGTTTCCATGATTAACTTTCTTAATTCAGATCTAGATAATTTAAAGCTTTCCTTTTTGGTATCTTTTCTTGGTTTGTTTTTAAAATTTTCGTCTTCTCTTTCTTTTTTTTCCATATCTCGCCGAATTTTAAATGCCGCGTCTTTTTTGCCATCTTTGTATAGTTTGGCTGCACGTTCCATTTCTTTAGCCCTAGGAGATCCTATAGGAGCACCATATTTTTTAGCTCTATATTTTTGTGCCCCAGTTGGTTCTGTTTTTTCATCTATATTATCAAGTCGACCTTTTAATATGTCAGCAAATGTTACTTTTCCGTCACCTGTAAGGTCTGGAAACGGTTTCTTTTTTTTCTTTTTTTTCATATTTTTCTTTTTTTCTTGTAAAATATACTTTTTATTGTAAAGATTATTTAGAACAGATTCTTTAATTAATTTATTCATTGTTAACCCAGATTAAACTTTAAATATAATTATTCTATAATTCATATTATAATTATTAATAAATAGAGAGAATATATGTCTATATTTAAAAAACATAACACAAATGCAGACCGTTCTGCTTCTGACAGAAGACGCCATAAAGAAAAAATAGAGAAGGCAATTAAAGAAGGAATTCATGATATTGTTGCTGAAGAGTCTATTATCGGACAGTCTGGAAAAAAGAAAATTAAAATACCTGTTAGGGGTATTAAAGAATATCAATTTGTCTTTGGTAGGAATCAAGGAAGTAAAGGAGTAGGGTCAGCTCAAGGGCAAGATATTAAAAAAGGCCAAAAAATAAAAGATGGTCAAAAACAAAAAGCAAAAGGACAAGGTAAGAAAGCAGGAAATGAAAAAGGCGAAGAATTTTATGAAGTTGAGTTAACCTTAGATGAGTTAGCAAAATATCTTTTTGATGACTTAAACTTACCTGATTTAGAAAAGAAGTCTGATGCGTCAGTCTTGGCTGAGAAAATTAAAAGAAAAGGATATCGCACTAAAGGAATTAGAGCAAGATTATCAAAAAAAGAGACTCTTAAAAATAAAATTCGTAGACAAAAACAAGCTATTAAAAATAAAACTTGGGATCCTGAAAGTGGAGAAAGATTTACTTTTCATGAAGATGATTTGAAATATAAGCATATTGAAATTAAACATAAACCAATTACAAATGCAGTCATATTTTTTATCATGGACGTGTCTGGATCGATGGGTAAACAAAAGAAGTTTTTAGCAAGATCATTCTTCTTTTTATTATATCAGTTTATCAGGTACAGATATGAAAAAATAGATATTGTTTTTGTTGCACATACAACAGAGGCTAAAGAAGTAAATGAAGATGACTTTTTTCAAAGAGGCTCTTCAGGCGGTACATTTATCAGTAGTGGTTTAGACAAGTCCCTAGAGATTATTAATGAAAGATATAATCCTAATTCATGGAATTTATATGCATTTCACGGTTCAGACGGAGAAAACTGGGTTGAAGACAACGAAAAGGCAAAAACTGCAATGCAAAAATTAATTGACATATGTCAACTAGCCGGCTATATACAAATAGTTCCTGATGGAGATAAGGTTTATGGTAAAGAAATGGCCGACGTTTTTCAGCCTCTTATAACAGATAATTTTAAAGTACTTAAGCTAGGCAAAAAAGAGGATGTTTGGCCTCAATTTTCCAAACTTTTTGGAGGAAAATATGACCTCAAATAACAATTATTCAATTGATGATTTAAAAAAATGGGATGATAAAATCTGTAAAATTGCTAAAGATTTCGGATTAGACTGGTATCCCATTAATTACGAAATATGTGACTATTATGAAATGATTGGTCATATGGCATATCATGGCATGCCAAGCCACTATAATCATTGGAGTTATGGTAAATCTTTTGAAAGAACTCATTTCTTTTATAATTCAAGACAACAAGGCTTACCTTACGAATTAATCATCAATTCAGACCCATCAATTGCATACTTAATGCTGCAAAATGAATTTTATCTTCAAGTTCTTATTATGGCCCATTGCGTCGGACATTCAGACTTTTTTAAAAACAATAGATGCTTTAAAGAAACTGACGCAAAAAATGTAGTTTCTAAAATGAGAAACGCCAAAAAAA
>Ga0181580_10005870_pt1 | contig 9966 bp, 8 predicted proteins | sample 071ome_23_FD_132413 | JGI IMG/M metagenome (GOLD analysis project Ga0181580, IMG submission 132413) | Coastal salt marsh microbial communities from the Groves Creek Marsh, Skidaway Island, Georgia - 071403BT metaG (megahit assembly) | ecosystem: Environmental > Aquatic > Marine > Intertidal zone...
AAACAAATGGAAGAAATTACAACAGATGTTGATATTCAGCAGTTTGAAAGTGTAGATCAAATTGTAAGCGGAGAAATATCAGCTATTGATTCAGAACAATTTAACAAAAAGATGTTATTGGACATCTATAACGAGCTATAATGATTAAAATTAAAGACCTAACCGTAAAAAACTTTATGAGCGTGGGCAATCAAACCCAAGCTGTAGATTTCAACAAGGAACAACTAACACTTGTGCTTGGTGAAAACCTTGATCAAGGCGGCGATGACGCAGGATCAAGAAATGGTACGGGCAAGACCACAATCATAAACGCCCTCAGTTATGCTCTGTATGGTGTTGCCCTTACCAATATTAAACGTAACAATCTAATCAACAAAACTAACTCTAAAGCAATGTTGGTTACACTACATTTTGAAAAAGACGGTATTGATTATAGAATCGAACGCGGTCGTTCACCTAATGTTCTTAAATTTTATGTAAATGACGAAGAACAAGAGTTAGATGATCTTAGTCAAGGTGACAGTCGTAAAACACAAGAGTCAATTAATGAACTTTTGAACATGAGTCATGACATGTTCAAACATGTTGTTGCACTAAACACCTATTCAGAACCGTTCTTGAGCATGAAGCAGAATGATCAACGTGCTATCATTGAACAACTTTTAGGTATTACTATACTATCTGAAAAAGCAGAAACACTAAAAGAACAAATGCGCCTTACTCGTGAAGCAATCACAGAAGAAAATGCAAAAATACAGGGTATACAAAGTGCAAACGAAAAAATTCAAGACACAATTGAAAGCCTACGCAACACACAGCGAGCTTGGTTGAGCAAACAGCAACAGGATGTTCAAAGACTACAGCGAAATATCGATGAATTAGAACATTTAGACATTGATCAAGAGCTTGACAACCACGAAAAACTACAGAGTTGGACAGAACTAAACAATGCAATCGTGGCTCTTAATAAAGAAAAAAGCACACTTGACTCAGCACTACTACGTGCCACTAAGTCAGTAGAAAAAGCCGAAAAAGACATCGCAAATTTAGAAGATGCTACCTGTTATACCTGTGGACAAGCACTGCATGACGACAAAAAAGCAGAACTTGAAGACCGCAAAGCCAAAGAACTTGCAGATGCACAGGCATACTACAAAGAAGTAGCAGACAAGCTCAAAGAAGTAGTTGATGGTCTTGAAGAAATTGGTGATATCAATGGACGTCCAGACACATTCTATGAAACTGCTAAAGAAGCATATGAACACCGCAACAATGTTGACAGTTTGAAGCAGAGTTTAGAAAACAAACGTGCTGAACAAGATCCATATGATGCACAGATCAAAGAATTAGAGCAAACTGCTATCCAAGAAATTGATTGGACTCCGGTAAATGACCTTGACAACTTCAAAGAACATCAAGAGTTTCTACACAAACTACTCACAAACAAAGATAGTTTCATACGTAAGAAGATTATTGAACAAAACTTGGCATACTTGAATAATCGCCTTACTTATTATATAGTAAAACTTGGATTACCGCATCAAGTGGTGTTCCAAAATGACTTGTCAGTTGAAATTACACAACTTGGACAGGATCTTGACTTTGATAATTTGAGTAGAGGTGAGCGCAATAGACTTATACTTGGTATGAGTTTTGCATTCCGCGATGTTTGGGAGAGTTTGTATCAAAACATCAACTTGTTGTTTATTGACGAGTTGATTGACAGCGGTATGGACACAGCAGGAGTAGAAAACTCATTGGCAATTCTTAAAAAGATGGGTAGAGAAAGACACAAGAATGTATTCCTAATCTCTCACAAAGACGAACTTGTTGGTCGTGTTAATCATGTACTAAAAGTTGTGAAAGAAAATGGCTTTACCAGTTACGCAAACGACATAGAGATTGTAGAATGAGTGCAGAAATAGTAGTAAGCAACTTGGTCGGTCAGGGAGAGATTGCAATAGACAGACTCTACATGGGCTTTCCTAACAAAATTTATGTTATTAACAAAGACTTCTCACAATACAAAGGCGAAATCAACAAACGTTCAATACTTGTAAAAGGCACAGAAGGCAAATTTAGATCACACGTTTACAAAACACAGGACGGAAGATGGTTTGATAGATCAGGCATGCCTATAAGCAAACCCGATTCATTAGAACGAGACGATGAGTGATATAAAAGACGATATACACGATCAACTAACCAAGGCATACATGGAGTACTTTAAACAAAATGAAAAGTTTGAAGCACGAAACAGTGTGCGTACACATGCAGCCGCTCGTAGATGGCTACGTGAGATACGCAGATTGGCAAGATTACGCTCTATAGAAATACACGAAAAGCACAAAACCAAAAAAGACCAAGGCACCGAATAGGCACGGGTAAGTATCCATATGCAATGGACTTATCAAGGAGAAATAGTTGACGAAATTCCTCAAGGAGTTGAAGGCTTTGTCTACTTGATAACAAATCTTACAAACAATCGCAAATACATAGGCAAAAAATTAGCCAAATTTAAAACTACCAAGCCACCACTTAAAGGCAAGAAAAACAAAAGACGTGGAACTAAAGAATCAGACTGGAGAGACTATTGGGGATCTTCAGATCATTTAATAGCAGACGTCAAGCGATTAGGCCCAGACAAGTTCACAAGAGAAATACTACACTATTGTCCCAGCAGAGGCGTACTAAGTTATTTAGAGGCAAAGGAACAATTCGACCGAAGAGTTTTAGAGACAGATGAGTATTACAACGGAATTATTAATGTGCGGGTCGGAAGTTCCAAAGTATTAAAAGAATATTTACAGGCAAACAAGAACGCTGTTTGATCGAGGTTGCTCGATCCTCCAAGATTCTGCGTGAAAGATCGCCGATGGGTGTGGAGATGTTCAACAGGCTGTATGCTACGAAAACCCCTTAGCACTAGGAACGAAGCGGGGGATAGCGCATTTTGCGTGATGTCGACGTAGGTTGGGAAAGGTCAGAGCCCAGTAGCAAAGTCAAATACCTACTTCCAATGTCTCGACTATGATACTCACATGAAGATATCTTCGAGGACGACGGGACCCTGCAAGGTTCCGTCTGACTAATTAATCTACATGAAACTATTACTTCACATTCGTTCAGTTAAAAAGAAGAAATATAGTTTGAGCGATAGCGAAAACTTATATCTACGAAGTAGATATACTAAATATATACATGAAGCTTAATGATATATTAACAGAATCACAATTAGATGAATTTATTCCTTTAACTAAACAAGGAAGAATGATTCGACGTGCTGAAAAAGCAGGAGCAGCTGATCTACAAGCTACTGCAAATAAATTATTACAGCAATATGCAGCACATCTTGGAACACAAGAAAAAAAAGTTAAGACATCTGACTATAATGATTTGTTTGATTTCTTAAAAAGAAAAAATGTTGATACATCTGATATAGATACAACACCTCCGATTAATGCAAAACGGTTAAAAACTATATTTTTAGCAAAATCTAAACAAGCTATGACTCCTACTCAGTCATCTGGACAAAAAACGCCTAGCAAAGAACCTAAACAACCTGCAACAAAAGTAAGTAGTGCATATATGTCAACAAAAAATGCTGCGCTAAAGTTAAATTCAAAAGAAAAACGTAGATTAATAGCACAATTACAAAAATCTGTTGATAATACTGCAAGACCTAAAAAACAACCTACTATAGTTGATAAGAACTTTGATAAAAGTCAACGTTTAAGCCAATATGGTAAAGTTGGCAAGTGATTAGAAGAATGGCAGTCCGCTTTTCTTAGTAGTTTCCATATTATTTTTAACAATACCGCTAATTATTTCTCTATCTTCAGGTGATAATGAAAATGCTTCTTCAAGATTACAACCTCCTCGCATAAACCATGCTAATTGTATGACTTCATGCTTTAGTTGTTTTTGTTCTTCTTTTAATTTCTTATCTTCTGCTAGAATTTCAGTCAGATTCATTGAAAGAAGTTTTATCCGAAAAAATTTGATTGGTCAAATGTAATAGGAATTTGAAAAGTTTTTGGAGCACCAGCGTTTTGTTCATCTTCTGTAGTGTTTACTGTCATAGGCTCTAATTCAAACTGTGATCTTTGAATTTCTAAATGTTCTTTAACTCCAGTATAGAAGGTTTTATCTGAATTTTTAATAAATTCTTCTATATGACCTCTATTTGTTACAGTTTGATCTTCAACTCGTATGCTTACTACACTTTTGCACAACATATCGATGGTTAGTGCAGTTAATTTTGAGAAACTTTCATTAAACTTTGACATTTTTTCACTATCAGGAACAGTATCGTCGTTAACTAGATTAAAGATACGCTGTTCTTCAAACGTTTTTAAACTACTTTCAGTAAACTCTCTATAAGTTAATGGTCGAATTGTTACTCCTAGTCCATTAATTGTACTTTCAGAGTGAAACTCATTAGATAAAAGTTTATTAAGTAACTGTCTAAGGTCAACAGTATAGTCTTTCTCTATACCTGCACCTGGAATTTTAGTAGTTAGTGTTAGTTCTTCGCCATATGTTGCAACTCGAATGCCTACAAGTACTGCATCAAGATCGATACTTGGCATATGCCATGGATCAATTATAGCAGGAATACAACTCTTAATTACATCAACAGTTGCTTGTCCGTTTAACAACGCATCTGGTGTTTTAATAGTAATTTCGTCTTTAGCAGTCATTGGAAATACCGGAAGTTCACCGTTATCGGGTAATTCGAGTGTGCCTTCTGGGTAAAAATTACCTTTACTAGGCAATGTTATGTATACTTTAGGTTGTCTAAAGTATTTTTGCAGCGGGTTAGGCTGAAAATCTTGATTATTTCCCTGAAATGCATTAGGGTCGAACTCTGGCATGGTAATCTCCATATAAATACAATGTAAAGTATATATCTATATTTATTAAGTGCGCAGTTTATAGGAATTAGGGTTGGCTGAAGAAATTGAAATTGGTAATTTTGGTAAAGGCGGTGTTGCTAGTGAAGAAACCTTAAAAGATCTTCTCAAAGCAATTGAACACCTTGCTAAAAAAGAAGGATTTGATCCTAAAAAGTCAGCTGACAAAGCAAAAAAACTTGCAGATGCTTTTGATAAAGGCATTGATGTTGTAACTGACCATAGAGATGCACTAAATGAAAATACAAAGTCTGTAAAGCGTAATACAAATGTATTAAGCAAGAGTTTAGGCGTACTTGGAGTTGGTATTGTTGCTATAGGTACAAGTTTAAGTAATTTTACTAAAGAACTTATCGACGGCGGCAGTAGTTTAACTGATTTTACAAAGCATATACCGATATTTGGTAGTACTATTGCAGGTTTAACTGGATATTTTGATGACACGCTAGAAAGTTTTAGAGAAATATCTCGTGTAGGCGGTTCAATGGGCAACAGTTTAGAAGAAGTAAGGCGTTGTTCGGCTCAATTGTTTATGACTTTAGACGAGTTTACAGGATTTGTTAAAGGAAATTCTAAAGAATTATCAACATTTGGCGGAACTGTTACACAAGGTGTTCGTAGAGTTGCTGATTTACAAAAAGCACTAGATAAAACTACACGTAATCAACTTTTAAATATGGGTTTGACATTTGAAGACATTAACGAGTCACTTATGAGATATGCTGTACTTGACAGAGCAGGATCAAGGACTAGACAAGTAAATGATGCCCAGCTTGCTTTAAATGCAGCAAGTTACGCTAAAAGTTTAAGTACACTGTCAAAATTAACAGGTGAAGAAATAGATTCACTTGAAGCAAAGGCTGCTGCTAATCAAAATGATGTTGCTTTCCAAATGGCAATGTCTAAAATGGATAAAACTGAAAGAGAAAAAGTTCGTGCTGGTATGGCTGAAGTTGCTGCACTATACGGCGAAACTGGAGCAGAGTTTTATAAACAACAAATATTAGGTATAGGTCCTGTAACTGATGCAACTGCTATGTTAGCAGCAGGGCTTCCGGGAATTGCAGAACAAATAAAACTTACAGCCGCACTAACAAAAGATGCAAATACTGACATGGAAGCGTTTGAAGGAGGATCTATTGATAGATTTGTAGAAGGCGTTAAAGCAGCAGCAGCATCGTCAGATGATTTAGAAGGTTTATTAACAGTTGCAGCCGCAGGCATGGACGGGCCTGGTAAAGAATTAGCATTAATTTTACAATCTATGGGCAAGAACTTTACTGATTATATGGATAACGGTATTTTTGACGAAAAAAGATTAAGAGATGATCTCGAAAAAGCTAAAAAAGAATCTGATTCTAGAGACAGTACAACAAATGCATTAGTTACTTTTAATCAGGCTATCAAGAATGCAAGAAAAGAAATTACAGAGAACTTTATTGACAGTGGAGTGTTCAGTGTAATATCACAATCAGTAGAAAGTATTGCAAATATGTTAGGTTCGGAAGGATTTACTACTCTTCTAAAAGATGCAATAGTAACTATTACTGATTGGACTGAAAGTTTTATTACTACTTTAAGTGTTGACGGATTTAAATCAGCAATGGAGATGTTGTGGACAGACATTACACAAGTAATCAAAGATTTCTTTATGGGTGTTACTGCTGAAGAACAAAAGCAAAGGGCATTAGATGACAAAGCCACAGTTGAATCCCAACTTTCAAAAGTTTTAGCCAAACAACTTGAACAAGAGATGTTAGCCGTTTCTAGTCCAGATGAGGAAACAAGATCGAAAGCTGTAAAAGAACTTGCAAGATTAGAAGAACAATACAAAATACTTGAAGAAAAGAAAGCATCTCTAGATAAAGAACTTCAAAAAAATGACTATGTAGACAAGACTGGTACTTTGTCTACAGTTGGTAGTGCAATTACTAAAGCAATTACTGATAAAATAGATGGAAGTTTACTCGATCTTAAACCATTTAAACCAAATGAAGCCGGTCAACTAGAAGATGGGTTATTTCTTAGTGCTGAGACTAAGAAAGCTATTAATGACCTGTTTGGTGAAAACGGTACACTAATGGATGAAATTGGAACAGTTATTGTAGCTGGGTTTACTGGTTTATTTTTACTTCCTGCTGTAACCGCAGGTGTAGCAACAGCAATTGCAACAGGAATTGGAACAGCATTAACAACTGCATTCTCAGGAAGCGGAGGACTACCTTCCGATTTAGAAGAATTTACAGGCAAGGATGGAAAAACAAGAGTAAGAAATAAAACATCTAAAAAAATAGCAGCAGATCCAAGAAAACTTAAAGCACCAGCAGGCACTAAATTTGTAGAAGGACTTGGCAAAGGCGGAGGCGGCTTATTAGGAGGCGCAGCTAGAGGACTAGCAGTTTGGGGAAGTCCTGTTGGAGCTAAGGCAGTATTAGGCGCTGCTGCTCTTGGAACAGCAATAGGTGCAATTGCAACGGGTATAGGCGTCGGTGTATGGGTACTAGGAGAAAGTTTTGGTACTTTTTCTGAAAATATGAAAGAGTTTGAAAACTTAGACGGAGAAAAATTAAAATCAGTAGGTCAAGGTATGAGAGCTGTAGGTTTAGGTATAGGCACACTCGGAGTAGGTAAAGTAGCAGACGGTTTAGGAAACTTTATACAGGGCATCGGTGGCTTTTTAGGAAATCTATTTTCGATTGCTAGTGGCAAAGGCAAACAAAAATCAACTTATGAATTACTAGAAGAATTCCAAGGTATAGAAATCGATACTGCTACTATTAAACTAAAAGCAGAAGCTTTACAAGCATTTGCAACAGGTATGAATACGTTAGGAGCAGGTTTAAAATACGAAGGTTTAGCAAACTTTTGGAACGGGGTATCAAATTTCTTTTTTGGAGAAGATACAGATCCATTTAAAGAAATTAAAGAATTTGGATCTACAAAATTTGAAAGCGAATTTCTTGAAAACAATTTAAAAGTACTAGAAGCATTTGCAACAGGCATGAGCACATTGGCTCAAGTTAACAACGGCGAAACAGTAAGTTATGGTAGCATCAATTCATTAAAAATAAGTCTAACGAAACTAGGCCAAGTAAAAGGATTAAAAGGAACAGCAGAAGGAATTGCTGAACTTGCTAATATTACTAATGTAAAAACTAAATTAAATGATTTAGCATCTGCAGATATTGATGGAATAACAAATACAGCTGAAGCAATTAAAAAATTAGCTGATTCATTTATTGAATTAAACAAAGCACTTGCAGATAAAAACAGCGGCCTCCTCGAAAGCGGAGTCAGCACTGCATCACTTCTTAATGAAGGTAAATTTAATTTAGGCAGCGGATCAGGTCTAACTGAGGAAACAGTAAAAGAGTTAAATAGTATATTAGCGAAAATAGAAGAACATACTATGTGGTCTAGCAGATATAATAAGACAATGTCTAAGAACATAGCAGGTATAGCCAATAATAATCTTGCTGACGGAAATATAACGAGCCCGTAAGGAAAACAAAAAATGTCTTGGAAAAAATATTTTACACCAGTACCAACTGTAAATAACCCTAGTGGAAGCTATAGTCCATTTAGTAATCGCAACTCTGGTAGTATGCCTGGTCCTGCTAGATCAAACTATTCGAGTTATTTGCCTGATGTATATGTTGGTACACCTAATCGTGTTGAACGTTATGGCCAGTACAACACAATGGATCTTGATTCAGAGGTTAATGCTGCTTTAGATATCCTTGCAGAGTTTTGTTCTCAACTTAATGATCAAAACGGTACACATTTTATAACTGAATTTAATAAAAAGGCAACAAATACTGAAGTTACAATACTTGCCCAGTATCTAAAGCAATGGTGTAAGATACAAAAATTTGATACACGTATGTTTAGAATACTAAGAAATGTATTCAAGTACGGTGACCAAATTTTTATTAGAGATCCAGAAACTAGAAAATGGTTTCATACTGATCCATCTAATGTAACAAAAATTATTGTTAACGAATCAGAAGGCAAAGTGCCTGAACAGTATGTTGTAAAAAACTTTAATGTAAATTTTGTAGATATGGTTGCAACAACTCCGTTTGATACTAACGGTAATGTAACAGGCGGCGGCAGTGGACATTTAACTGGCGGTGTTAGAGGAATGGTTGGTAATAACCCAATTAACAACGGCAACCGTTGGCAAAATGAAGAAAATGAAATTACAGTTGATGCAAAACATGTAGTGCATTTAAGTTTATCAGAAGGCTTAGATAAAAATTATCCGTTTGGTAATTCACTATTAGAAACTGTATTTAAAGTATACAAACAAAAAGAATTACTTGAAGATGCGATTATTATCTATCGTGTTCAACGTGCTCCTGAGCGCAGAGTATTCTACGTTGATGTGGGTAACATGCCATCACACCTTGCTATGCAGTTTGTGGAGCGTGTAAAGACCGAAATTCACCAAAGAAGAATCCCATCGGCGACTGGAGGAGGGCAAAATGTCATAGACAGTTCTTATAATCCTCTGTCAATTAACGAAGACTACTTCTTTCCACAAACGGCTGAGGGCCGTGGATCTAAAGTTGAGACATTGCCAGGTGGAACTAATCTAGGAGAAATTGATGACCTTAGATATTTTACTAACAAGTTAGTTCGCGGCTTGCGTATTCCGTCAAGTTATCTACCTACTGGTGCAGATGATGCAAGTAGCCAATATAATGACGGTAGAGTAGGAACAGCATACATTCAAGAATTAAGATTTAATACATATTGTGAACGTTTACAAGGATTAGTTGCTGAGCAGTTTGATACTGAGTTTAAACGTTATGTATTAGAAAAAGGTGTAAACATAGATACAAATATGTTTCAACTTAAATTCCAACCACCGCAGAACTTTGCAAGTTATAGACAGAGTGAAATTGATAATGCACGAGTGCCTACGTATACACAAATGGCAGCACTGCCTTACATTTCAAATAGATTTGCTCTTGATAGATTCTTAGGTTTATCAGCTGAAGAGATTGCAGAAAATGAACGCTTATGGCGTGAAGAAAATGAAGAA